>OOBT01002011.1_pt1 | contig 9797 bp, 8 predicted proteins | sample 1671551 | NCBI WGS metagenome assembly OOBT01 (sample SAMN06348168, study PRJEB24527) | human gut metagenome | reverse complement strand
TCCGTCCACTTCTTTCTTTCCTTCTTCCTGAAGATAATGGAATAAAGACGGATTCATACAGATGGAATAAATGGCATCCGCCATAGCATGAATATCCCAATAATCGGTCTTAATACATTTCTCCAAAATCTCGGCACACCCGGATTGTTTAGAGATAATGGTAGGTACACTACATTGCATGGCTTCCAAAGGAGAAATACCAAATGGTTCCGAAACAGAGGGCATGATATACACATCACTTGCCTTCAGCATTTCATACACTTGACTTCCTTTCATGAAACCGGGGAAATGGAAGCGGTCGGCAATACCGCGTTCAGCTACCAAACGAATCATCTGGTTCATCATATCGCCATTACCCGCCATTACGAAACGGATATTACGAGTACGGTGCAATACCATTGCAGCAGCTTCTACAAAATACTCAGGTCCTTTTTGCATAGTGATACGACCTAAGAAAGTTACCACCTTTTCATTCGGCTTCTTCTGCGGTACAATATCCTGTATTTCCTGCGGAAGCGGAGAAACTGCATTATGTACGGTAGATACCTTGCGTGGATCCTGGAAATACTTATGAATAACCGTCTGACGAGTCAGTTCGCTCACACACATAATGTGATCGGCATGATCCATTCCATTCTTCTCAATGGCATACACAGTGGGATTCACATTACCACGGCTACGGTCGAAGTCAGTGGCATGCACATGGATTACTAACGGTTTGCCTGATACTTGTTTGGCATGAATACCTGCAGGATACGTCAACCAGTCGTGTGAGTGGATGATCTCAAACTCCTGTTGACGTGCCACCACACCGGCCACAATAGAATAGTTATTGATCTCTTCGTGTAAGTTGGCCGGATAACGGCCGGAAAATTCGATACAACCGAGATCATTGGTATGCAAATAATTAAAATCGGCATAAATATGATCACGTAAATCATAATAGAGCTGGGGATTCATATAAGAACCTACACGTCCCTGAACATAATCCCAGTTTACATCACGCCACACTACAGGAGTGCTATTCATGCCTATGATACGCAAGAAGCTCTGGTCTTCATCGCCCCACGGCTTTGGAATACAGAAAGTAATTTCCATATCTTCCTGCTGGGACATTCCCTTCGTCAGACCGTAGCTGGCAGTTCCCAAGCCACCTAAGATATGCGGGGGGAACTCCCATCCAAACATTAAAACTTTCATTTTCGTTCCTCCTCTTTTTAATAATACTTAGACAGTAGCTTTAGAATACGCAGTACTTCGGCGACATTCATGGCAAACGATACAGCTCCGCGTCCTTTAAAAGGCGGATTACCATCGAAAAGTTCAGGCAACGAACTGATACAATGAATTGTCAGTTCATCTTCGAGACCAATAAGCTGGCGTTCAATGAACGACAGGCCACTCATCTTATAAATTCGCAGATAGGCTTCCATATAGAATCCCATCAGCCAAGGCCAGGCTGTGCCTTGGTGGTAAGCGTAGTCACGCTGTATCTGAGGACCAACATAGTTAGGGTTATAGCCCCCGCTCTTCGGACTCAAGGTACGGAGTCCCTTGGGGGTAAGCAACTCTTTGGTTGCTATGTCGAGCACTTGCTTCTTTTGTGCCCTATCCAACGGAGAATAATCGAATGCTACAGCAAATATCATGTTGGGGCGTACGCTCCAGTCCATCATATAACCATCCACATAGTCGAACAGATAGCCATACTCATTGCGGAAGACGTCTACGAAAGACTTTCCGGTGATTTCTGCCTGAGCGTCCAGTGTATCGGCAAGAATTTCATTGCCCCCCTCCCGAACCATATCGGCTACAAAACGCAGGGCATTGTACCACAGTGCATTCACTTCTACAATGTAGCCCGTACGTGGAATAACCGGGCGGCCATTGGCGGTAGAGTTCATCCAGGTAACCGCTTTCTCGGTGCCATTGGTATACAACAGTCCGTTTTCGTGCAGGAAGAGATTGTCATGCCTGCGTTCATGGATATAGTCAACAATCTCCTCGAGAAGATTACCGTACATCTGCCGGCAATTTTCACGCGAAGTCTCCTTGGCATACTGCTGTAAAGCCCAGACAGCCCACAGCAGCACATCCGGATGCTCCATCTCGTATATCTTATAGGAGGAAGGTTCTCCATTGATAAACTCACGGATAGCCTTTTCGGCTGTTTTCATCACGTCTTCAAATTCATCTTGCTCGCCTAAGGCCAAAGTAAGACCCGGCAGGGAGATGAACAAGTCACGGGCGCGACACTTGAACCAAGGATAGCCTGCAAGCACATAATGCTCCTCCCCCTGCTTGTTGTGAAACTGGTGCGCCGAGTTTTTCAGACAGTGGTAAAAACTGTCACGCGGAGTGCGGTCGGCCACCTCGGACTCAAAAGTCTGCTTCAGCTTGCGGGGAGAAATCTCGGAGATACCGGCGGAGAAGACAACGCTTTCCCCTTTCTTTATATCCACTTCAAAATATCCCGGCACATAAAGGTCTTCGTTGAAGTCATATCCGCGTTCCTGTTCTTTGGGATACTCGATACCACGATACCAGTCAGGCTGGAAGTGGAACTCATTCTTTTTGTTGAGCTGCATGAACAACTCCGGATAACCGGGATACATGCAGGTTTTAATGCCATTCTCTACCAACTGGTAGTCGCGGCTTGCCTGCGCATTTTCGTGCGTGTACTCGCGCACACTGCGGAATGCCAGGAAAGGGCGGAAACGAAGTGTGGTTGCCGAATGGGCATCGACCAAGGTATAACGAATCAGAATCCGATTTTCATGGTGTACGAAAATCTTTTCCTTACGAAGGATGACGCCTCCTACACGATAGGTAGTTGTGGGGATATTTTCACAGTCAAACTCTCGGATATACTTGTGCCCGTTAGGACTGAAGTGGTTTCCTTGATACTTATGCAACCCCAGGTTGAACTCCGCACCGTGCTGAATTACAGTTTCATCCAAAGAAGACAGCAGCACATGGTTTTCATCATCAAGGTTGGGGACCGGTATCACCAACAGACCGTGATATTTGCGTGTGTTACAATCTACAATTGTTGTACAATGATAGGCTCCCGACCTATTCGTCCGCAATATCTCCCTTGGCAAAGATTCTTGCAGATTAATCATCAGGGTCTTGTCAAATCGTAAATAACTCATAGTTGTGCATTATTTAAAGGTTAATTATTTCGGTATATGCGCTACAAGCCATGTAGCGATGCCCAAAAATACGAATTAAAGCTTATAGGCAAAATAAAAAGTCAGTTTTTTTTCGGTTTTCGTCAAATATTCCGTAGTATTGTACAAAAATAGCAATCACTGTACGAAATATGAAGCATGATATACGCAGAATGGCATTGGCGGCGGTTATACCCCTATTCCTGCTATTCATTTTATACATTTTAAAGTTTTTGGAGACAGGCATGGATTGGAACTTCACACGACTGGGAGTATATCCGATGGAACAGCGGGGCGTGTTCGGAATTTTCGCACATCCACTGGTACACAGCAGTTTCAAGCATCTGTTCGCCAATACGATTCCACTCTTTTTCCTGATGTGGTGTCTGTTCTATTTCTACCGGCATATAGCCCCCTACATCTTCTTTGCCATTTGGATAGGATGCGGTGCGCTTACCTTTCTTATAGGGAAACCGGGATGGCATATCGGAGCCAGCGGCATCATATACGGACTGGCTTTTTTTCTGTTCTTCAGCGGCATTCTGCGCAAACATGTACCGCTTATCGCCATTTCACTGTTGATAACGTTCCTATATGGCGGCCTGGTATGGAATATGTTCCCACAATTTGCCAAAGCCACCACTTCCTGGGAAGGACACCTTAGCGGAGCCATAGCAGGCACGCTATGCGCCATAGGCTTTATGGAATACGGTCCCCAACGGCCCGATCCGTTTGCCGGAGAGGAAGACGAAGAGGAAGACGAAGATGAGGAAAACAATGAGGATGAGGACGATAAGAAGGAAGAGGAGAAGGATGAGGATTCGTCTACAAGGATTGAATAGCACGTTTAAGAAACAATAAAAAAAACAAAAAGAGGGGCAAAGAGTTTACAGTACACCTTGATAATATCTACTTTTGTTTCAAAACAAGAAGAAAAAGCATTATGAATACAATGTTTGATACATTACTGCAACTGCCACTCTTTCAAGGACTCGCACAAGAAGACTTTACCAATATCCTGGGGAAAGTCAAGCTGAGCTTTACAAAGCATAAAGCCGGCGAAGTTATCGTGAAAGCCGGTGACACATGCAGTCAACTGATATTCGTATTGAAAGGTGAAATCTCCTCATGTACTTCATCTGCGAATACATCATACAGCTCCACGGAATATTTTCAGGCACCTTATGTCATCGAGCCACAATCTCTGTTCGGGATGAGCACCTCCTACGTCTCGGCCTATACCGCCCAAACCGAGACCCACACAGTGAGCATCAGCAAGGCTTTCGTCATGAGCGAATTGTTCAAATATGACATATTCCGCCTGAATTACATGAATATCATCAGCAACCGCGCCCAAAGCCTAAACAGCCGTCTTTGGGCAGAAAGCACCGACAACCTTGAGAAACGTATCGGTAACTTTATCCTGACACATATCGAACGTCCGTCAGGCAGGAAAATACTGAAAATAAAAATGGAAGAATTGGCTCAGGTGGTCAATGATACCCGTATGGGAGTATCAAGAGCGTTGAACAGCATGCAGGAGAAAGGCCTGCTCGAACTGCACAGAGGCGAGATGATGATTCCCGACGCAGAAAAGCTCTTATAGGCCACCTGAACCGGGATTTCCTACAACACCTTGTCTATCGCTTTCTTTATCAAGGCTTCCATCACTTTATACCCTTCTAGAGTGGGGTGTACCCCATCCCGGGTATACGAGGAGTTCAGAGCCTTATTGTCGCCTTCTACCATCTCACTGTAATAGTCGACATAAGGAATCTTGTTTTCCTGGGCATACTTCCGGATTCTGGCATTCAGCTGCATTATCTTTTGCGGAGCATCCTTCACCGAAGGATTCCAGCCAAAGGCAGCGGCAGGCAACACAGACGTCAAAATCACCTTTATCTTATTGGCCCGTGCCAGCTCTACCATAGACACTATATTTCCAAAAGTGTATTCTTCATTATAAGCGCCTGCATTTTCCGCAATGTCATTGGTACCTGCATTTATCACGACCAGCGCCGGAGCAAGCTTGATGACATCTTCGCGAAAACGGAGCAGGAAATGGGAAGAAGTCTGCCCGCCTATACCACGGCCCACATAACCGTTGTCTTCAAAGAAAGCGGCATCGTTTGCCACCCATCCTTCCGTGATGGAGTTGCCCATAAAAACCACCCGGTCCTTCTGTTTTCCCTTCCGTACCAGTTCCTTGTTTGCCTCTGCATAGCGTTTCAAATTTCCCCAGTCCTGCTTCTGTGCGTCAGAGGCTACCCAGGGGATGCACAAAAAGACAGCAATCATACATAAAAGTTTCATTGTTCTATTCTTTGTTGTTTTGTTATAAAAAAAACAGCCCCACCGTTTTTAAGGTGAGGCTATCATTATCATTGGTCAATCTCACTCCCACTCGATAGTCGCATTGGGTTTCGGAGACATATCATAACAAACGCGATTGACGGTTTTCACTTCCTTGAGAATACGGTCGGTAATCTTCATTAGGATGGGCCAGTCCACCGGCTCAATGGTAGCGGTCATGGCATCCACTGTGTTGACGGCACGGATAATGACGGGCCAGTCGAACGAACGTGCATTGTCGCGTACACCCACAGATTTGAAATCGGGCACCACAGTGAAATACTGCCATACCTTCTTATCCAGGCCTGCCAGTTGGAATTCCTCACGCAGAATGGCATCCGACTCGCGTACAGCCTCCAAGCGGTCACGGGTAATGGCTCCCAGACAACGTACTCCCAATCCGGGACCGGGGAACGGCTGACGGTAAACCATCTCGTACGGCAATCCAAGCTCTACACCGCATGCACGTACTTCGTCCTTGAACAGCTGGCGCAACGGCTCCACCAATTCAAACTGCAAATCCTCGGGCAGACCGCCTACGTTGTGATGAGACTTCACCATCTTGGCTGTTTTTGTGCCACTCTCTACAATATCGGGATAGATGGTACCTTGTCCCAGGAAGTCGATACCGTCCAGCTTGCGGGCTTCTTCCTCAAAGACACGGATAAACTCTCCGCCGATAATCTTGCGCTTTTCTTCCGGGTCAGCCACGTTTTCCAGCTTGGAGAGGAAACGGTCTGTAGCATCCACGTATATCAAGTTAGCTTTCAGCTCCTTGCCAAAGATTTCCACCACGGCTTCCGATTCGCCCTTACGCATCAGTCCGTGGTTCACGTGTACGCAAACCAGCTTGTCTCCGATGGCTTTCAGCAGCAAAGCGGCCACCACGGAGCTATCCACACCACCGGACAGTGCCAGCAGCACCTTACGGTCGCCCACCTGACGACGTATCAACTCCACCTGGTCGTTGACGAAATTCGTCATGTTCCAGTTCGCCTCAGCCTTGCAAGTATCGAATACGAAAGATTTCACAGCCTCCTTGATGGCTTCCACATCATCCGTAAACTGCGGCAGCTTCACTTTGCACAGCGCCTTGTCGTGTCCGGCAGCCATTACGGGGAATCCCGCTTCGTAAATCTCGGGCAACACGTCGATGGACACCCCGTCAACCACATTGTTGGGGCCGCCGTTGATGATGATGCCTTTCACATTCGGCAAGGCCTTCAGTTCGGCGGCAGTAATGTCGTGCGGGTAGATTTCGCTATATACTCCCAACGCACGAATCGCCCGGGCAAGCACTGTGTTCTCATGGCTTCCCAAATCCAGAATCACAATCATATCCTGCTTCATTCTTCTATATTGTTTTTAAGTTAATAATTTCAGTAGGTCTTATTCCCATTCTATTGTGCTGGGTGGTTTTGAAGAGATGTCATAGGTCACGCGGTTCACACCTTTCACCTTATTTATAATGTCGTTGGACACCTTACCCAGGAATTCGTAGGGCAGATGCGCCCAGTCGGCTGTCATGGCATCGGTGGAAGTGACGGCACGCAAGGCCACTGCACGTTCATAGGTGCGTTCGTCGCCCATCACGCCCACACTCTGTACGGGCAGAAGAATGACGCCCGCCTGCCAGACCTGATGGTAGAGCGATGTCTCGTTGCCGTCGGCATCCTGCACTTTCCAGTCACGCAAGCCCTGAATGAAAATATCGTCGGCTTCCTGCAAAGTATGCACCTTCTCCGGTGTTATATCCCCCAGGATGCGGACAGCCAGTCCCGGACCGGGGAAAGGATGACGGGTAATCAAATGTTCGGGCATTCCCAATTCGCGTCCCACGCGGCGTACTTCGTCCTTGAACAGCCACTGCAACGGTTCGCACAGACGGAGGTTCATCTCCTCGGGCAGACCGCCCACGTTGTGATGGCTCTTGATGGTCTTGCCCGTAATGTTTAGGCTCTCGATGCGGTCGGGATAAATGGTGCCTTGTGCCAACCAACGGGCATCGGTTATCTTGTGCGCTTCGGCATCGAAGACCTCGATAAAATCGCGGCCGATGATTTTACGCTTTTGCTCAGGCTCGGTCACTCCCTCCAAATCCTTGAAGAACTTCTCGCTGGCATCCACGCCAATCACGTTCAGTCCCAGGCATTCGTAGTCGTGCATCACATTCTTGAACTCATTCTTGCGAAGCAGTCCGTGGTCCACAAAGATACAGGTCAAGTTCTTGCCAATGGCACGATGCAGCAACACGGCGGCTACCGAAGAATCCACACCGCCACTCAGTCCCAGGATAACTCGGTCGTTGCCAAGCTGCTCCTTCAGTTCGGCCACAGTAGTATCTACAAACGATGCGGCGCTCCAGCTCTGGCTGCAACCGCATACGTCCACCACGAAGTTGCGCAGCATCTGCGTACCGTCCTCGCTATGAAATACTTCCGGATGGAACTGCACTCCCCACATCCCCTCGCCGGACACCTGGTAAGCAGCAATCGCTACCTTGTCCGTAGAAGCTATAATCTTGAAGTTGTCGGGAATGGCTGTAATCGTGTCTCCATGGCTCATCCATACTTGGGTATTCTTCCTTACCCCTTTGAAAAGGACATTCTCCGAATCGAAAGAACCGAGATGGGCACGTCCGTACTCGCGGGTTCCTGCCGGCTCCACCCGTCCACCGTTGCTGTAGGAGATAAACTGCGCACCGTAGCAGATACCCAGAATGGGGTATTTCCCACGAATCCCGCTCAAATCTACCTTGAATGCACTCTTATCATAAACAGAAAAGGGGCTACCCGAAAGGATAACTCCTTTTACACTCTCATCTCCGTATGGAAATTTGTTGTAAGGTACAATCTCGCAATAGACATTCAATTCGCGCAGCCGGCGGCCGATGAGCTGCGTGGTTTGCGAACCGAAATCAAGAATAATAATCTTCTCTTGCATATAAATCCGTATAGACTTTAATAAATGATTTGCAAAAGTAGAAAAAGTAAAGGAATTATCAGGGATAATGTGACAGAAAAACGTTTTTTTACTAAAAACAGTTTTAAATTCAGGCAAGAACTATCCACAAATATACGAAAAACTATTCTTACCACAGCCGTGTTGTTTTCTTACCACAGCTATGCTACTTGCTTACTACAGCAATGTTATTTTCTTACCACAGCTGTGGTAAGATTACTGCTTAGTATAAAGAGGAACAGTTTCCGGCGGTGTCAAGGAGAACTAAATGTACTAATGTGATTAATATGCCAACCGGCACATTAACCACATTATGAAGTTCCGCTTCGATATTACTTTTCTTTCAGCAAGTCACGGATTTCGGTCAGCAGCACCTCTTCCTTGCTCGGTGCAGGAGGAGCGGGAGGGGCGGCAGGTGCTTCTTCTTTCTTCTTTTCGGTCAGCTTGGTCAGCAGCTTAATGAACATGAAAATAGAGAAGGCAATAATCAGGAAATCGAAAGTAACCTGAAGGAAGTTACCATAATTCAGCGTAACAGCAGCAGCCACTTCTTTTCCATCTTCCAAAACAGCGGGTTTCAGCACCCACTTCAAGTCTGTAAAGTTGACACCGCCCACCAGTAGCCCGATAGGAGGCATAATCACATCTGCCACGATGGAAGAGACAATTTTTCCAAACGCACCGCCGATAATCACACCGACAGCCATGTCTATCACGTTGCCTTTCATGGCAAAAGCCTTAAATTCCTGTAAAAATGAACTTTTTCCCATCTTTTCAATTATTTAATTATGATTTTGGTTACGAATATAAAAACATTTTCTTACTTTTGCACCGCAATTCGATAAAGAAATGCAATTTATAGGCGAAAGTTTATTTTTAAACATTATAAAACCCTTAAAAGTTTAAACAAAATGATTAAAGTAGGTATTAATGGATTCGGACGTATCGGACGTTTCGTATTCCGCGCTGCAATGAAGAGAAACGATATTCAGATCGTAGGTATCAACGACCTTTGCCCGGTAGATTACTTGGCTTACATGCTGAAGTATGACACTATGCACGGCCAGTTCGACGGTACTATCGAAGCTGATGTTGAAAACAGCAAGCTGATCGTTAACGGTCAGGCTATCCGCATCACTGCAGAAAGAAACCCGGCTGACTTGAAATGGAACGAAGTAGAGGCAGAATACGTCGTTGAATCTACTGGCTTGTTCTTGAGCAAAGACAAAGCTCAAGCTCACATCGAAGCCGGCGCAAAATATGTTGTAATGTCTGCTCCTTCTAAGGACGACACTCCGATGTTCGTTTGCG
>OOBT01002002.1_pt1 | contig 9830 bp, 10 predicted proteins | sample 1671551 | NCBI WGS metagenome assembly OOBT01 (sample SAMN06348168, study PRJEB24527) | human gut metagenome | reverse complement strand
GCCAGTTCGATGCTTACTGCAAGCTGGTACTGTACCATGAGGCAATCGACTACCTTCGGGAAATGCAGAGGCGCCGTGATACCGTATCTTATCCCTACTTATAAAGCGTTGCAGAAGTCCCAAAATGCCCGCAAAATAAGAAAAACAGAGGATGTTCAGACACCCTCCGTTTCTTCATTCGGCTTTTCAATTTTTAAGGCCCCGTCAATGGCACCCTCCACGATAGGCAAATACTGTTCCGGGCAGAGCTTTAACTTCTGTCCGACCCGCTGGCGCAGCTCGCTTTCCTCTCGCATGACCTCTGGATTGAAATATCTCTCCATCGGCAGGCCGCAGATTTTTACAAGCTGTATGATGACCGGCAGGCTGGGGATCGTGCCCTCGTTTTCAATGTTGGCAAGATACCTGGTATCAATATTCACCTTTTCGGCTAAATCTTTTCGTGCAAGGTTCTTCGCCTTCCGTGCTTCTTTTACATCTGCACCGAAGGTTTCAAAGCCAGGGCAGTCTTCAACTTTTGCCATTCAACATCACCCACATACATTCTATATTTCATAGTTTGCACATGGAATGATGTTATATCCACTTGATATACATTTTATATTTCACATACTATCAAAATACAACTTACATTAGAGATTCACTTAAAAGAGAAATCTCCCAAAAAGAATCGTCCAAAAGAAAAAGTCTTATCGGAACAAAAAAGACAGATTAGAGCGGAAAATATTTCTTCCTCCTGTTATCATATTCGCTGAAAGCGCTTTACGGCGCTTTCAAAAAAAACAAGAATTAGTCTAATCTAACCAAAGGAGGAATTTTCAATGTCTGAAGTGAGTACGGACAAAAAACTGAAAGGAAAAGACCTTATTACCATCGGTATCTTTTCCGCAATCTACTTTGTCATCAACTTTGCCTTTATGCTTCTGGGAGGTATTCACCCTGTTCTTTGGATGCTGATGCCTGGCTTCATCGCTGTGTTTGCAGGCATTCCCTTTATGCTGATGGTCGCAAAGGTTCAAAAACCGGGTGCAGTTTTCCTGATGGGGCTTATCACTGCTCTTATCTATTTTGCCACAGGACAATTTACCCTGGTGATCCTAATCTCGATGGCTTCTACTTGCATTTTGGCTGAAGCTGTCCGAGTGGTGACTAAGTATAACAGCTTCAAGGGAAATTCGATTGCCTATGTGATTTTTTCGCTGGGGATGGTTGGTTCTCCCCTTCCCATCTGGTTGTTTAAGGCCGATTTCCTGGCACAGATTACAGAACAGGGAATGCCCGCTGATTATGTTGCGGCAGTTGAAGCTCTGTCATCCAATGCAATGCTAATCGTTCTGTTTGTTGCTCCAATCATCGGTGGTATCATCGGCGCATTTATTGCCAGAGGTCTGTTCAAAAAGCACTTTGTAAAGGCAGGAATTGTGTGATGAATGGGGAGGGCAAAAAACATACATTAAGGTTCGATCCACGGACGGAATTGCTTTTGTTGGTGCTGGCAAATATTGTGGCCTTTACCCAGCACTCCGTATGGGTTGAAATTACATGGGTTGTTTTTCTGCTCCTGCTGATCGTTGCCTGCGGGTGCCAAAAATCCGCAGGCAAACTGGCAATCGCATTTGGAATTTGTCTGGCGCTGCAATACTATGTATTCCCAAACGGGCCAAAAATTTTAGCCAGCAGCTTCACGATCATTGTGTCTTATGCAAGAAAGATTTTCCCTTGTTTGATTGTCGGTACGATGGTTTTACAGAAAACGCCCGTCCGGGAATTGATGGTTGCGCTTCGAAAATGGCATATCCCGCAGGGATTGATTATTCCTTTGTCTGTAACCGTCCGGTACTTCCCAGCCTTGAAAGAAGAAACAGGTTATATTCGAGATGCCATGAAGCTCCGCAATATTCATGGAACGCAAAAAATCGAGTGCCTGTTAGTGCCGACAATGATTTCTGCAACTACAACAGCAGAGGAACTCTCTGCTGCCGCAGTTACACGGGGCATTGAAAATCCTGCTCCTAAGACAAGCATGATTGAAATGAAATTCGGCGTGCAGGACTTTGTGTGTTTGGCAATAGGCGTTGCTTTTTGCGTAGTTTCCATTATGGTAGGATAAGGAGGTGTTTCCTATGATTGAAATTCAAAATGTATCTTTTGAATATGAGAAATCGCAGGGGACGCTTTCTCATATAGACCTGAACATTCAGCAGGGCGAGTGCATTGTTCTTACTGGTGAATCAGGCTGTGGTAAGACAACCATAACAAAACTTATTAACGGTCTGATTCCTCATTTTGTCGAGGGCGGAACCTTATCTGGTACAACGATTGTAAACGGTATGAATGTAGCTCAAACAGAAATGTACCGTTTGGCAGAACAGGTTGGTTCCGTGTTCCAAAACCCAAAATCGCAGTTCTTCAATATAGATTCTGACAGCGAGATTACTTTTGGTTTGGAAAACGCAGGCGTTGAGCCAAGGAAAATCAAAGAGCGATATGATGCTACGGTTTCTGCTCTGAAAATTCAATCGCTTTTGGGAAGAAACATTTTTTCCATGTCTGGCGGGGAAAAACAAAGTCTTGCGTTTGCCTCTGTATATGCCATGAACCCGTCCGTTTTTGTGCTGGACGAGCCGACGGCAAATCTGGATGCTGACGCGATTGACACCTTACGCCAGCAGATTATCCAGATCAAAAAAGAAGGACGGACGGTTGTTATTGCCGAACACCGCCTATATTTCCTGATGGATCTGATCGACCGGGCAATCTTCATTCAAAAGGGGAAAATCGTTCAGATATTTTCCGGGAATGAGTTTCGCAATCTTTCGGATGAGCAGCGTATCAGGATGGGGCTTAGAAGTCTTGTCCATCCTGTGCTGGAGCTGCCTCCCGCCGATCCGTCAGGAGCGCAGGAAGGCTTATCTGTAGAAAACCTTTCCTGTGCCTTTGATAAGCAGCCGGTATTCAGCGGCCTTGGCTTTTCTGCAAAACGGGGCGAAGTGTTGGGGATTGTCGGTCATAACGGCGCGGGAAAAACGACGATGACACGCTGCCTGTGTGGGCTTTTGAAAGAAGTGGATGGAACGGTCCGGCTGGACGGACAAACACTGAAAGCAAAACAGCGTAATAAGGCCAGCTTTTGTGTTATGCAGGATGTGAACCATCAGCTTTTTTCAGACAGCGTATGGAACGAATGTGAACTGGCACAGCCGGATTGTCCGTCGGAGCGGATTGAAGAAATTCTCAGATCCTTTGATTTGCTGGATTTCAAAGACCGTCATCCGATGGCCCTGTCAGGAGGTCAGAAACAGCGCCTTGCGGTGGCAACCGCTATTCTCTCCGACAAAGATGTGCTTGTCTTTGACGAGCCGACCAGTGGGCTTGACTATCATCGTATGCTGGAAGTGAGCGACATGATCCGCAAGTTGAATGATGAAAATAAAGTTATCATCATCGTTTCCCATGATTTTGAGTTTTTGGGCCGGACTTGTGATAAAATATTTGATATGGAGGGATGCTCCAAAGAAAGGAGGTAGCGTCTATGCCGGAATTATTCCAGAAAATGTACTACGGCCCGAATGTTCAAAACCTGGTTGAGTCCGATGATTGTAAGGTCATGCGTTTAAGTGATAACTCTGGTGAAGGCATGATGACACTCTATCATGTCTTTCCCGGTGTGTTTCTCATGTATAATGATTTCCACATGAAGGAGTGCGTTTCGGGTTTCCAGACAGATATGGATCTGCTTTGTATCGACCACTGCCGGGAAGGGCGCATTGAACAGGAAGTTGGCCAAAATGCCTTTAGCTATTTAGAGGCTGGCGATCTTCGGGTGGATCGCCGCATCCATCATTCGGGCAAGGTGGAGTTTCCGCTTTGTCACTACCACGGAATTTCCATTGGCTTTCAGGTGGAGACTGCGGCAAAAGAAATACCGGCTTCTATGAAAGGCTTTTCTGTTGATCTTTATGAGTTGCAGAAAAAATATTGCAGTGACCGCACACCTTATGTCATTCCAGGAGAACCGGCCATTGAGCATATTTTTTCCGAACTTTACAATGTGCCGGTCAAAATCAAAAAGGACTATTTCAAGATCAAAGTGCTGGAACTGCTTCTATATCTGGATGCGTTAGAGCTGTCGGGACATACAGAGGAACGTCCATATTTCTACAAGGGTCAGGTCGAAAAAATTAAGGCAATTCAATCACTTTTAACACAAGATTTGACAAAAAACTACACGCTGGAAGAACTCTCCGCAAAGTTTGATATTGCATTGACACCGATGAAAAATTGCTTTAAGTCTGTTTATGGCAGTCCGATTTTTACATACATGAGGAACTACCGAATGAACTATGCAGCGGCTTTGCTGAAATCAGATAAGTCGTTGAAGGTGGCTGATGTTGCTGGTCTTGTAGGATATGACAGTCCCAGCAAATTTACCGCTGCTTTTCATCAGACGATGGGAAAAACGCCATTGGAATATCGGAAATCAATTATCTGATTGGCACAGAAAAGGCCGCGTGGAGCGGAAGAAAAAACTGAATCATGATAAATTAAGGATGGTTAGTAGGACTTAGCCATCCTTTTTTCTTTACTGACCGAATAGAACGAAAGAGGTGAATTACTATGAAACAACAAAAAAAGAGTTGGGTCAAAACTCTACTTTCCTTTGCAGAACCCTGCAAGGGAAAGATGATCCTCTCGGTTTTATGCGCCATTTTTAGTGTCGCTGGTGGATTTATTCCGTTTTGGGCAGTTTATAAAATTCTGCTTCTGTTTATCAACCGTACTGCCACAGGAAACTATATTCTGTTATGGTGCTTGGTTGGCGTAGGCGGGTACCTGATCCGTGTGCTTTGTTTTGGTATCTCCACAATTTTGGCGCACATATCCGCGTATACGATACTGGAAGGTATTCGTCTAAAAATTGCAAATCGTCTAATGAAAGCCCCGCTTGGCGAGGTGATGGGACGGAGAATCGGCTATCTGAAAAACATCATCATGGATAAGGTGGAGGACTTAGAGCCGCCCTTGGCGCATGTAATTCCAGAACTGACTTCTAATCTGCTCCTGCCGCTGGCTATTTTCGTCTGGATGCTGGCAATAGACTGGCGTATGGGACTTTCGATTTTGATTGCTCCTGCGTTGGCTATGATTCCGATGTTCTTCCTTATGAAAAATTATAACAGCCAGTATGCAGCCTACATGGAGGCAAATAACCATGTCAACAACATTATTATCGAGTATGTAGAGGGCATTGAGGTTGTTAAGGCGTTCAACCAAAGTACCAGTTCCTACGAAAAGTTTGTAGGCGCTGTGAAGTCCTTTAAGGATTTTACTCTCAACTGGTTCAAAAGCACATGGAAAACCATGAATTTAATGATGGCGATTATGCCGACTACCTTGCTTGGGGTACTCCCTGTTGGTTTGCTGCTGGTGCGTGGTGGAAGTATTACTCCCGCTGAACTTGCAATGGGAATTATCCTCTCACTTAGTATTGTGGGGCCACTGATGAAAGCTACGACCTTTATCAACGAAGCAAAATCTATGGAGTATGCGGTTGAAGCAGCAAATGAGCTTTTGAATCTTCCAAATTTGCCGGATTCCGGGGAATTTGTTCCAATCAATCATACCGATATTGTCTTGCAGGATGTGTCCTTTTCTTATGACGGTACAACACAAAATGAAGTGTTGCATGGTATCAGCTTAAATATGCCACAGGGGAGTTTTACTGCACTGGTCGGACCGTCTGGAGGAGGAAAATCAACGGTGGCTCGCCTGATTGCACGGTTTTGGGATGTAACTGGTGGCAGCATCTCCATTGGCGGCAAAAATATAAAAGAGCTTTCAATTCACCAGCTTTCTGAATTGGTCAGCTTCGTGACACAGGACAATTTCCTGTTCAACTGCTCGCTCAAAGAGAACATCCGCCTGGGTAATCCAAATGCTACGGATGAGGAAGTATATGCCGCCGCAAAAGCGGCTTGCTGCGATGATTTCATTGCTCGGCTGGAAAAAGGATATGATACCCCTGCCGGTGATGCCGGCAAGCGGCTATCTGGCGGAGAAAAGCAACGAATTGCTATTGCGAGAGCAATCTTGAAAAATGCGCCTATTGTGATTTTGGATGAGGCAACTGCCTTCACTGACCCGCAGAATGAAGATAAAATCCAGAAATCCATCATGGCCCTTTCCAAAGGAAAGACCCTGCTGGTGATTGCACATCGTCTGTCTACCATTCAAAACGCAGATCAGATTGTTGTTCTGAAAAAAGGGCAGATTGTTGACTGCGGAAAGCAGGGGGAACTCTTGGAACGCTGCCCGCTTTATGCAGATATGTGGCAGGCGCATATTGGCGCAAAGAACTGGTCTGTGGGCGAGAAAAAGGAGGTGGCTGGTAATGTTTAAGTCAATGAAACGCATCATTCGATGGGCTGGAAAGTACAGAGGTCGTCTTTATCTTGGCTCTGTATTCTCTTTTGTCAGTAGTTTATCTACAGCCATCCCGACAATGGCTGCTGCTTATGCGCTGGATAAATCTATTCAGGCATATTGGGCGCATACCACAATTGACGCTTCTTTGATCTGGAAAATGCTGTGGATTATTGTTGGCTCTATTGCGTTGAATTTCCTGTTTTCTTATCTACGGGCAATTTTGCAGGAAAGTATCGGCTATGAGTTGCCGCAGGACAACGCATCCACTTGGGGGACGTTCTGAAACGAGTCCCTCTTGGGTACTTCTCGCAGAACAGTGTAGGGGACATTCTGGCCGGAGTTACCACGGAATTATCTACTTTGGAATTACAGGGCATGAAAATGGTGGATGTCATCATCAACGGTTATGCAAAATTTATTGCCATTGTTCTGTGCCTTATTTTCTTTAGTCCCGTCGCCGCAGTTATTTCTGTTGTCGGCGTTGTTCTTTCGGCGCTGGCTTTACAGGGTATCAGCAGGCATAGCGAAAGAACCGCTGCGACAACCCATAATGCGATGGAAGATATGTCCGGTGCAGCGATTGAATACATCAGGGGTCTTTCCATTGTGAAGTCCTTTGGACAGGAAGGGGCCGCTATTGAGAACTTTCGTAATGCCAGCAAGGAACTGAAAGATATTCATATCAAAGTAGAAAAGGGCTATACACCGTTTAACTGCCTGCACCTGTTCGCTTTGAAGGCGGCTTCTATGGGAATTGTTTTTATTTGTGCATGGCAGGCTTTACAGGGGCAGATGAATATGTCCTTCTTCCTGATGTTTGTTCTATTCTCTTTCGTTATTTTTGGAAGCGTGGAAAACATCAATGACGCAGCCCATACTCTTGGAATTGTAGACTCTGCTATGAACAAGTTGGAAGCATTAGAGAATGTAAACTATATCGACCAGGATGGCACCGATATAAAACCGGCAACCTATGATATTGAGTTTAGGGATGTTTCTTTCGGATATGACAGCCGGATTGTTCTGCATGACCTGAACTTCAAAATTCCGCAAAATAGCACAACGGCCATCGTGGGGTCATCTGGCAGCGGAAAATCTACGCTGTGTAACCTGATTGCCCGTTTCTATGATGTGAACAGCGGGACGATTACCGTTGGCGGAACAGATATTCGCCGATTTACCTGCGATAGCTTGCTAAAAAATATCAGTATGGTTTTTCAGAATGTCTATTTGTTCCGGGATACCATCAAGAATAACATTAAATTCGGCAGCCCGGACGCTACGGATGAACAGATTATCGCCGCCGCAAAAGCAGCCCGCTGTCACGACTTCATAATGGCTTTGCCGGATGGTTATGACACAGTGATTGGTGAAGGGGGTTCTTCGCTTTCCGGCGGTGAAAAGCAAAGAATTTCTATCGCCAGGGCGATGCTCAAGGATGCTCCCATTGTTATCTTGGATGAGGCAACCGCAAGTATTGATCCAGAGAATGAGCATTTGATCCAAGAAGCGATTTCTGCTCTAACACACGGTAAAACTATTATTACGATTGCCCATCGTCTGGCCACGATTGAGAACGCCGACCAAATCCTTGTGATTGATGGCGGAACTGTGGCTCAGAGGGGTACGCATAAGGAACTGCTGCAACAGGAAGGGACTTATAAAAAGTTCATCCAGATCCGCGAACAAGCCGAAGGCTGGCGGATTCAGTAATGGGTGTCCCTATGAAACTTCATGCAGCCGGGGAGGACTATTTAGAAGCTATACTGGTTCTCCAAAAGAAACAAGGAATGGTGCGTTCTGTGGATGTTGCCCGGTACATGGAAGTTTCAAAACCCAGCGTATGTTACGCAGTAGGAACTTTACGAGAGGGCGGTTTTTTGACAACAGACGAAAACCATTATATACACCTGACCGACCTTGGCCGGGATGTGGCTGAAAAAATTTACGAACGCCATTGCTTTTTTACAAAGCATTTTATATCCATAGGCGTTGATCCTGAAACGGCGGAGGCTGATGCCTGCCGAATCGAACACGATATTAGTGCAGAAACCTATGAACGACTGAAAGAATCTATCACGAAAGAATAATTACATAGCGCATGAACCTGCCCCGACTACGGGGAAAGAAAAAAACCGCTGGCTGGGGCAGGTGATTTTGCACGCTCAATTTAAGTTATTACCCTAACGGCGGTTTTGAGAAATCAGAGCCGCCGTTTCTTTGCGTTTACACAAACCAATGACGACTTGCAGGGACACGGTAGCCGATTGGAGGTTATTTTGCCGTGTCCTTTTCTCTTTTTCGCAGTATCCATGATCTGCACCAGTTAAAAAAAGCATAGCCCCTCCATCGAAGCAGTCCGGCTTTGGATATGAACTATACCATGTAAGCAATCTTCTTCATAAAACATTTCTGCGCCCTGCAGGTCCGTTGCGACTTGCTGGGCGCTTTTTGCTGTTTTCCGAGGACAAGCCCGCCTCGAAAAAATTTTTTGAGAAATTTTCAAAAAGGAGGCTTTTAGCGGGTAGCGAGCGGCTTTGCGTTCGCCTTGTTAGCGGAAAGGGAGAAACCCACCTCATTCCCCCAGGAAAGGGGGTGAAAAGATGGATATGATCCCCCGCAATGACTATGGCGAGCGGTGCCAGTTCGATGCTTACTGCAAGCTGGTACTGTACCATGAGGCAATCGACTACCTCCGGGAAATGCAGAGGCGCCGTGACAGGGAACTGTCATTCAGCGACCTTCCGCAAATGGAGATGGACAAGCTCTGCGTTGTAGATCATTACCCCAGTGACAGATTTACATTCTCGTCCCACGGGTATGACCTACATATCGAAAACGAGCTTGTGGCTGATGCCTTCGCCGGCTTGTCTGTTCAGGAGCAGAGTATTTTGATCCTGCATTTTGTTCTGGACTTGCCGGATCAGGAGGTTGGTCACCTTGTTGGAATGTCTCGCAGCGCCGTTCAGCGGCGAAGGGCAAAATCATTGACCGAGCTGCGGATCAAGTTGGCCGCACTCATGCCGAAGGGAGGTTGAAGGTATGAAGAAACCCACTTACAAGGGCAAGGAGCTTCTTCCTCTTTCGGTGATCGACGCCGCCCGTGACGGGGACTCTCAGGCTGTGGATCAGGTACTCCGGTATTATGAGGGCTATATCAATAAGCTCTGCACCCGGACACTTTACGATCCTGACGGCCGGCCCCATGTCCGGGTGGACGAGTACATGAAGCGCCGATTGGAGATCAAGCTCATTCATTCCATTGTCAGCATGAGCTGACAAGCCCGGTCTGAAAGCGGAAACAGCTTACCCTTTCCCTGTTTCTCTCTTTCGTGGCCGAAGGCAGCACCTTGACAAAGAAAGCCCGTTGGGAGGCCAACGCCGCAGTATAAGGCAAACGGATA
>OOBT01001998.1_pt1 | contig 9835 bp, 10 predicted proteins | sample 1671551 | NCBI WGS metagenome assembly OOBT01 (sample SAMN06348168, study PRJEB24527) | human gut metagenome | reverse complement strand
CTTACGACGTTGGAGCCTATAATCATATTCAAGGAGGATATGCCAAAGGGCATAATCACGAACATGATCAAAGCTTATATCAGGATAAACGATCTTAATGACATCAAGACTTTGCATGAAGCGGCTTTAAGCTGCAAATACGATCTGGTGGTGCAGTCAGGAACAAAAATACTCAATCCAAAATCACTTATGGGTATTTTCGGTCTTGGCACAAAGAAAACTGTATCGCTGGTAGCTAAATATGACGACAAGCGTGATTTTCTCGAAAAATTCGGTGATCTGATCTCAACTTAGATCATTCCTTATAAAAGCGTTCTGCTGCCGCGGAGCGCTTTTCTCTTTTGCCCTTGTAATCACAAGAGCTATATGTTATAATAGTACAAAAAAGACAAGGAGATAACTAATGAGCGTAAAAATAATATTGCTTGCACTGGAAACTTTGCTGTTGTTTCTCTTTCTTGTACCATTACCTGTTATATGCTCGGGCAACCTGCTTGGCATCATCGTTTCGGTAATGCTAATGATCATAACGGCAAACTGGACAAAATTCTGCGGTATTATATCAAAAATATGGGAACATGGCGCAGGTAAATTCGGGCTTATCTTTGTAAGCACATTGATACTTGCTGGGATAATATATGTGGGCATTCTTTCCATACTTATGTACAAAGCACAGGAAAACCGCCCTGAAAAAGCCAATGTTATAGTTGTGCTTGGCTGTCAGGTAAAAGGCGAACGCCCCTCACGAATGTTACGCAGACGACTTGACGCTGCAATTATGGCTATGAACGACAATCCCGATACGCTTTGTATAGTTTCAGGTGGCAAGGGTGATGATGAGAAAATAAGCGAAGCCTTGGCAATGAAAAACTATCTGCTTGAAAAAGGCATGGACAGCGACAGGATAATAATGGAGGACAAGTCCACTTCAACTTACGAAAATATCCAAAACTCTCTCAAGATACTCGATGAACTCGGCATGAGCCATGATATGACTATCGTCACAGACGGCTTTCATCAATACCGTGCAAGCCTTATAGCAAAGGCTCAGGGCGTGGAGAATGTCACCGCTTATTCAGCCTACACCGAGCCACGATACCTGTTCACATATTGGGTGAGAGAGTGGCTTGGGCTAACGCACTTTTTCATGCTTGGCAGCTAACTAAATTTCACGAAAATTTGCACAAAAAGCTATTGAAAACAGCACAAAGGTATGCTAGAATAAAGTCATAAATAAATGAAAATCGGAGGTTAAAACATGAAAAATATACCAGAAGTAAAACTTGGCATCGTTGCAGTTTCAAGAGATTGCTTCCCTATGTCGCTTTCAGAATCAAGACGTATCAAGGTCTGTCAGGAGTACAAAAAGGCTTACGGAGATATCTACGAATGTCCTACAGTTGTGGAGAACGAAAATGATATGCTCAAGGCTCTTGACGAGGTAAACACAGCAGGCTGTAACGCACTTGAGATCGGAAGAGCGTCGTGTAGGGAAAGAGTGTAGATCTGTAACGCACTTGTTGTATATCTTGGAAACTTCGGACCTGAGTCCTCAGAAACACTTCTAGCAAAGAAGTTTGGCGGTCCTGTTATGTTCGTTGCGGCTGCTGAAGAACCATGCGGCGATGCACTTATCGACAACAGAGGCGACGCTTACTGCGGAATGCTCAACGCAAGCTATAACCTTGCACTGAGAAACATCAAGGCTTATATCCCTGAGTACCCTGTTGGTACACCTGACGAGTGTGCAAAGATGATAAGCGAGTTCGTTCCAGTTGCAAGGGCTATCCTCGGTCTTAAGGATCTGAAGATAATTTCATTCGGACCACGTCCACAGGACTTTCTTGCCTGCAACGCACCTATCAGACAGCTCTACAACATGGGTATTGAGATAGAAGAGAACTCAGAGCTTGACCTTTTCGAGTCATTCAACGCCCATGCCGGCGACGAGAGAATATCTGCTGTTGTGGCTGACATGGAAGCAGAGCTTGGCAATGGCAATAAAATGGCAGGCATCCTTCCAAGACTTGCGCAGTATGAGCTTACTCTTCTTGACTGGGCAGAAGCTCACAAAGGCTCAAGGAAATATGTTGTATTTGCAAACAAGTGCTGGCCTGCATTCCAGACGCAGTTTGGCTTCGTTCCTTGCTATGTTAATTCAAGACTTACAAAGATAGGCATTCCTGTTGCCTGCGAAGTAGATATCTACGGTGCTGTCAGCGAATACATAGGCGTTTGTGTATCACAGAAGCCTGTTACGCTCCTTGACATCAACAACACTGTTCCTGCGGACATATACAATGATGATATTGCAGGAAAGTTCCCTTACACACATAAGGATACATTCATGGGCTTCCACTGCGGAAACACAGCTTCATGCCTTGTAAAAGAGCCTGAGATGAAGTTCCAGCGTATCATGAAGAGAAATCTTGAGCCAGACAGCGAGCCTAATATTTCAAGAGGTACACTTGAGGGCGATATCGTTGACGGAAATATAACATTCTTCCGCTTCCAGTCAACGGCTGACGCACAGCTCAAAGGATATATTGCTGAGGGCGAAGTTCTTCCTGTGGCAACACGTTCATTCGGCTCTATCGGTATTTTCGCTATCAACGAAATGGGCAGATTTTACCGCCATGTTCTCGTTCAGAAGAACTATCCTCACCATGGCGCTGTTGCTTTTGGTCACTATGGAAAGGCACTCCACAGTGTTATGACATATCTTGGCATGACAGACATAGGCTTCAATCAGCCAAAGGGTATGCTTTATCCAACAGAAAATCCGTTTGCAGATTAATATTTTAGGGATACCGCACTGTAATGGTGCGGTATTTCTGCTTTTATGAACTAAAAAATCAACAAGTGAGCCAACGCTTATTCACACATAATTATATGCCCTGCCGAATAATAAGAATTTTATTGACAAATATGCGAAAAATGTAGTATAATAGAAGTAATTATTATAAGGAGATGTAGCCATGTCTGTTTACCGTATTTATGTAGAAAAAAAGCCTGAATTTGCAGTTGAAGCAAATTCACTTATCGGCGGAATAAAGTCAGCTCTGGGACTTGAAAACCTTACAGGTCTGAGAGTTATAAACCGCTATGACGCAGAGGGTCTTTCAAGAGAGGATTTCGACCTTGCAGCACCAGTCGTTTTCTCTGAGCCTGCTGTTGACGTTACTTACGATCACCTGCCTGCTGTAAAAGCTGACGAGTTTGTTTTTGCAGTTGAGTATCTGCCGGGTCAGTTCGATCAGAGAGCTGATTCCTGCGCACAGTGTATCTCACTTCTCACTGGAGGAAAAAGACCTACTATCAAGTCAGCGAGAATTTATATCGTTTCTGGCAAACTCACAGAAGCAGAGCTTGACCAGATCAAGCACTATATGATAAACCCTGTTGAGTCAAGAGAAGCTTCCCTTGATTGCTTCGATACACTCGATATCAAGTACACTATCCCTACCACAGTCAAGACTGTTGAGGGCTTTATCTATTCAACAGACGATGACCTGAGATTCATGCTCACAGACTTGGGTCTTGCAATGGACTTTGACGATATCAAGTTCTGTCAGGATTATTTCAAGAACGTTGAAAAGAGAAATCCTACTATCACTGAGATAAGAATGATAGATACATACTGGTCTGACCACTGCCGTCATACTACATTCTCCACTATCGTCGATAACGTTTCTATCGACTCAGACTACATAGCTGCTACCTTTGCAGACTATATCAACACAAGAAAAGACCTTTACGCAGGCAGAACTGACAAGCCTGTTACACTTATGGATCTTGCTTGTATCGGCGCAAAGCAGCTCAAAAAGGCTGGTCTGCTCAAAGACCTTGACGAGAGCGAGGAGATAAACGCTTGCTCTGTTAAGATAACTGTTGACGTTGACGGCAAGCCTGAGGACTGGCTGCTCATGTTCAAAAACGAAACACACAACCACCCTACAGAGATCGAGCCTTTCGGCGGTGCGGCAACTTGCCTCGGCGGTGCTATCAGAGACCCTCTGTCAGGACGTTCATATGTTTATCAGGCAATGAGAGTAACAGGCGCAGGCAATCCGCTGGTTCCTGTTGAGGACACTATCACAGGCAAGCTGCCACAGAGAAAGATAGTTGTTGGTGCTGCCAACGGTTATTCTTCATACGGCAACCAGATAGGTCTTGCTACCGGTCACGTTCACGAGATATATCACCCGGGCTATGTTGCTAAGAGAATGGAGATAGGTGCTGTAGTAGGTGCTGCTCCTGCTGAGAACGTAAGACGTGAAAGACCTGAGCCTGAGGATATCGTTATCCTCCTTGGCGGAAGAACAGGACGTGACGGCTGCGGCGGAGCAACAGGTTCTTCAAAATCACACAACCTCCACTCACTTGAAAACTGCGGAGCTGAGGTACAGAAGGGTAACGCACCTGAGGAAAGAAAGCTTCAGCGTTTGTTCAGAAACCCTGAAGTTACTTCAATGATAAAACGTTGTAACGACTTCGGTGCAGGCGGAGTTTCCGTTGCTATCGGCGAGCTTGCCGACGGACTTTCTATCAACCTTGACGCTGTTACAAAGAAGTATGACGGTCTTGACGGCACTGAGCTTGCTATCTCTGAGTCACAGGAGAGAATGGCTGTTGTTATCGCAAAGAGCGACCTTGAAAAGTTCATGGCTGAGGCTGCAAAGGAAAACCTTGAAGCAACAATGGTGGCAAGAGTAACTGCTGAGCCAAGACTTAAAATGAACTGGTGCGGCAACACTATCGTTGACCTTACAAGAGAGTTTCTTAACTCAAACGGAGCTGAAAAGCACACAGATATTTCTATCCCTGCTCCTGTTTTCGCAGCAGAGAGCAACGACGCTGACACTGCTGACCGCTGGGAGTCTATGATATCAAACCTCAACATCTGCTCACAGAAGGGTCTTATTGAGAGATTTGACTCAACAATCGGTGCAAACACAGTTCTTATGCCATTTGGCGGTAAATATCAGAACACACCTACACAGGCAATGGCTGCAAAGCTCCCTGTTCTTCACGGCAATACAAAGACAACCTCCATTATGGGCTGGGGCTATGACCCATATCTTTCATCTGTAAGCCCATACCATGGTGCAATGAGTGCAGTAGTTGAGTCTATCGCAAAGGTCATCGCAACAGGCGGTACATATGAGAAGTGCTGGCTCACATTCCAGGAGTATTTTGAGAGAACACAGAATGATCCTGAGCGTTGGGGCAAGCCTATGTCTGCTCTCCTCGGTGCATACAAGGCACAGATAGAGCTGGGATGCGGTTCTATCGGCGGTAAGGACTCAATGTCAGGTACATTCGAGGAAATAGACGTTCCACCTACACTTGTTTCATTCGCTGTTTCAGTAACAGACGCAGACAAGGTAGTTTCACAGGAGTTCAAGAAGGCCGGCTCTAAGGTAATTCTTATCAAGCCTGAATATGACGACAACAAGCTTGTGAACTTCGATTCACTGAAGGCAGTATTTGAAAAGGTAGAAAAGCTTATCGCTGAGGGCAAGGTGCTTTCATGCTGGGCTGTATCCTACGGCGGTGTATCTGAGGCTGTTGCAAAAATGGCATTTGGTAACAAGATAGGCTTTAAGTTCACAGACAAGCTCACAGCAGAAGAGCTTTACAGAGCTTGCTATGGCGCATTTGTTATCGAGCTTGCTGAGGGCGTTGACACCGACGAGAGAGTTATCGGTGAAACAACAGAAAGCTACGAGATAAAGTCAGACAATTACACAATAAGCCTTGACAAGCTCCAGACACTTTGGGAGGGCAAGCTTGAGCCTGTATATCCTGTTCATGTGAAAGAGCCTGCTGAAAAGCCTGAAAAGTACAGCTACAAGGCAGACAAGAGAGTTGCACCTGCTATCAAGGTGGCAAAGCCAAAGGTGCTTATCCCTGTATTCCCTGGCACAAACTGCGAATACGATACAGCAAGAGCCTTTGAAAAGGCAGGCGCTGAGGCTGACATCTTCGTTGTAAGAAACCTCACAGAACAGGCTATCAAGGAGTCTGTTGACGCAATGGAGAAGAAGATAAAAGAGTCACAGATAGTAATGCTCCCAGGCGGATTCAGCGGAGGCGACGAGCCTGACGGCTCAGGCAAGTTCATCGTATCATTCCTGAGAAACCCAAGACTTACAGACGCTATCCATGACCTGCTGAAAAATCGTGACGGTCTTATGCTTGGTATCTGCAACGGCTTCCAGGCACTTATCAAGCTTGGTCTTGTACCATATGGTGAGATAAGAGATATGAGAGACGACTCCCCTACACTGACATTCAACACCATTGCAAGACACCAGTCTAAAATGGTAAACACAAGGATCGCTTCCAACAAGTCACCATGGCTTGCAGGCTGTGAGGTAGGCGATATCCACAGCGTGGCTATCTCACACGGTGAGGGACGTTTCGTTGCAACAGCAGAGGAAATCGCACAGCTTGCTGCAAACGGACAGATCGCTACACAGTATGTTGACTTTGACGGAGAACCTACATTTGACATTCATTGCAACCCCAACACATCATTCCAGGCTATTGAGGGTATCACCTCACCTGACGGACGTGTTCTTGGTAAAATGGGTCACTCAGAGCGTAAGGGCTGCTGCGTATCAAAGAACGTTCCTGGTGAAAAGGATCAGAAAATATTTGAAAGCGGCGTAGCTTACTTCAAGTAAAAAAACAAAAATACAAGGGCGGAGCTTTTCCGCCCTTTGTTTATATGAGGACAAAGATATGCTGAAATACATTATAATATATCTTTCCGCAATGAGCCTTTTGACGTTCATACTTTTTGGTGCAGATAAGCACAAGGCAAGAGCACACAAATGGCGGATACCTGAGAAAACGCTCCTTGGTCTGAGCCTGCTTGGCGGCTTTACAGGAGGATTTCTGGGCATGGAATTTTTCCGTCACAAAACAAAACATTGGTATTGTTATATGGTGATGATAATTTCTCTTGCACTATGGGCATTTATCATATACAAGGTCATTGCAGAGTAGAATAAGTTCTTTAGGTAGTCGGTAACGGCTGCCTAATTTTTTTGCCAATTCCCGTAAAAAGCATATAAAGCAGCGTAAACTTATTGGCGAAAAATAAAGTTAATCCTGTATAATAAAACTTGAAACATACAAAACAGTGCATAGTATTATACCACAAAAGAAGACTACTTTCTACCCTTTTCCGAGGTAGAAAGCAGTCTTTTTTCATTGTGCGTTTTTTACAGCGGCTTCAGTAAGTTCAGTTTCTGTGAAGATATAGTTTTTGCCGTCATTAGGAGCGATATACACCGTGATAGTTCCCAGCTTGCAATTTTCACTGATAGCACCACCAGTAATACCGAAGTTCATCGTGTCAGACGGAGCGGCTGAGCCTTCATCCAAATTCTTTATAGTGTCAAGCGAAAGTTTGTCAGTTGAGGTGCCGTCTTTAGTGAAACTGCCCTCAATATCACCCTCGGGAGCAAAATTAAACTTCGCCATAATGCCCACATTAGAGTGATTTGTAACTGTGATAGCCTTTGTATCGCTGGTCCATTTGCCGTCTGCCTGATCGACCTGATGTGTTTCAGTGTTCCAAGTCTTTTCGCCCTCGGTGTAATCGAAGGTCATATCTTCCCAAGTAATGTCGGCGGATATAGTTACAGGAGATTCCGCACCTGCCTTATATTTGCCCTGCACGTCGGCAGTGGTGTCCGCAAAGGCAGGGACCGCCATAGAGACTGTCATTGCCAGCGACAGTATGGATATAATAACTTTTTTCATTTTTTCTGCCCTCCTTATTCCGCTGTAACGGTGTAAATGCCGTTTTCATCAGGTCCGCTGACGGTGCATCCTTCTGCTAGTTGAATACCGCCATATCTGCCTGTTTCATATTCATCCGGCTTAAAGTTATATGTACCCACGCCGCAGATGATCTTTGCCTCTTCTCTATAAACACTATCAAAGGAGAATTTGCCTATCCGAATATTACCCGACAGTTTTAAGGTCGGCGTACCGGTAGTAACCATAGGAACTTTAAGCGTCCCTAACGTAAAGTCGCCGGGAATGGTGACATCTTTTTTAACTTTCATTGTTCCGGTAATATTATTGACTCCCTCGAATTTCCAAATGCCGCCATAGCTGGTAAAGCAATCTTTCGTGATGACACAATCTCTCAAGGTCACATCTGAGTAATTATTATTGTCGCCCAACCCATTCAGAGTACAATTGTCAACGATCAGATGTTGTTCAGCTCTTCCATTCATCTGCACATAACAACCGATAGTACCGTTGCTCAGCGTCAGCGTTTCGTTGCCATCATTTGAGAGTGAAATAGATTCGACGCTCAGCGTCTTTCTGTTCAGATCAAACTCCCGATCTTTTCCTGACGAAAGCGTCAGCATCTAGTATGCTCCGTTAAGATCGTTGTTTAGCTTTGCCTTGCCACCATTTTCAAATACACCGCGCAGATCCTCCAAATTTTTCACCATAGTGATGTCTGAGGGATCTGACGTGTCTGAGGTGATCTTTACTGTAATAGTTCCGATCTTCTGATCTTTTGTGATTGCACCTCCGGAAATGCCAAAAGCAGTTTTGTCTGTTGGGGCGTTTTCAATTGTTGTATTCTCTGCAGAAGAAAGATCAAACTCGGTCTTGTCAAAGCTGCCATTCAGCCCATCCACATCGGCTGCGTAAGGAGCTTGGGCTAGACGTTCCGTCGACTAAGGAGAAATTCGACCCACCGTTGGGTTTCTACGAAAAGTGCAGTATTATGGACGAAATGCCTCTGGCTTACTGCGTTATCGAACTTGTATTCGATGAGGATGGTCACGGTGTTGACTTTATTTTCCGCTACTGCAACAAAGAGATGGCGGTAGTTGAGGGTGTGCCCGTGGAAGAAATGCTGAATCGGTCTTTTTATGAAGTATTTCGCAACGGAGACCGAAAATGGCTGGTATCTTACGCAGATGTAGCACTCAACGGCACAAAGCACACGCTGAAGGATTTTAGCCCTGAGATTGGGAAAGACCTCACCATATATTGCTATCAGCCCGAACCCGGTTTCTGCACCTGCATCCTGCTGCCAGAATAAATGCACAACCTAAAATGACATTTCGTTAAAAAGCATAATGTAAAAAAAAGGCTCTGATAAGACCAATTTTAGGTCATCTCAGAGCCTTTAATCGTTAAATGAGGCACAGGTTCGATAGATACTTTTTTAGCAAGTTCTTCAAGATAATCAAGCGTAAGTTCACTTTCTGATTTTGAATTGAGCTCATCTAATGCTTCCAATAACGTCAACATTACAATACACCTCCTTACTCATAGCCATATATTACCTTGGTCTGTCCACTTTCTTCGCCAGGCCATCCGGATATGTTGTAAGCTTTGAACGCGTCAGTTAACAAAATTTGAAGGTGTTCTTTATCGTTTAGCAATCCTTTCGGGAAATCAATACGTGTTATTTTCCAACAAACTTGTTGTTCATGAATACTCTTTATTGCTTGAACAGGTATCGGATTTGATTTATACATAAAGATAAATTCCTCTATATCATTATTCGTGTCATGATGGTTATAGCAATGTGCTAACCATGTTTCAGAATTTTTGTCAATAGTTAAGTACAGGGGCATGATACCTTCTGTCGTGTCCCTAAAGCTCCCGTATGGGTTCTTAATCTTTTTCTTAGCCAGTTCCTCTCTTTGCGTTGGAGTCAGCTTTTCATTAACAAATGCCATAGTCTAAACCTCACAATAATAAAAGTATTTAAGGGTATTTTAAAGAGAACCCTTATGAAAACTCTTGCTGCGCTTGTATAGTAAATACAATGAATGAAACG
>OOBT01001987.1_pt1 | contig 9883 bp, 9 predicted proteins | sample 1671551 | NCBI WGS metagenome assembly OOBT01 (sample SAMN06348168, study PRJEB24527) | human gut metagenome | reverse complement strand
TTTACAATATGCGTATTATACAACACTTTTTCCAAAATAGGAAGTCCTAATTTCCTTGATTTGTCAAAATGATAATGGTATGATTTACGTATTGGTTTCTATATAAAAATACACTTTATATACAGGAGATTATATTATGGAGAATCAGACAATGACACTTGCCGAGAAGGCACTTCTTATGCACGAAAAATGGAACGGAAAGCTTGAGACCATCGCAAAATCCAAAGTAATGAAAGCCAACACCGTCGCCGTCATTTCCGACGGAAGTGCAGTTCTCGGTCTCGGCAATATCGGCGCATATGCCGCCATGCCTGTCATGGAGGGAAAATGCGTTCTGTTTAAGGAATTCGGCGATGTCAATGCCGTGCCGATCTGTCTCGACACCCAGGACACGGAGGAGATCATTGCCACGATTAAGAACATTGCTCCCGCATACGGCGGCATCAATCTGGAAGATATTTCCGCACCGCGCTGCTTTGAGATTGAGGAACGCCTGAAAGAAATGCTTGACATTCCGGTCTTCCATGACGACCAGCACGGCACCGCCATCGTGGTACTTGCCGGCATTATCAACGGTCTGCGTGTTACAGGCAAGAAAAAAGAGGACTGCCGCGTCGTCGTAAATGGTGCCGGTTCCGCGGGCGTTGCCATCACAAAGCTTCTGCTCACCTACGGTTTTCGCCATGTCACCATGTGTGACCGCGAGGGCATCATCGGCAAAGATTACCCGAACTTAAACTGGATGCAGCAGAAAATGACCGAAGTCACCAACCTTGAGGATCAGCACGGCACGCTTGCCGACGCCTTAAAGGGTGCTGATATTTTTGTGGGTGTCTCCGCACCGAACATCGTTACCCCGGAGATGGTTGCTTCCATGAATCACGACTCCATCCTGTTCGCCATGGCGAATCCGGTTCCTGAGATCATGCCGGATGAGGCAAAAGCTGCAGGCGCGGCGGTGGTAGGTACCGGCCGCTCCGACTTCCCGAATCAGGTCAACAATGTGCTGGCGTTCCCCGGCATCTTCAAGGGTGCGCTCTCGGTCCGCGCCCGGGACATCAACCCCGCCATGAAGATGGCAGCCGCCAAGGCCATTGCGGGCCTCATCCCTGACGATGAGCTGAACGAGGAAAACATTCTGCCCAAGGCGTTCGACCCGCGTGTGGCCGATGCCGTAGCCGCAGCCGTTGCACAGGCTGCACGGGAAAGCGGCGTGGCGCGCGTATGAGCATCCGTGAAATTTCTGCTGCTGCCATCACCGATGCGGTGGAGGCGCTCTGCATCGAAGCAAATACAAAGCTGCCCTCCGATGTGAAGGCGGCGCTCGATCAGGCTGAGGCTGCCGAGCCGTGGCCGCTCGCCCGCGAGACACTCGGTCTGCTGCAGCAAAATCTGGTCGTGGCAGCCGATAAGGAGCTGCCCATCTGTCAGGACACCGGCATGGCCTGTGTCTTTATCGAATTAGGACAGGATGCCCACATCAACGGTGATCTGACGGAGGCCGTCAACGAGGGCGTGCGCCGCGGCTATGAAAAGGCATTTCTGCGTAAATCCATCACAGCGGACCCGCTGCAGCGCGTCAACACGGGGGATAATACGCCGGCGTTCCTGACCGTGCATCTCGTCCCCGGCAGCGGCTGCAAGATCACCGTTGCCCCCAAGGGCGCCGGCAGTGAGAACATGAGCCGTCTTGCCATGCTCAAGCCTGCCGACGGCGTGGAGGGCGTGAAAAAATTCGTGCTGGATACGGTGGAGCAGGCAGGGGCCAACCCCTGCCCGCCCATTGTGCTGGGCATCGGCATCGGCGGCAGCTTTGACCATTGCGCAGCCCTTGCCAAAAAGGCGCTGCTGCGCCCGCTGGACAAGCCGAACGCCGACCCGTATTATGCTGCGCTGGAAAAAGAGCTGCTGGACGCCATCAACGCGACCGGCTTCGGCCCGCAGGGCTTTGGCGGTGCCACGACCTGTCTGGGCGTTGCCATTGAGCAGAAGCCCACCCATGTGGCCTGCCTGCCGGTCGCAGTCAACATCAGCTGCCATGTGACCCGCCGCGCCAGCCGGGAGGTGTGACCGATGCCGAAACCGACCATTGATATTCCGCTGGACGAAACGGAGGAAAAGGCGCGCCCGACACAGGAGCAAAAAGCCTCCCGCATAGACATCCCGCTGGATGAGGACGGCAAACGCGCCGAGCCGCTCGACATTACGATGGCAGAGCTGGAATTTGTCAACCGCCACCATGAGGAATATAAGGAACTGCGCCGCCGTGCGCGGGAACAGGAGGGCCGCTGATGCAATACATTTTACAAACACCGCTTTCCAAGGCGGATCTGGCCCCGCTGCAGGCCGGAGATACCGTGCTGCTGTCCGGGGTGGTCTACACCGCCCGCGATGCCGCCCATGCCCGCATGATGGAGCTGCTCGATCAGGGCAAGCCGCTGCCGTTCCCCATCGAGGGCGCAGCGATCTACTATGTCGGCCCCACGCCGGAGCGCCCGGGCTGTGCCATCGGTGCCGCCGGGCCAACAACCTCGGGCCGGATGGATGCCTACACCCCGCGGCTGCTCGATCTTGGCCTTGCCTGTATGATCGGCAAAGGCAAGCGCAGCGAGGCTGTCAAACAGTCAGTCGTGCAGAACGGCGCAGTCTATCTGGCGGCCATCGGCGGGGCCGGTGCCCTTATGGCCAACAGTGTCCAGAGCTGCGAGGTCATCGCATGGCCTGATCTGGGCTGCGAGGCTGTGCGCAGGCTGGTTGTCCGGGATTTCCCGCTGACCGTTCTGCTGGACGCCCACGGCGGCGATCTCTACCAGAGCGGCCCTGCCGCCTACCTTGCCGCTCGGGAGAGCCGCACATGAACCCCCGACTGACGAGATGTCTTGCCCTCTGCGCGCTGGCGCTGGCGGTCTGCATCGGCATCGGTGCGGCGCTGGTCCTCTCCAAAAATCGGCAGAGGGAGGCCGAGGCAGCTGCCGATGCGGCCAGTCAGGCAGCTGCCAGTGAGGCTGCCGCAAAAGCAGCCGAGGAGGAGGCAGCCCGCGCTGCCAGCGAGGCTGCAAGCGCCGCAGAGGCGGAGCGTCTGGCAGCGGAGGCAGCCGCCGTAAAGCGGCAGGAGCAGGTCGATGCCGCTGAGGCCGCGCATGACACAGTTTCTTACGGGGATAAATTGGGCCGCATCTGGGTTGAGGGCACCAAGGTGGACTGCGCGCTCTACTGGGGTGACAGCGAGAACCAGTTCAGCCGGGGCGCCGGCTGCCGCGCCGAGAGCGACTGCGTGCTGCCCGGCGAGAACGGCACTGTTCTGATCGGTGCGCATACCGGTACCTACTTCTCAGACCTCGGCTCCGTACAGCTTGGGGCAATAATCCATCTGGAAACCGACTGGGGCGATTTCACCTATCAGGTGACCGACATGCAGGTCATTCTGGAAACCGACATCGACAAGGTGCGTCTGGGGGCAACCGAGCCCAGCGTCATCCTGTACACCTGCTACCCCTTCGGTATCCTGACCCACACGACCCAGCGCTATGCCGTTTATGCCGACCCTGTCAGCGCCGATGCAAACGGCGTCATTCCGGCAGATACGGCGGAATAAGACCATTGACAAAACACGCCAAAGTTGCTACACTAATACTGCTGTGCAGCCATGGCGGAATTGGCAGACGCGCTGGTTTTAGGGTCCAGTGTCCAAGACGTGCAGGTTCAAGTCCTGTTGGCTGCACCATAAAAATAACAGCGCAGATGGGCGTAATTGCTTATCTGCGCTGTTTTTTGTTGTCTAGTGAAGAATAGCCGACATAATCCGCCTGTTGTCTGCACATGCTATCCCAAAGTGAGGGATGCAGATGCAAAGAAAATGGCGGTTGGCGGCGGCAGCGGCGGCGCTGCTGGCACTGCTGGGAACGGCAGTCATTGCCGGGCTGGCAGCGGCTTTGCCGGATACACTTTACACCGATGAACCGGCAGCAGAGCTGCGCATCGCTTCGCTGCCGTACCTTTCTGCCTGCAAAAAGCAGGGCGCTGTGCCTGCGGACAGCACCGCGCCCGACACAAGCAGCAATGTTACGCTGGCATTGTTCGGGGTGGTTCCGGTCAAGACGGTGCGTGCAGTCACCACGGCGCGGCGCACGGTGCAGCTGTGCGGTACGCCCTTCGGGGTCAAGCTGTTTTCCGATGGCGCACTGGTCGTGGCATTCTCTGACCGGTACACGGCGCTGGGCAGCGAGAATCCCGCCAAGGCGGCGGGGCTGCGGCTGGGGGATCTCATCATCTCGGCAAATGGGCAGCCGGTGCGCAGCAATGAGGATCTGACCAGCGCCATACAGGCGGCGGGCGGTGTGCCGCTGACTGTGCTTTACAGACGCGGCGAAAGCCAATGTACGGCGGTGCTGACGCCGACTCGGGACGAGAACGGCTGCTACAAGGCGGGCATCTGGGTGCGGGATTCGGGGGCGGGTATCGGGACGCTCAGCTTTATCGACCCACTACACGGCACCTTTGCCGGGCTGGGCCATTCCATCAGCGATGCCGACACCGGTGCGGAATTGACACTGCTCTCCGGTGAGATCGTGCCTGTGACGGTAACGGGCTGTGTCCGCGGCGCTACCGGCAGCCCAGGCGAGCTGCGCGGGGAGTTTGCAGCATCGCCGGTCGGCAGAGTGCTGGCCAACGATGCGGCGGGGGTATACGGCAGCTACAGCGGCCCGGCAGCGGGGCAAAGCGTGGAAGTTGCCAACCTGCAGGAGGTCACCACAGGCCCCGCCGAGCTTTGGGCTACCGTGGAGGGAACAGCCGCCAAAGCCTATGCAGTGCGCATTGAGCGGGTGACCATGACCGGAACAGACCCAAACCGCAATCTGCTGATCCGCGTAACCGATCAGACGCTGCTTGAAAAGACGGGCGGTATCGTACAGGGAATGAGCGGCTCACCGATTGTGCAGAACGGCCGCCTTGCCGCAGTGCTGACCCATGTGCTGGTAAACGACCCTGCGAGGGGGTATGCGATCTTTGCGGCTACGATGCTGGAAAAGGCAGACGCTGCCGCCTGACTTCACCGCCGGGAAAAGCAGAAAAAGGCCTGACCGCTGCGACCTGCGGCCGACAGCGTGCAAAAAGCGTAAAATTGAGCAGGATTGTGTAAATCTGTGCCGAAATACGGCGAAATAGAGAGAAAGCTGTCGAACGAAAGTTTGCTTAAATAAGAGAAAAGTCGTGTCGAACCACTTGCGAAAGCTGGTAATTTATGGTAAAATTTCCATTGTAAACGAGGAGCCCAACAAAACGGGGTCGATGCGCGGACAACGCGCAACTCAGAAAGTATGGAGGATATGTGACGATGGAAAAGATCAAATTTGTAATGACCGACACGGACCCGCAGGTGTCTGCACTTTGCCGCCATGTTCTGGAGGAAAAGGGCGTCTCAGTGACCATCTGCGAAAAGAACGGTGCCAAAGCGCTGGAGACCCTGCTGACGATCCATCCGCAGGCTGTGCTGCTGGATGCCTTTATGCCGGACTTGGACGCCATCACTGTCAAGCAGCGCTACGAGGCTCAGAACACCAGCAGCATCCGCACGACCTTCTTCGTTACCGGGGCCTTCCAGAGCGAGGAGATCGGGCAGGAACTGCTGGACAGCGGATTTTCGTTCTTCTTCGTCAAGCCGTTTGACGAGACCGTGCTGGTCAGCCGTGTGCTGAAGGCCGCAGGCAACACGGCCCGCCCGCAGCTTACCTCGCTCGACAGTGACGAGTTGACGGTCACCGAGATCCTGCACCAGATCGGTGTGCCGGCCCACATCAAGGGCTATCAGTTCCTGCGCGATGCCATCCTGCTGACCATCGCGGACCACGGCTACATCAATGCAGTCACAAAACGCCTGTATCCGGAGATCGCCAAGCGCAACATGACCACCGCCAGCCGCGTGGAGCGTGCCATCCGTCACGCCATTGAGGTAGCATGGGATCGCGGTGATGTGGACACGCTGAACAGCTACTTTGGCTATACGATCCACAATCTTCGCGGTAAGCCCACGAACTCAGAATTTATTGCCATGATCTCGGACAAGATCCGCCTGGATAAAAAGCGCCACGCATAATGGGCGCAATCTTTACCAAAGCTGCACAGACAGGAAAACACCTGCCTGCGCAGCTTTTTTGATGCAGGCCGACATTTGCGCCGAATATTACAGGAAACTTATTCAGCAGGTTCTGCCGCTCGGCGTCCGGCGTATCGGCAGACAGGATTTCGCGGTATTATACAAAGTATGACATTTGCCCTAAAGAACCCATCAAAAACGACAAAAAGTACCGTTTAAAACCCGGCCGGGTGGTAGTTTGGCTGAAATGTCCGCGGGGTGCTTGCATTTTCTTTTCCCAGAGTTTACACTTAAAGCACAGGACAATATCTTACTTTATATAAAGGAGGATCTTCCGTGGCAATTGCAATGCAGCAGCTTGGTTTTGGCGCGGGCGTTCTGTACCATCATACCCTTTTCACATTATGACCGCAGCGCAGTGTACCCTGACAGGCCACTGCGCTGTTTTGCTTTGTAAGGGAGGTTACTAACCGCATGAAAAAAGTTGCGATCATCATGGGCTCTGACAGTGATTGGCCGGTAGTCAAGTCCGCCTGCACGGTACTGAAGGAATTCGGCGTGCCGTATGAGGCCCACATTCTTTCCGCCCACCGCACGCCGGAGGCTGCCGCCGCCTTTGCGAAGTCGGCCCGCGCCAACGGGTACGGCGTTATCCTGTGCGCAGCCGGTATGGCTGCCCATCTGGCCGGGGCCTTTGCCGCCAACACCACGCTGCCCGTTGTGGGCATCCCGATGAAGGGCGGTGCCATGGACGGTCTGGATGCCCTGCTGGCCACCGTGCAGATGCCCAGCGGGTTCCCCGTTGCGACCGTGGCGCTGAACGGTGCCAAAAATGCAGCCTATCTGGCTGTGGCGATCCTCGCCGTGGCTGATGACGCGCTGGCTGAAAAGCTGGATGCGTTCCGGGCTGACACCGCCGCCGCCATTGCAAAAAAGGACGCAGCCATCGCCGCTGAGGCCGCCGCGCTGTAAGTCCGTCACACTTGTTTATCCATCATCAATCTTTAAAAGGAGCGTTTATCATGAACTACGAAGTCAAAGAGCAGCTGTACGAGGGCAAGGCAAAGCAGGTTTTCTCCACCAATGATCCCGAGATCGTCATGGTCCACTATAAGGACGATGCCACCGCCGGTGACGGCGAGAAGAAGGGCACCATCCGCGACAAGGGCATCGTCAACAACAAGCTGTCCAACGCTCTGATGCAGAAGCTGGAAAAAGAGGGCATCCCCACCCATTATGTCGAGGAAGTCAACGACCGCGACACCTTCGTGAAGAAGGTCGAGATCGTTCCTCTGGAGGTCATCGTCCGCAATGTTGCCGCCGGTCATTTCAGCCTGCGCATGGGCGTGCCCGAGGGCAAGGTTTTCAAGACCCCCATTCTCGAGTACAGCTACAAGAACGATGATCTGCATGATCCGTTCATCAACCACTACTACGCTCTGGCCCTTGATCTGGCCACTCAGGAGGAGCTGGACACCATCGCCAAGTACGCCTTCAAGGTCAACGAAGTGCTGAAGAAGATCATGCTGGACGCCAACATCCGTCTGGTTGACTTCAAGCTCGAGTTCGGCCGCCTGCCTGACGGCACCATCATTCTGGCAGACGAGATCAGCCCCGACACCTGCCGCTTCTGGGATGCCACCACCGGTGCCCATCTGGACAAGGACCTCTTCCGCCGCAACATGGGCGGTGAGGCCGATGCTTATCAGGAGGTCATGAAGCGCCTGCTGGGCTAAGCCATTTTTACAGGTGAGGTGCAGCGTGGCCTGCCCTCAGGCTGCCGCACATTCCATTATGCGCCTTTTCCGTAGGGGTGCATTCCATATGCGCCCGCAAGAGGCATCTTACCCCGGGCGGATATAGAATCCGCCCCTACGGTATTTTACATTCCGATAAATGGAGCAAAAAATGAGCGAATTTTCCCATTATGCCGAGGGCCTGCACGAGGAGTGCGGCGTCTTTGGTATCTACGATAAAACCGGCGCGACCGATATGGTCAGCGCCGTCTACAGCGCATTGTACGCGCTGCAGCACCGCGGGCAGGAGAGCTGCGGCATCGCCCTGAATGTGGACGGTGTGCTTTCCGGCTACCGCGATCTGGGCCTTGTCAGCGAGGTTTTCACCAAGCGCGTTCTGGAGGAGCTGCCGCATGGTGCCAAGATGGCTACCGGCCATGTGCGCTATGCCACCGCCGGTCAGCGCAGCCGGTCCAACGCGCAGCCGATGATCCTGCATCACTGCAAGGGTGCCATGGCTGTCTGCCACAACGGCAATCTGGTCAACGCCCCCAAGCTGCGCCGCAAGCTGGAAATGAGCGGTTCTATCTTCCACGGCACCTCCGATACCGAGGTCATTGCCTACCTGCTGACCCAGAACCGTCTGCTGACCCCCAATATTGAGATGGCTGTCAGCCGCACGATGGATGACATTGAGGGTGCTTACAGTCTGGTCATCATGACCCACACCAAGCTTATCGCCGCGCGCGACCCGCACGGCTTCCGCCCGCTCTGCATCGGCGAGCTGCCCGATGGCTCCGGCTGGGCCTTCGCCAGTGAGAGCTGCGCGCTGGATGCAGTGGGTGCCAAGTTTGTGCGCGATGTCAAGCCCGGTGAGATCGTGATTGCCGACCATGAGGGTCTGCGCAGCATCGAGGATCACTGCGGCGCCGCCCCCCACACCCTGTGCGTGTTTGAGTACATCTACTTTGCCCGCCCCGATTCCATCATCGAGGGCACCTGCGTGCATGAGGCCCGCCTGCAGGCCGGTCGTTTGCTTGCGCAGGAGCATCCTGTAGAGGCCGATGTTGTCATCGGCGCACCGGATTCCGGTCTGGACGCCGCGCTCGGCTATGCGCAGGAGAGCGGCATCCCCTACGGCGTGGGCTTTATCAAGAACAAATATGTCGGCCGCACCTTTATCCAGTCCACTCAGGCCCAGCGTGAGAGCAGCGTGCGCATCAAGCTGAACGCCATCTCCGCCACCGTCAAGGGCAAGCGCGTTGTGCTGGTCGATGACTCGATCGTGCGCGGCACGACCAGCGCCCGCACCATCCGCCTGCTGCGCGAGGCCGGTGCCAAGGAAGTGCATTACCGCATCAGCGCCCCGCCCTTTGCCCACCCCTGCTACTTCGGCACCGACATTCCTGACGAAAAAGACCTGATTGCCACCGGCCACACGGTCGAGGAGATCAACGAGATGGTCGGCTCCGATTCGCTGGGCTACCTGAGCATTGAGCATGTTCAGCAGCTGGGCATCCACAGCAGCTGCGGCTACTGCACCGGCTGCTTTACCGGCAAATATCCGGTCAACCCGCCCACCGAAACGATGGAGATCATCTACGACAAACCGTTGAGCGTGTCGAACCCGAATAAGAAATTGTAACCGCAGGAGCGCATTTCCTATGCGCCTGCAAACGGCAATCTCACCCACGGGCGGATAGGGAATCCGCCCCTACGAATCCATTCGCAAGGGAGATATTTCGATTATGGAAAAAAGTTATTCTGCCAGCTACGCCGCCGCGGGCGTGGATATTACCGCCGGATACCGCTCAGTAGAGCTGATGAAGCAGTATGTTGCCCGCACGATGACGGAGAACTGCATTGGCGGTCTGGGCGGCTTCGGCGGCCTGTTTGAGCTGGACTGCACCGGCATCGAGCATCCTGTCCTGATCTCCGGCACGGACGGCGTCGGCACCAAGCTGAAGATCGCCATGATCATGGACAAGCACGACACCATCGGCATCGACTGCGTGGCGATGTGCGTCAACGACGTCATCTGCGCCGGTGCAAA
>OOBT01001979.1_pt1 | contig 9899 bp, 7 predicted proteins | sample 1671551 | NCBI WGS metagenome assembly OOBT01 (sample SAMN06348168, study PRJEB24527) | human gut metagenome | reverse complement strand
CCTTGGGGCCGCGGCCCGGGGCCAGCAGGCCGGACAGCTGCATGATGCAGATGCCAGAAAGGCCATAGTCGGTGAACTGCACCTCGCCGGTCTCTGCGGCCAGCACACGGCTTCCGTCCAACAGGGAGGCCGCGGCCTTGGCGCGGATGCCGGCCAGAGTCTTGTTGGGCTTTGCGCACTGCAGGGCGGTCAGGCAGGGGTACAGCGGCTCCACCCTGCCGCCGCACTGGGCGGCGAACCGGGTGCCAAAGCCGTCGGTGCCGAACTGCGGCCCTGCCTCGCCGCCCATGGCGCAGATGACGGCATCCGCGCGCAGGGTCTCGGTGCTGCCCTCTGCCGTCTCGAACTGCACGGCGTAGCCGCTGCGGCTCTGGCTCAGGGTGCGCACGGTGCAGCCGGTGCGCAGCTGCACATGGTGCTGCGCAAGGTGGTGCTCCAGCAGGGCCAGCACGTCCGCCGCCTGATTGGAGTACGGATACACCCGCCCCGCTTCGTCGGTGCGGGTATAGAGCCCCAGCGCACGGAACCAGCGCAGCGGGTCGGCGGTATTTACGGCATCCAGCAGCGGACGAAGTGCTGCCGGATCGGCAGTGAAATACAGCTCCGGTGCAATGCCGGTGTTATCCAGATTGCAGCGGCCATTGCCGGTGGCAAGCAGCTTTTTGCCCGGCTTCGGGTTGCGCTCCAGCACAATGACCTGTGCAGCGGGGGCACTTTGTGCCGCCGCCAGCGCGGCTGCAAGACCGGCGGCACCGCCGCCCAGAATGAGGATGTTCGGCATCCGGACACCTGCCTTTCTCAGTAGAATTTTAGGGTCTGTCTTCATAAGCGGGGTGCTGTGCCTATGAAAATGGCTTTTTGTATCATTGTAGCAGAACCCTGCCGGAAACGCAACGAAGAGGCAGCTTTCCGTGCAGGTCTTTTTGCGCGGGGGCAGCAGGTATAAATGGCCCGGCCTGACAGATACTAGTGCTGCAGGCATTTTTAAGGAAACGGAGGAGCAAAAACATGAAAGCAACAGGAATCGTGCGCCGCATCGACGAGCTGGGCCGGGTGGTGATCCCCAAGGAGATCCGCCGCACCCAGCGCATCCGCCGCGGCGACCCGCTGGAGATCTTCACCACGGGCGACGGCGAGGTGATCTTTAAAAAGTATTCGCCCATTGGCGAGATGAACGCAGTAGCGGCCCAGTATACCGAGGTGCTCAGCAAAAGCTTTGCGCTGACCGCACTGGTGGCCGACCGTGACCGCATCCTGACGGTGAGCGGCGCCGGCCGGCGGGAGCTGGCCGACCGCAGCATCAGCCAGCCGCTGGAAAAGCTGATGGATGGCCGCAGGCTGTACCAGAGCGAGGGCATTGCCGAAAAGTGCATCCTGCCCTGCGAAGGCTCGCCCCGGGCGCTGCTGTGCGCCGCACCCATCATTGCGGCAGGCGATGTGACCGGCGTGGTGGCCCTGCTGACCGAAGACCGCACGGCCACGCCGGATGCCGCCCAGCTCAAGGCCGTGAATGTGGCAGCGGCATTTCTGGCAAGGCAGATGGAAGAGTGAAAACACCGCCGCCCGGCCTGTGGAAGCAAGCCGGGCGGCGGTGTACATGAAAGGATGAATGTGAGGATGATTATTTGATGGTCACGGGCACTTTTTTCAGGCTGTTCCATGCGCGGATGATGCGTGCATTGGTCACCTTGGTGTCCGGGCCGAAGGTCGCGCCGTGGTCGGAGAGCAGACCCTGCTCTGCACACCAGCGGGCGGCTTTCTGCCGCTCGATAGCGTCAGCGGGGATATCGGTATACAGGGCGGTGCTTACGGGGTCGGGCTTACCGGCAGTCGTCCACAGGACGGTGGCCAGCTCCTGCCGGGTGGAGGGGATAAAGCCGTCCGGCAAAACATAGTGCAGGTACAGGGAAGAACCGCAGACATAGGTGACATAACCCAGACCCGCAGTGCCCAGCACGATGCCAAGTGCGGCTGCGCCGGAGGAGAGACCCGGGTCAAGCTCGCCGCCGGGTTCGCCCGGTGTGGGCTCTTCGGTCACCAGCACGATGGACGCCGGGGAATGCACGTCAATGGCGTAGCTGCCGTCCGCGTTTGCCTGTACGCTATCCATAATGGATACGTCGCCTGCAAGGCAGTCGGTCAGTGGGGCAGCGGTCTTTACGGTAATGGTGTTGGGCTGCTCAGACGATCCGCTGGGAACATAAAGTTCGTTGTAGTTGTTTTCAGACCAGCCTCCATTTACAGGCACTTGGAAGGTTCTGCCATCCTGATCGCTCACAGAGGTAAAGGCAATGTCGCTGCCTTCCGGCAGAGTGGGCTTGTTCACAAAGTAGCCGCCGCTGATGCTAAGCGTGCCGGAGTAACCTTCTGCGGCAGAAACCTTTCCGTCAAACAGGCCGTCGGTGATGGTGGTGGAGTACATATCGGGATAGATCTCCATACCATCTTCAAAGGTTCCACCCTTGATCTGAGTCGGCTGGGAGATGGCTTCCACAGTAACAGCTAACTTAAAGATGCCGCCGGAGATGGTGCCGGAGTTGTACATCTTTCCTTGGAAGTTGCCGTTGGAGATAGTGCCGCTGTTGTACACCTGTTCTTTGAAGATGCCGTCAAGGATGAACCCCTGATTGGTGGGGGTGGCATCGTTGTGCACCGCTTTTTGGAAGGTGCCACCGGAGATAGTGCCGTTGTTGAAGGTTGTGCTGCCGACGGTGCCGCCGTTAAATTCGGCATCTTTATAAATATAGAGATTTTCCTGCAATGCGCTTTCCGCCTCGGCCTCCGAGGAGGGCTGCAGGGTGAAGATGCCTTGATACAATTTCAGGTCATAGTTTGTTACACCGCTATATACCCAATGCTCAAGGTCGCCGCTGTCTGCGGGCTTGCCTTCGGCATTCAGCTGGATGGTAATGCTTTCGGCGGTGCCGTTTTCTGCGTCCAGATCACGGCTGCTGCGGGTGGCGGCTTCCTCCTCGGTGCTGCGGGAGGCATCTGCCTCCTGCACAAGGGGTGCAGCCTTTTTGGCCGTGGTCTGGGCAGGTGCATCGAACACCGGGGCAGCTGCCAGTGCAGACACCGGCAGCAGGGACAGCAGCATACTGCCGGTAAGCAGGATGCTCAGGATACGTTTTGCTTTCATTGTTTTCGCTCCTTTCGTGTGTTTTTACGGGGGTATCGTTATTATAAATATACCACAAATTGGGCAAAAGCAAAAGAAATTCTGCACGAATGGGGGCCGAAACTGCGCGAATGGCTGAAAAATGGGGAAAAGTAGCACCTATTAGGATAAAGCTCCCCCTGAGAGGAAAGACTTCCCCCGCTCCGGGGGGAAGATGTCGCGCAGCGACAAAAGGGGGAATCTGGCACGCCGTCAGGCGTGACTGAGAGGGTTCAGCCCCGCCCCGCCTGAGAGGAACACACCCCCCCTTTATGACAGAATTATGAATCTTTTAAAACATTTTTCCAAGGGGCTTGACAGCACCGGAAAATTGGCTATAATGGTCTTAGCACTCAGGAACAAGGAGTGCTAAACAAACAAAGCGAACGCAAAAAGGAGGCAGGCGCTATGACGATGGATGCACGCAAGCAGCGAGTCTTGCAGGCAATCGTGGCGCTGTATGGTCTCGAAGGCGAGCCCGTTGGCAGCAGCGTGCTGGCAAACTACTTTGACATGGCAGTTTCCAGCGCAACGCTTCGCAATGAGATGGCGGCGCTGACAAAGCTGGGTCTGCTGGAGCAGCCCCACACCAGCGCGGGCCGTGTGCCCAGCGCCAAGGGCTACCGTTACTACCTTGATAATCTGCTGACCGACGATCAGCCGCTGGATCGTGTGAGCCGCGCCCGGGTGGATGCGGTGTTCGCAAGCCTCGACCATGAGCCGGAAAAGCTGGCCGCAGGTGCCGCCAAGGCGCTGGCCGCCATCAGCGGCTGCACCGCCGCCATCAGCACCCCATGTGCCGAAGACCTGTGCATCGCCCACTATGAAGTGGTTCAGGTGGGCCGCAGCGCAGCGGCTGTGCTGGCCGTTACCACGGCCGGTTACGTTCGTACCCGTGTGGCACGGGTGCGCACCGGTCTCTCCCGCGAGAATGCGGCAGCACTTGCCGCACTGCTCAACCGCAACCTCACCTTTGTAGCGCCGGTGGATCTTTCCACCCGGCTGCTGGCAGAGCTGTGCAGTCAGATCGACCCGGAGCTGGTGCCCGTTATCAGTGCAGCGGCTGCCATCCTGCAGGATTCCGTCAAGCCCCACGTATTTCTGGGCGGTGAGCAGTATCTGCTGGACTGGCCCCAGCTGGACGGCAAGGTGGGCGACATCCTCACACTGCTGAATGACGAGGAGCAGGCCGCTGGCCTGATCGCACCTCCGGCAGAACGCAGTGAGAGCGTGCTGCTGGGCGAGGATCTGGAACCGCAGATCCCGGGCCTGTGCATCGTGAGCGACCGGTATCTGGTGGGCGGAGGCCTGTGGGGCTCCATTGCACTGATTGGCCCCACCCGGATGCCCTTCCAGAAGCTGATGCCGCTGCTGCATTACTTTGCAGACCAGCTGGGCGAGGGCATGAGCGGCAAACGAAAAGACACCCCGCAGGCTGCCGTACCGCGGCGGACTGTGATCTATAAGGAGGATCTGGAATGAGCGAAGAAGCAAAAAAGACGGCTCCGGCTCAGGAAGCGGAGCAGCCCGAAACGGCTCCCGAGGAAAAGGCCCAGCAGGCAGCACCCGAACAGGAACCTGCTGCTGAAGCTGCCGACCCGAAGGATGACAAGAAGAAGGATGGCGGCTGGTTCAACAAGAAGGCCCGTGAGCTGGAAGCCGTAAAGGCAAAGCTGGATGCTGCCGAAGCCAACGCCGCACAGGCCAAAGACCAGCTGCTGCGCATGGCGGCGGAGTACGAGAACTACCGCAAGCGCTCCACCCGCGAAGCCGACCAGAAGTTCAACGATGGCATTTCCTTTGCGGTGAACCAGATCATCCCCATTCTGGACACGCTGGAGATGGCAGCAAATGCCCCCACCACCGACGAGAACTACAAAAAGGGCGTGACCATGACGCTGGACAAGGCCGCCAAGGCGCTGGATGCCCTCCATGTGGAGGAGATCGAGGCGCTGGGCAAGCCCTTTGACCCCAACTTCATGAACGCGGTGCAGCAGATCCCCGCCCCGGACGGACAGGAGAGCGGCACCGTCATCACGGTCTACCAGAAGGGCTACAAGCTGGGCGATAAGATCGTCCGCCATGCGACCGTTGTAGTGGCCGAATAACAAAGCAGAAACCCGAAAGGGTTTTGAATATAACATCCGCTTACAAACATTTGAGCATCACATAAACAATACGATTTGTTCTTTCGAGAGGAGTTTTCATTATGAGTAAGATCATTGGTATCGACCTTGGTACTACCAACAGCTGCGTGGCTGTCATGGAGGGCGGCGAGCCCGTTGTTATCGCAAACTCTGAGGGTGCACGCACCACCCCGTCTGTGGTCGGCTTTACCAAGACCGGCGACCGTCTGGTGGGTCAGGTGGCAAAGCGTCAGGCCATCACCAACCCTGAGAACACCGTTGCTTCCATCAAGCGCTTCATGGGCACCGACCACAAGGTGACCCTGAACGGCAAGGAGTACACTCCCCAGCAGGTCAGCGCTATGATCCTGCAGAAGCTGAAGGCTGATGCCGAGGCTTATCTGGGCGAGCCTGTTACCGAGGCTGTCATTACCGTTCCTGCATACTTCAACGACAGCCAGCGTCAGGCTACCAAGGACGCAGGCACCATTGCAGGCCTGAACGTCAAGCGTATCATCAACGAGCCTACTGCCGCTTCTCTGGCATATGGCATCGATAAGGAAGAAGACCAGAAGATCATGGTCTACGATCTGGGCGGCGGCACCTTCGATGTGTCCATCATCGAGATGGGCGACGGCGTTACCGAGGTTCTGGCCACCAACGGTGATACCCATCTGGGCGGCGATGACTTCGATGAGCGCATCATCAACTGGATGGCAGATGCCTTCCAGACCGAGAACGGCATCGACCTGCGCAAGGACAAGATGGCTGCGCAGCGTTTGAAGGAAGCTGCCGAGAAGGCAAAGATCGAGCTGTCCAGCGCAATGAGCAGCCAGATCAACCTGCCCTTCATCACTGCCGATGCTACCGGCCCGAAGCACTTGGATATGACCCTGACCCGCGCAAAGTTCAACGAGCTGACCGCTGATCTGGTCGATCGCACCATGGGCCCTGTCCGCAAGGCTCTGCAGGATGCAGGCCTGCGTCCCTCTGACCTGAAGAAGGTCCTGATGGTCGGTGGTTCCACCCGTATCCCCGCTGTCTACGATGCAGTCAAGAAGGAACTGAACTGCGAGCCCTTCAAGGGCATCAACCCCGATGAGTGCGTGGCTGTGGGCGCTGCCATTCAGGGCGGCGTGCTGCAGGGCGATGTCAAGGGCCTGCTGCTGCTGGATGTCACCCCGCTGAGCCTGGGCATTGAAACTCTGGGCGGCGTGTGCACCAAGATCATCGACCGCAATACCACCATCCCCACCCACAAGAGTCAGGTGTTCTCCACTGCAGCCGACAACCAGCCCTCTGTTGAGGTCAACGTTCTGCAGGGCGAGCGTGAGTTCGCACGCGACAACAAGAGTCTGGGCGTCTTCCATCTGGACGGCATCGCTCCGGCTCCCCGTGGTGTGCCTCAGATCGAAGTTACCTTCGATATCGATGCAAACGGCATCGTGAAGGTCAGCGCAAAGGATCTGGGCACCGGCAAGGAGCAGAACATCACCATCACTGCTTCCACCAACATGTCCAAGGAGGACATCGACAAGGCTGTGAAGGAAGCTGAGCAGTTTGCTGCCGACGATAAGAAGAAGCGTGAAGAGGTCGATATCCGCAACGGTGCCGACCAGATGGTGTTCCAGACCGAGAAGATGCTGAAGGAGAACGGCGACAAGCTGCCCGCCGACGTGAAGAGCGAGGCCGAGAGCAAGCTGGCCGACCTGAAGACCGCTGTTCAGTCCGGCAACGTGGACGACATCAAGGCAAAGCAGGAAGCTCTGAGCCAGGTGTTCGAGAAGATGTATCAGGCAGCCGCTGCCGCACAGCAGGCCGCCGGTGCACAGCCCGGCCCCGACGCAGGTGCAAACAACCAGCAGAAGCCGGGTGATGACGGCGTTGTGGATGCCGACTTCAAGGAAGTCTGATAAAAAACACAGCAGTGTGTGCCCGGCCAAACCGGCGGACGCACGCGTGGAATAGCAAAAGCCGCTCCGGTTTTGCCGGAGCGGCTCTTGCTGGTTATAGAGCGAGGAACCAACCGGGGCGTTTCCCGGATCAAACGTTCCCGGAGAGGTGAGTGGATATGGCACAGGAAAAGCGTGATTACTACGAAGTGCTGGGGGTATCCAAGACTGCGACCGATGCCGAGATCAAAAAGGCATACCGCAAGCTTGCAATGAAATACCACCCGGACTATAACCCCGGCGATAAGGACGCCGAGGAAAAGTTCAAGGAGATCAACGAGGCCAACGAGGTGCTGTCCAATCCCGATAAGCGCCAGAAATATGACCAGTTCGGCTTTGCCGGGGTGGACCCCAACTATGGCGCGGGTCAGGGCGGCGGATACGGGGCAGGCGGCTTCGACTTCGGCGACCTGGGCGACATTTTCGGCAGCTTCTTCGGCGGCGGCTTCGGCGGCGGCCAGCAGCGGCGCAACGGACCCCGCCGGGGCGAGAGCATCCGGGCCAGCGTGTCCGTGGACTTCACGGAGGCGGCCTTCGGCTGCGAGAAATCCGTGACGGTGGACCGCAGCGAGTCCTGCCCCACCTGCAAAGGCAACGGCTGCGCCCATGGCACCACGCCGGAGGTGTGCCCCGACTGCCGCGGCACCGGCACCGTGACCCAGGCCCAGCGGACGCCCTTTGGCGTCATGCAGAGCCAGGGCCCCTGCCAGAAGTGCCGGGGCACCGGCAAGATCATTCACCAGCCCTGCCCCGACTGTCACGGCAGCGGCCGCATCCGCAAGCGCCGGACCATTCAGGTGAACATCCCCGCCGGTATCGACAACGGCCAGACCATCTCCCTGCGGGGCCAGGGCCACGCCGGGTCCAACGGCGGCCCCAGCGGCGACCTGCTGATTACCGTGATGGTGCGGCCCCACGAGATCTTCCGCCGGGAGGGCACCTCCGTGTTCTGCGAGGCCCCCATCACCTTCACCCAGGCGGTGCTGGGCGCGGAGCTGGAGATCCCCACCATCGACGGCCGGGTGAAATACACCATCCCCGAGGGCACCCAGACCGGCACCGTGTTTCGGCTGCGGGGCAAGGGCATTCCCGTCCTCAACGGCCGGGGCCGGGGCGACCAGTACGTCACCGTCACCATCGAGACGCCCCGGGACCTGAACCGGGAGCAGAAGGAGGCCCTGAAGAAATTCAGCGAGACCCTGGGCGAGAACAACTACGAAAAGCGCCGCAGCTTTTTCGGAAAGAAGAAGTAAGCCATGTATCTTGCAGACTATCACGTCCATTCCACCTGCTCCCCGGACGGGCACCAGACCATGGCCCAGGCGGCGGAGGCTGCCGTCCGGCAGGGCCTGCGGGAGCTGTGCATCACCGACCATGTGGACACCATCCACTGGGGCACCCTGGCTCCCCGGGACGACTTCGACTGGGAGGAGTCCCGGCGGCAGTTCCATGAGGCCCAGGCGCTGTGGGAGGACCGGATCACCCTGCGGCGGGGGGCGGAGCTGGGAGAGGCCCAGCTGAGCTTCGACCGGGCGGACCGGCTTCTGGCCGGGGAGGAGCTGGACTTTGTCATCGGCTCCGTGCACCTGAGCGGAAAAAAGTTTGCCAACATGGACCTGTACTATATTGAAAAAGGCAGCGAAGCGTATTATGATAGTGTCATCGACAGCTATCTGGACGATGTGCTGGCCCTGGCCTTTGAACCTGTCAAAAAGACGGCCGCGCGGGCCAAAAAAGCCGCTCCGGCCACGGAAAAGAAATAACGCCGCCGTCGCCCCTGAAAGGCGGTGACGCGGACGGCCCGGGACGACATGGCGTTGCCCCGGGCCTTTTTCACTTTGCCCGGCCGCACAGAGGACAAGGATATGACCCTTCAGGAACTGCTGACCTCTCTGACCCGCGACCTGCACGCCGCAGGCACGGACGCCCCTGCGCTGGAGGCCCGCCTGCTGGCAGGCCATGTGCTGCACCTTGACCGCATCGGCCTGATGCTGGCCATGCCCTCCCCTGTGGCGGACGACGCGGCCGGCGCCATCCGTGCATTGACCGTCCGCCGCTGTGCCGGTGAGCCGCTGGCCCACATCACGGGACGGCGCGAGTTCTTCGGCCGCGCTTTCGAGGTCAGCCCGCAGACCCTCATCCCCCGGCCGGAGACCGAGCTGCTGCTGGAGATCGTGCTGCGGGAATGCGAAGGGCACGGAGAGGTGCGCTTTGCGGATCTGGGCACGGGCACGGGCTGCATCGGCATCACGCTGGCCCTTGAACTGCCGCACAGCCGGGGCCTGCTGCTGGAATACAGCGCCGGGGCCCTGCCCGTGGCGGCCCGCAACATCCGCAGCCTGCAAGCCGCTGAGCGTCTGGCCCTGGTACAGGGAGACATGTTCACGCCGCCGCTGTTGCCGGGCGGGCTGGACGTGCTGGTCAGCAACCCGCCCTACATCGCCGCCGCGGAAGAAGACGAGGTCATGGCGGAAGTCCTGCACCACGAACCGCACAGCGCGCTCTTTTCCGAACAGGACGGCCTGCGCCACCTGCACGCCGTCATCCGCGCCGGACAGCAGGCCCTGAAGCCGGGCGGGCTCATCGCCATGGAACACGGCTACCGCCAGGGCGAGGCCGTGCGCCGCCTGCTGATGGAAGCCGGCTACATCGCGCCCCGTACCG
>OOBT01001976.1_pt1 | contig 9911 bp, 8 predicted proteins | sample 1671551 | NCBI WGS metagenome assembly OOBT01 (sample SAMN06348168, study PRJEB24527) | human gut metagenome | reverse complement strand
GACGCTCTTCCGATCTTTGAGACCGGCGCCGAGATCCGTGTGCCTCTGTTCATCAACGAGGGCGATCACATCCGCATCGATACCCGCACCGGCGAGTATATGGAGCGCGTCTGATCATTTGTCGCATACCGGGCAGCGGGCAACCGCTTGCCCGGTTTTTGTATCATACACAAGGAGGGCATTTCAGATGGAACTGAACAAGAAAGCAGCCTACCTGCAGGGCCTGGTGGACGGTCTGGGCGTGGATGAGAGCACCAAAGAGGGCAAGATCATCAAGGCCATGGCTGCACTGCTGGGCGAGATGGCCGATGCCATTGCCGCCATGGACGAGGATCTGACCCAAGCCTACGACCAGATCAACGATCTGAGCGAGGAGCTGGAGGATCTGGAGGCCGACCTGTACGAGGACGAGGATGCCGAGGACGAGGACGACGACGCAGCCGACGAGGATGAGGATGCGGGAGATGACGACATCGCCAGCGAGCCCTTCTATGAGGTAGCCTGCCCCGCCTGCGGCGAGACCGTCTACGTCAGCGAGGATGATCTGGATGCAGGCGAAGCCAACTGCGCGCACTGCGGCGTGACCTTTGAGGTCGCTCTGGAAGGGGACGGCGAAGAGGATGCCGAGGATGGCCCCGTGCAGTACGAAGTGACCTGCCCGGACTGTGGCACCACCGCCGTGTTTGAGGAAGACGAACTGCTGGACGGCGCACCCAAGTGCCCGAACTGCGGCAAGCCACTCGACTTTGAAGTGACCGAAGAATAAGCAAAAAAGACCGCTGCACTCCGGTGCAGCGGTCTTTTTTGTTTACTGTGCGTTTGCCTTCTGCAGCCAGATGCTGCCGATGTCCAAAGCGTTGTACAGGCCGATCTTGGTGGTCTGACGCATCACGCGCTCCTGCGGAGCCTTGGTGGTGTCGGTAGAGAGCAGCATCAGGTGGACCTTGTCTGCAACCTGCTGGTCGCCCACAGGCTTGGTGGTCGTGATCTGCAGATAGAGCACATATGGGTCGGTCATATTGCCGTAGTATAGCTCATTGTCCTTGCGGACGAGGGGCTTGCCTTTATAAGTCAGTTTTGGAGTAAATGCCATCGTGAAAGCCTCCCTATCAATAGTAGTTCAGTTCAGTATAACACATCTATGGTACAGGATGCAAGCTTTTGACCCGATAGAAGGCGGGCTTTTTGCACACAATGGCATGCCTGCGTGCAAAAGAATCTGCAATTTTAGGCACTCTGGCAGAAAACGGGTCTTGTCGGAATGCACAGATATGGTATACTAAGAACGAGAAAGCCCGCAGCATAGCCCGGGCAGAAAAGTGAGGGAGACAGCATGGCAGACTATCAGGAATACCGGCGGCGCGTGCTGCGCAGGCGCTGGCGCAGGCGGTTCATGGCGACAGGGCTTTTGCTGCTGCTCTTGCTGGTGGGAGCCATCGGGATGTTGTGGAAGAGCCTGCACCGGGAACAGCGGCCCTCCGGCGTTGGGCAGAACACCATCCTGCAGGAGGTAACACAGGATAATACTTGGAACACGGCCTCCTACGCGGTGGCGCGGCAGCTCACGGTGCAGCCGCTTGCAGACAGCGCGGCCACTGCGCTGGATTTCCGTATGGCGGCGCTGCCAAAGAGCAGCACGGCTGTGGGCAAGGAATGGTTCAATGACGTGAGCTTTGTGGGCGACAGCCTGACGCAGGGCATGCAGCTGTACGAAGAAGGAATGCAGAACGCCATGTTCTGTGCGTACAAGGGTGTTGGGCCGAACGTGATCGTCAACGGCACCACCTGCAAGCGCGCCGACGGCGTGGCTGAGGTGCCGCTGGAAGCGTTGACCGCCCAGCAGCCCAGAGCTATTTATGTTCTGTTGGGCACCAACGTGCTGGGCCGCGATACCGATTATAGCAGCTTTCTGACCTATTACCGGCTGATGTTGGACATGCTGAGCCAGACACTGCCAAATGCAAAGATCTATGTGCAGTCCATCACGCCGGTGCGGCCGGAAGTATGCCAGAAGTCCGGCCATGAGGGCCTGAACCGCGACCGCCTGTGCCAGATCAACAATGAGCTGGCAGCCATTGCGCTGGAAAAGAACTGCTATTTTCTCAACCTGTGGGAAGTGCTGGCAGATGAAAACGGCGATCTGATCGAGAGCTATGCTCAGCCGGACGGCTACCACCTGAGACCCGCCGGGTATGCCGCATGGACGGATTATCTGTGCAGCCACACAGAAGGATAAAAAATAAGAGGTTCGTTCACTGAGCGAACCTCTTATTTTTTACTTGAAACTTAGAACAGGCCGGTGATCTTGCCGTCGGCATCCACATCGATGCTCACAGCGGCGGGCTTCTTGGGCAGGCCCGGCATGGTCATGATATTACCGCAGATGACCACCACAAAGCCTGCACCGGCAGCAAGGCGCACCTCGCGTACCTCCATGGTAAAGCCGGTGGGGGCACCGATGAGCTTTGCGTTGTCGCTGAAGCTGTACTGGGTCTTGGCGATGCAGACAGGCAGATTCCCGTAGCCCATGTCGGTGAGCTCAGCCAGTGTCTTGCTGGCGGCGGCGCTGTAGTTCACACCGTCGGCCCGGTAAATTTTGGTGGCGATGGCGTTGATCTTGTCCTTCAGGGGCATTTCCAGCGGGTAGGTGTACTGGATGGGACGATCCTCCAGAACCTCCAGCACCTTCTCGGCCAGCGCCTTGCCGCCCTCGCCGCCCTTGGCGAACACCTCGCTCAGCACGCAGGGAACACCCTGCTCGGCGCACACCTGCTCCACATAGGCCTGCTCTTCGGCGGTATCGGTGGGGAAGGCATTGATGGCGACCACCACCGGCAGGCCGAAGCCATTTTTCAGGTTGTCGATGTGGCGGATGAGGTTGGATGCACCGGCCTTGACGGCTTCGAGGTTGGGCTGGCTCAGGTCGGCCTTTGCCACGCCGCCGTGGCTCTTGAGGGCACGCACAGTGGCCACCAGCACGCAGGCAGAGGGAGCGATACCGGCGTAGCGGCACTTGATATCCAAAAACTTCTCTGCGCCCAGATCAGCACCAAAGCCTGCTTCAGTGATGGTATAGTCGGCCAGAGAAAGGCTCAGCTTGGTAGCCAGCACGCTGTTGCAGCCGTGGGCGATGTTGGCAAAGGGACCGCCGTGGATGATGGCGGGGTTGTTTTCCAGCGTCTGTACAAGGTTCGGGTCCAGCGCGTCCTTCAGCAGGGCGGTCATGGCACCGGCAGCACCGATCTCACCGGCAGTGACGGGCTTGCCGTCGTAGGTGTAGGCGCATACGATCTTGGAAAGACGCTCCTTCAGATCAGAAATGCTGGTGGCAAGGCAGAAAATTGCCATCACCTCGCTGGCAACGGTGATATCAAAGCCGTCCTCGCGGGGGGTGCCGTTCACCTTGCCGCCCAGACCGTCCACGATGAACCGCAGCTGACGGTCATTCATGTCCATGCAGCGCTTCCATGTGATGCGGCGGGGGTCGATGTTCAGCGGGTTGCCCTGCTGGATGCTGTTATCGATCATGGCAGCCAGCAGGTTGTTGGCTGTGCCGATGGCGTGCAGATCGCCGGTAAAGTGCAGGTTGATATCCTCCATGGGCACCACCTGTGCGTAGCCGCCGCCGGCTGCGCCGCCCTTGACACCGAACACGGGGCCGAGGGATGGCTCACGCAGGCAGAGCATGGTCTTTTTGCCCAGAGCGTTCATGGCATCGGCCAGACCCACGCTGGTGGTGGTCTTGCCCTCGCCCGCCGGGGTGGGGCTGATGGCGGTGACGAGGATCAGCTTGCCCTGCTTTTTGGCATCGTGGATCAGGCGGTGATCGATCTTGGCCTTGTAGCGGCCATAGGGGATCACGTGCTCATCGGAAAGGCCCAGCTGGGCGGCGATCTCGGTGATGGGTTTCATTTTGGCTTCCTGTGCGATCTCGATATCGGTTTTCATCAGACATCCTCCTTTGGAAGCCGTTTTTACAAGCATTGCACGCCGCCTGAACGGCCTTTTTGCTCGCATCCTGCGTTGCTTTCCCTTGCAATCCGTCAGGATTGCTGCGAAAAATCGCCTTGTCTGCGGACAAAAAATCCCGCCATTCAACGCACCCTGCTTATAAAAACAACTTCCGACAACAAAAAAGGCAGCTTTGCGCAGCAATTGCGCAAGGCTGCCCAGACGGTCGGCATTGACTCTCCCGCCATCCCTGCACTGTGGTGCTCCACAAGGTTCCGTCAGCAGAGATACGGTCTCTATGCAGTAAAGATAGCACAATGCCGGGGTGTTTGTCAAGGAAAAACAGCGCCAAATATTTTGCGTTCTACAGCCTGTTGTGGTATACTTATCATGGTTTACTATGAAAATTTAGAAAGCAGGAATCCCTTTTATGCTGCAAAACCCTGAATTGCATTATCTGGATAACGCCGCTACCACCATGGTGGCTCCCGAGGTGGCGGATGTCATCGACAAGGCCATGCGGGAACACTGGGCAAACCCGTCCAGCCTGTACGGCCCCGGTGCCCGCAGCGAGGAAGCGCTGAACGCCGCCCGTGCCGCTGTGGCCCGCACACTGGGCTGCAAGCCAAAGGAGCTGTACTTTACCTCCTGCGGCAGCGAGAGCAACAATCTGGCCCTGCTGGGCGCGGTGCGCACCCGCACTTTCGGCAAGGGCATCGTGGTGTCCGGCTTTGAGCACCCCAGCGTCCAGCGCCCGCTGGAAGAGCTGGCGAAGCAGGGCTACAATGTCACGGTGGTCAAGCCCCGCCCGGACGGCACATTGGATATCAACGAAATGCTGGAGCATGTGGACAAGAACACCATCCTCGTGGCCTGCATGATGGTGAACAACGAAGTGGGCACCCGCAACGATGTGGAACGCCTTGCCGCCGAGGTCAAGCGCCGCAACAGCCGCACCATTGTCCATGTGGACGCAGTGCAGGCGTGGATGCGTGTGCCCATCAAGCTGGACAACATCGACACCCTGTCGGTGAGCGGCCACAAGATCCACGCTCCCAAGGGCATTGGCGCGCTCTACCTTTCCGACCGTCTGGTGCAGACGTTCCGGCCGCCGTACCTCGGCGGTGAGCAGGAGCGCGGCCTGCGCCCGGGCACCGAAAACCTGCCCTACGCCATGGGTCTTGCCGCAGCCGCCACCCGTCTTGCCAAGACCATGAAGAGCCGTGACACCGCTATGAAGGCCCTGAACCAGCGTCTGCGGGACGGCCTGAAGGCCTTTCCGGAGGTGGAGCTCAACAGCCCGGAAAACGCGGTGCCCGAGGTGCTGAACTTCAGTGAGAATTGCATCAAGAGCGAGACCATGCTGGCATGGCTGGCCGAAGCACAGGTGTATGTTTCCTCGGCAAGTGCCTGCGGCCGCGGCCAGCCCAGCCACACGCTGGCAGCCATGGGCAAAGACCCGCTGGCCATCGATACGGCCATCCGCGTGTCCTTCTGCGGCGACAACACCCCGGAGGATGTGGATGCCTTCCTTGACCGCTTTGAGGACGGAATGAAGCATCTGCAGAAGATCCGGAAATAACCCTCTCAGGCACTAATGCGCCAGCTCCCCCGAAGGGGGAGCTTTTAGTAGTGCCGCAAAGTTCCTCTCTTTGGAAAAGCTCCCCTTTCGGGGGAGCTGGCATCGCGCAGCGATGACTGAGAGGGTTATACAAATAAATCAGGAGATACAACATTTATGCATGAGATCATTCTGGGCTATCAGGGTGAAATGTCCCTGAAAGGCCTCAACCGCAACCAGTTCGAGTCGGCGATGATGAAAATTCTGCGCTACCGGCTCAAGACCGTGGGCAAGTTCAAGGTCTACTGCACCCAGTCCACCTTTTACATGGAGCCTGAGGAAGAGGACGTGGACATGGATCTTGCCTTTGACCGGGTGAGCAAGGTGTTCGGCCTTGCGGCGCTCAGCCGCGCCGTGGTCTGCGACAAGGACTTTGACACCATCTGCCAGACCGCTGAGGATTACCTCGGCGCCAGCCTGCACGGCATCCGTACCTTCAAGGTGGAAGCCCGCCGCTCCGACAAGACCTACCCCATGACCAGCCCTGAACTGATGCGGGAGCTGGGTGCCTATCTGCTGGGCAAACACAACTACCTCAAGGTGGATGTGCATAATCCGGATTTTAAGGTGATCGTAGAAATTCGTGATTACGGTGCCTACATCCACGGCCCCAAAGTGCCCGGTGAGGGCGGTCTGCCCGTGGGCACCAGCGGCCGTGCGCTGAACATGCTGTCTGGCGGCATCGACAGCCCGGTAGCGGCTTACCGCATGGCAAAGCGCGGTCTGGCACTGGACCACATCCACTTTGCGTCTCCGCCGTACACTTCGGAGCGCGCAAAGCTCAAGGTGAAGGCACTGGCGCAGCTCACCAGCATCTATACGGGCAGCTCCAATCTGTTCGTCGTGCCCTACACCAAGCCGCAGGAGTACATCCGGGATAATGCTCCGGATGTGCTGTTCACGGTGCTGATGCGCCGCAGCATGATGCGCATTGCCAATGTCATTGCCAAAAAGCAGGGCTGTGAAGCCCTTGTTACCGGCGAGAGTCTGGCTCAGGTGGCCAGCCAGACCGTCAAGGCCCTGCAGTGCACCGATGCTGCGCAGGACCTGCCCATCCTGCGCCCGCTCATCGGCATGGACAAGACCGAGATCGTGGAGACGGCCCGCCACATCAACACGTTTGAGACCAGCATCCTGCCCTATGAGGACTGCTGCACCATCTTCACCCCGCCGCATCCGAAGATCCGCCCGGAACTGGAAGAAATTCTGGAAGCCGAAGCCGCCATGCCCGGCCTTGCCGCGCTGGAAGCCGAAGCAGCAGAGAGCGCCGAGCGCATCCGCATCCGTATCACCGATCAGGTAGAATTTGAGGGTTGATTTATCCATGACAGCAGAGATCATCAGTGTGGGTACCGAGCTGCTGCTCGGCAACATTTTGAACACCAACGCCCAGTATCTGAGCCGCGAGCTGGCGGCACTGGGCATTACGGTCCAGCGCGAGAGCACTATCGGCGACAACCACGACCGTCTGGCAGATTTTGTCAACGAGGCAAAGCAACGGTGCGACCTGCTGGTGTTCACCGGCGGCCTTGGCCCCACGGCGGACGACCTGACCAAGGAGACGGTTGCTGGATGCTACGGTGATACGCTGGCTTTTGACCCGGAAGAATGGCAGAAGATCGTGGATTTCTTCACTCGTACCGGGCGCAAGACGACCCCAAACAACCGCAAGCAGGCCATGGTGCCGGTGCACGGCCACAAGATCATCAATAACCACGGCACTGCCCCCGGGGCATGGTTCGAACAGGATGGCCACTGTGCTGTGCTCATGCCCGGCGTGCCCCACGAAATGAAGGCCATGTGGACAGAGAGCGTGCGCCCGCTGCTGCTGGCCCGCCAGAATTGCACCCTGCATTCCATCACGCTGCGGGTGCTGGGCGGTGAAAGCGATATCGAATACCGTGTGCGGCATCTGCTGGAAAACACAAATCCCACCGCCGCCATCTACTGCAAGACCGGCGAGTGCGAGATCCGCATTACTGCCCGGGCAGAAACCGACAGTTCAGCCGAAAAAATGTGCCGCGCATACGCCACAAAGTTCTATGATCTGCTGGGTGATGCGGTGTATGATGAGGATGTGACCGGTCTGGAAGAGACTCTGGTGCACACCCTGAAGGAAAAGGGACTCACCATTGCCACGGCAGAAAGCTGCACAGGCGGCATGATCGCCCAGCGGCTGACCAATGTGTCCGGTGCAAGCGAGGTGTTCGGCTTCGGCTTTGTTACCTACTGGGAGCAGGCCAAGGCAAAAATGGTAGGTGTGGAACCGGCAGTCATTGCAAAATACAATGTGGTGTCTGCACCGGTGGCAGCACAGATGGCACTTGGCGCAGCAGAAGCTGCCGGGGCCGATATCGCTGTCAGCGTCACCGGTCTGGCAGGCCCCAACGGCGGCGATGCCGTCCGCCCGGTGGGCACGGTGTATCTGGGTGCGGCCTGCGGTGAGACCGTCTATGTAAAAAAGCTCTTCGTCTCCCGCCCCGACCGTGCGCTGGTGCGTGCCCGCGCGGCACAGGCGGCACTGGAACTGGCGCTGCGTCTGGCTCAGGGCAAAGTTCCTGCAGATACACAGGCACTGGCAAAAAGCGCCCGGCATGATGCTGCGGCTCTGACGGCACTGGACAGCACCTTCCTCAAGGGTTAATACGAGCGGCCCCGGGCCGCGGGGGTGAAGCAGTTGATACACGAAGAAAAAACGCAGACCACCTGTGTGCTGCGGTTGTTTGGCGCACCGCTGTGGGCAGTACAACAGGCAGTGCAGCAGACAGGACTTGCTGCCCAGTGCCGCAGCCGCGGTGCAGAAACACTGGCTGCGCTGCAGACAGAAACGCCCACAGCATTGAGCAAGGCGCGGAAAACGCTGGCAGACCGCTTTGCGGCAGAGCTGTACGGAGAAGGGGAGATGACCCTTGTTCATGCAGCGGTGCAGGCGCTGGAAACGCACCACAGGCTGCTGGTATGCTGTGATGCGGATGCAGGCACTCTGCTGGAAGCCCGGATGGAAACGGTGGCCGGCGCAGAAAAAGTGTTTGATTTTGGAGCCATGAGCTATGCCGATGCAAAGGTGCGGGAAAAGCTGAGCGCAAAGGTCTGCCGGGTCAAGGGCGGGCCGGTGCCGGCAAAGCTTACCCGTGTGCGGGCAGCGCAGCGCCTTGTGGGTGCAGACTTTGCAGCCGGGTGTCTGGAGCGCGCCGAGGACACGGTGCTGTTTCTGGGCAGCCGGAAAGGCTGCTGGGTGCGCACGGTGGCCAATGCAGATACGCCTGCTTTGTGGCTGCTGGATATGATCCGCCGGGCGGCTTCCGGTCTGCCGCAGGCGGCGGGGACAAGCTGGCAAAAATACGACAGGGCCATCCCGGCAGATGCCCTGACGGCGCAGCGCCTGCCGGACAAGCCGGAGCCGGATGCACCGACAGCAGCGCCGCGCAAACGGCACAGGGTGCGGAATGCCCTGATTTTTCTGCTGATTCTGGCACTGGCCGCGTTTGCCGCTGCGTGGTATTACACCGGCGGCGACCTCGCCGCCCTGCCGCAGCAGCTGCAAAGCCTTGGGGCCGACAGCCTGCCGCACTCCGGCGCAAAACTGATATAAAAAAGACCCCGGAGGGTGTGAACCTTCCGGGATTTTTTTGTTTATAAAGGCGATTTTTAAGAGATGCAGCGTGCTGCTCCGAACCCATCCGTGAAAAAGAACCTCCGGAAAATCCGCAGATTTTTCGGAGGTTCAAATAAATGATAAATTTTCCGAATGGTTATGCCTTGTGGTCGCTCAGCCAGCGCAGGCCCATATAGGCATAGGCCGCTGCGCCCTCGTACAGCACGCTGTCGTCAAAGCGTACCTTGGGGTGGTGCTGGCCGTAAACATAGCCCTCCTTGGCGTTGCCTGCGGAGAGGAACATGCCCACGGTGGGCACTTCGTGGCTGACAAAGGCAAAGTCCTCGCTGCCGCCGCCGGGCTTGCCGCCGGTGAGGACGGTCATATCCATGGCACCACGGCCCAGCAGTTCGGTCATATAGGTCAGGGCATTCTTGGCAAGAGGCGTATCCACCACCATGCAGGGGCAGTGGTCGCTGAACTCCACATCAGCAGTGCAGCGATAGGCTGCCGCCACGCCCTGCGCGATCTCGGTCATGCGCTGGTGGATCTGCTCGCTCACGGCACCTTCGGGGTCCACCGTGCGGATAGTGCCCCACATATCGGCAGAATCCGGGATGACGTTGGATGCCTTGCCAGCTTCAAACCGGCCTGTGGTGAACACGCCAAACTTGGCGGGGTCCAGCTCACGGCTGTTGATCTCCTGCAGGGCAATGTGGATGTGGGCCGCTGCGGTGATGGGGT
>OOBT01001975.1_pt1 | contig 9918 bp, 3 predicted proteins | sample 1671551 | NCBI WGS metagenome assembly OOBT01 (sample SAMN06348168, study PRJEB24527) | human gut metagenome | reverse complement strand
GCAGGGGATTGATGTGCCCAATGAAACTGGTATCCGTGGTCTTTTTGCCGTCAGCACCATGCACGGAATAGCTGCCCCACGCGTCATAGGCGCTGCGGCGCAGCGTAATGCAGCAGACAACGATGATGATCTGTGGTTGTGTGCTGACGGTTGTACGCATCATAGTGACCACTTATCCATTTTCCTGCGGGCGGTGCTGCTGCACCGCCCACTTATGGCTAATGAGAATCCGTATTTTAAGGCTAACTTAATTAATTGGTCTGATTTGCTTTATACAAGAGCAAAGCGTCCTGCTCATCGTCTGTATCCACTGAAACTGTTAGTATATCTTCAAGATTTATGACAGATATACCATCGTCACAGCCATAATCATCAATTATATTAATGCAAATGGTATTATCATTATAATTGTTTACAAAACCGCGCAAAAGATTGTCCTGAAATTCCAAGCAAATTATTAGCGAATTATCCTTTGCATAGCTAAAAAGCGAGGGCATTATTTCTCCATCGCCAATCCCCCCTAAATTTGGATGGCCTTGTTTTCTTTGTTTATACAGACGATCAATTTTGGTTTCATAATTTCCTGCATAATCAATTCTATAAATATCTTTTACCGGCTTTAGAATGAACCCATCATAATACCCATGAACAGAAATGTGAGCTATCAGCACTTCATCGGCACTATACTTTGCAACATATCCAGTCAAATGTAAGTCCGTATAGTCCGGATTGCAAAAGAAACTAGCAACATTTCCATCCTCGAAGCATTTTCGAATAACATCTAACACAAAAGCGCCTCCCAACATATATTACCATCTTCCTATCTTCGGCTTTTCCATCCCGATTTTTGCTTTTTCTTTTCGCCGCCTTGGTCCCTCTGCCTACGTGCATTTCCTTTTTGGTGTTTGTCTTTTGTGCGCTTATCACTACCATTTCGTTTTGAATGCTCACTATAATAGTAAAAGCCAGCTCCAACAGCAACAGCAACAGTTATACCAACGACAATCCACCCAGCAGGATTCCAAAAGTTGGCCCCTCCTGCTACTAGAATGCCAGATAAATACCCTCCACCAGTCAGCGCTGCTGCAAAATATCCGTCCGGATCACTATTGCCAATTGGATTATTCTCGCAATACGCGAACATATTGGCGCTGAGGAGACCGTTGGCGTCGGTGGTGGCGAAGGTGTCCGCGTTGATGAACCGGCAGATGGCCGGGTCATAATAGCGGCTCTGGAGATAGTAGAAGCCGGTCTCGGCGTCATAGTAATAGCCGCGGTAGCGCAGGGGGTTGAGGTTGGCGATGCTGGTGGGATCGGTGAGGACTTTCGCACTGCTGTCATACACCGTGCAGTTGCCCCAGGCGTCATAGTCGTAGGACGCAGCGAGTTTGCCGTTCGCGTTCAGCAGCGCAATGACGTCGCCCTGCGCGTTGAGAACGTAGTAGTAGAGCGTCGAGGTCGAGCCGTCGTTATAGATCATGGCGAACGGCTGGTTGCCATCGTCGTAGACAAACTCAAGTGTTTTGCCGTCCCACTGCTGCCGCATGACCTTGCCGGAGAGCGTGGTGTAGTTGTACGTCGTGCCATTGACCGTTTTGCTGGTGCGGACACCGGACATGTCGTAGGTGTAGGAGATCTGCTTGCCGTCGACCGTTGCGGAGGCAAGCTGGCGGCCCTTCGTCCACGTGAAGGAATAATCCTTGCCGTTGTAATACGTGACCGGGTTGCCGGAGGACGGGACGCCGCTCGTCTGGGTCTGGCCTTCGTAGAGAATGTCCTTCGTCGTGCCGCCGACTGTCACGCTCGTGAGCAGGTCCGGCCACGAGGGGTTCGTGTAGCCAAAGGACTTTATGACCGCGCCGTCGGTCGTGACGCTGCGGATGTTGCCCACCGTGTCGTAGGCGTAGGCGCGGGACGCGCCGCCGTTGGTCTCGGTCGCAAGTTGGCCCTGCGCGTCGTAGCCATATTCCTTCGAGGCGGCTGCCGCGGGCACATTCGTGCCGCCGGTCGTGACCGTCTGGATGTTGCCGGCCGCGTCGTAGGTATAGTCGAAGCTGCGGCTGCTCGAGCCGAACGTGTAGCCCGTGCTCGCCAGACGCGTACCCATCCGGTTGCAGCCGTCATCCTCCGCGATGACCGCATAGGTATAGCCGCGGGTGTAGACCGTGGTCGTGCCCCTGTTCTGGTTGGGCACAGTGACCGTCTTTTTCTCAAGCTGGCGCAGGTCATTGTACTCGTACTTAGACGTGACGTCGAGCTGGTTCGGGATCGTGGTCGTGATGGCGCTGATCGTGCCGTCGACCGAGCTGTCGGCCGTGCCGTCGGCCTTGACGCCGGTGTAAGAATACTGCTGCCGGTAAAGGCCCGTGCCGAACTGCCACGACTGCGACGTCATGCGGTTGGCGGCATCGTACATATGCTGCGTGGACTGGATGAGCGCGCCGTTGGCCGTCGACTGGCGCGAATGGATGAGGCGGCCGAGGCTGTCGTACTGGTAGCTGTACTGCTCCGTGACCTTGCCGTCGCCGTCCGTGGCGTACTGCCGCGTGAGGTCGTTGTCGCTGCTATAGTCGTAGTGGTAGGTTGTACCGTCATTATACGCAGCGGTGCGCTGCCTGTCAAACGCGTCATAGGTGTAGCTGACACTGTCGCCGTTGCCGTAGGTCATCGTGGCCAGCCGGCCGTTGTTGACGTTGCCCTCATATGTATACGACGCGAGGGTGATGGGCGTAGTGTACCCCTCTCGCTCCGCGCTCGAGGCGCAGACCTGCACGCGCGTCATGTTGCCGAAGGCATCATAGTTCAGCAGGTAGTGCTGCCAGAAGCCCGTCGAGCCCAGATACCCTTTGCGGATGAGGTCGCTCAGCTGCGCGCGGTCGTAGGTATAGCGGATGGAGGCGACGCCGTTGATGTACGTGAGGGCGGTGCGGTCGCTGCCGGTGCAGTAGCGGTAATCCTGCTGCGTACCGTTGGCCGCCGTCGTCCTGTACAGGCGCGCAGCGCCGGTGTCGTATGCGTACCCCGTTGTGATGCCGTTGACGTCCACGGCCTGCGTGCGGAAGCGGCGCGTGCTGTCAATAGAGAAATAAAATGCGGGCGGTGCTAATGCACCGCCCGCTTACTGAATCACCTATTTTCAGGGCTACATGGCGGGACTTTTCGCTTTTTTGTCACTCGATAAGGGATCTTAACACCGCATCGACCATGATAAAAATTTTCTGCAGTATAGTCACCCAGACATCCGTCTTTCACCGGAAAGACGCAGCGTTGATGCTCGTGAAACCATTCTCCTGCATACTCCATCTCCCTGTACCAATTATCTATAACCTGATCCGGCAGGTAGCGGAACGTCTCTCGGGTCATATAGAAAACCTGATCTGCCTTCGGCGTGAGAAAATAGCATTCGTATATCTGAATTCTTCCATTTACGTCATACCGGCAAATGTTTACTGCACTTGCATTGTTAGCATTATCTATCTCCACACCCAACGTCACTCCTGTATCGTACAAGATATACTCCTTTGAGCAGTGCATGTGCTCAACAACAATAAGCCGTTCTGCCGCATCAAAGCCGTATATGTGTGATAGTCTTTCCTCCGACGGCCGCTTCTTGCAAAGGCGGCCACGTTTTGTGTTGCCGAGCCAGAGATCTTCCGTCAAGCTTGGACAATAGTAGCCACGATGCATCGTACCGCCTGCGCAATACTGCTGATAAACGACCTGAGATTTCTGTTTCTGCAATTCAGCTGCCGCGTCGATCTCTTTTGCCAGCAACGCCCGCATGTAATCACGAACGAAGTCCATGCTTCGCCTCCTTCCTTAAAATTGGGGAGTTATTTTCTCAAGCCCAACTATGAATGCTTTGATTGTCCCCAAAGCAACTTTAACGTTTTCCGTTTGCTGTACTGGATCGCCACCGGCAGAATTGTACGCACTAACAATAATGATATCTACCACTTCATAATATAGATTGGTATGCAGCCTGCGATGCAAACAGGTGTTTATGGAAACCGTATTCTCCTTAGAATTAATGCCAATTCCGGTGTCAATTAAAATTTGTTTCGTACGTTCTGCCCCTCGCGCATGTTGCGCAACAATATGATGCACTTCTTTATTACTTCTGTAATTTGGCGGTTTCTTTATTTTGGAAAAGCTGTTCGTAAGCTTCTCTTTTATCTGCTCCGCTACACTGCCGACTGATTCACAGAGACCTTCGACAGCTCCCTGAAAACCAGGAGATGAACTAATACCTACAGCCAAAGCAGTTGCTGCAAGTGCTATGCCGAAGGTGATCAAAGCCACTGTCGCTGTAATTGCAAAGTTACCAGTAGGATCAGTCGTATTTACAGGATTGTTCGCACAATATGCAAACAGATTTGCCCCAATAAACCCATCTGTAAATAACCCGTCGGCGTTGATGAACCGGCAGATGGCCGGGTCATAATAGCGGCTCTGGAGATAGTAGAAGCCGGTCTCGGCGTCATAGTAATAGCCGCGGTAGCGCAGGGGGTTGAGGTTGGCGATGCTGGTGGGATCGGTGAGGACTTTCGCACTGCTGTCATACACCGTGCAGTTGCCCCAGGCGTCATAGTCGTAGGACGCAGCGAGTTTGCCGTTCGCGTTCAGCAGCGCAATGACGTCGCCCTGCGCGTTGAGAACGTAGTAGTAGAGCGTCGAGGTCGAGCCGTCGTTATAGATCATGGCGAACGGCTGGTTGCCATCGTCGTAGACAAACTCAAGTGTTTTGCCGTCCCACTGCTGCCGCATGACCTTGCCGGAGAGCGTGGTGTAGTTGTACGTCGTGCCATTGACCGTTTTGCTGGTGCGGACACCGGACATGTCGTAGGTGTAGGAGATCTGCTTGCCGTCGACCGTTGCGGAGGCAAGCTGGCGGCCCTTCGTCCACGTGAAGGAATAATCCTTGCCGTTGTAATACGTGACCGGGTTGCCGGAGGACGGGACGCCGCTCGTCTGGGTCTGGCCTTCGTAGAGAATGTCCTTCGTCGTGCCGCCGACTGTCACGCTCGTGAGCAGGTCCGGCCACGAGGGGTTCGTGTAGCCAAAGGACTTTATGACCGCGCCGTCGGTCGTGACGCTGCGGATGTTGCCCACCGTGTCGTAGGCGTAGGCGCGGGACGCGCCGCCGTTGGTCTCGGTCGCAAGTTGGCCCTGCGCGTCGTAGCCATATTCCTTCGAGGCGGCTGCCGCGGGCACATTCGTGCCGCCGGTCGTGACCGTCTGGATGTTGCCGGCCGCGTCGTAGGTATAGTCGAAGCTGCGGCTGCTCGAGCCGAACGTGTAGCCCGTGCTCGCCAGACGCGTACCCATCCGGTTGCAGCCGTCATCCTCCGCGATGACCGCATAGGTATAGCCGCGGGTGTAGACCGTGGTCGTGCCCCTGTTCTGGTTGGGCACAGTGACCGTCTTTTTCTCAAGCTGGCGCAGGTCATTGTACTCGTACTTAGACGTGACGTCGAGCTGGTTCGGGATCGTGGTCGTGATGGCGCTGATCGTGCCGTCGACCGAGCTGTCGGCCGTGCCGTCGGCCTTGACGCCGGTGTAAGAATACTGCTGCCGGTAAAGGCCCGTGCCGAACTGCCACGACTGCGACGTCATGCGGTTGGCGGCATCGTACATATGCTGCGTGGACTGGATGAGCGCGCCGTTGGCCGTCGACTGGCGCGAATGGATGAGGCGGCCGAGGCTGTCGTACTGGTAGCTGTACTGCTCCGTGACCTTGCCGTCGCCGTCCGTGGCGTACTGCCGCGTGAGGTCGTTGTCGCTGCTATAGTCGTAGTGGTAGGTTGTACCGTCATTATACGCAGCGGTGCGCTGCCTGTCAAACGCGTCATAGGTGTAGCTGACACTGTCGCCGTTGCCGTAGGTCATCGTGGCCAGCCGGCCGTTGTTGACGTTGCCCTCATATGTATACGACGCGAGGGTGATGGGCGTAGTGTACCCCTCTCGCTCCGCGCTCGAGGCGCAGACCTGCACGCGCGTCATGTTGCCGAAGGCATCATAGTTCAGCAGGTAGTGCTGCCAGAAGCCCGTCGAGCCCAGATACCCTTTGCGGATGAGGTCGCTCAGCTGCGCGCGGTCGTAGGTATAGCGGATGGAGGCGACGCCGTTGATGTACGTGAGGGCGGTGCGGTCGCTGCCGGTGCAGTAGCGGTAATCCTGCTGCGTACCGTTGGCCGCCGTCGTCGAAAGCAGGTGCGCGGTGCCGGCATCGTAGCCATACTGCGTCGTGACACCGTTAGCATCCTCGGATGCTGCGCGGAAGCGGCCGGTGTTGTCGTAGATATTTTGGGACTTGAGATAGTCCCCGCTGTACCCCTTGCGCGTCATGCTCGTCGTGGCGCTGCCGGAGGTGTTGTGGTAGGTGTAGTTCGTCAGCCCGGCCAGCGTATCCTCCTGCAGGTTGTTGCTTGCGTCGTACCCCAGCGTGTGCTTTGCGCCGCCGGGCGTGGTATAGCTCTTGAGACGCTGGGAGTCCGTGAAGTACTCGCTCGCCGTTTTGGCGCTGCCGTCCGTCGCCGCGACGGGGTTGCCCTTGCTGTCGTAGCTGTAGGTCTCCGCCGGTTCGAGCACGAGGCTGATGTCCGTGAAATATGCTTCGTTGGCGTTGTAGTCATAGGCGCAGCGCACCGTGATGTCTTTGACCGTCTTGTCGCGCTTGCCCGGCACGATGACGCCCGATGCAAACTGCCAGCCCGCGTAGTCCCCGTTGAAGCTCACGTACTGGTTTTCGGTCGTGCCGTCGGTATAGGCGATCTCTGCGACAAGGCCAAAATACCGCTCGTAGCCGTGGACGTGCTTGCGGGCCGTGCCGCCGACGCTCGTCGCCTTGCCCCAGCCGGAGAGCAGGAACGTCGCCTCGTCTGCCGGGAGATTGAGCGGGATGACCTGATGCGTGCGCGCGTAGCCGGTCATCGTGCTGCCGATGTGCATGGACTTGCTGTTCGGCTGGCCGGTGGGGTGCTCGTTGGTGATCGTGTATTTGTTGGCGGTCCAGAAGTCCGGTTTTCCGTTGACGAGCTGCGAGAATCTGCCGTTTTGCACCAGATTGATCTCGGACGCGGCCTCGCCCTTTTCGAGCAGCAGGTCATCGCAATAGGCCGTGCCGTCCGCCTTGTCCTGCAGGAAGGCCATGTAGTATGTGCCCGACGTTTCCGGCGTGAAGGTCACGCTGACCTTTTCCCAGCCGCGGCTGACCGAGGCGTCCGTTTGGTAGTTCACCCGTTCGCTCTTCCACGGCGAGCGGCTCGCCTGCGACAGATCGGCGATCTGGTCGGCCGTGAGCGCCGCAAGATACACGCTGCCGCCCGAATCGAACGCGGTCATGTCGCACGTGTTCACGTAGCCGGAGAAGGTGTAGGTCGTGCCTGCCTGCAGGGTGGCTTCCTGATACATGCCGCTGCCGCGCGCCGTGGTCTGGATCGAGGCGCTGCCGAGGTGCGTCCGGTCTCCGGACTGTGTGCCCGCCGAGGCGGACGTGCTGAACGGCAGCTGCGCCCAGCCGTCTGCGGCGCTGCCGGTGCAGGTCTCCAGGCCGGAGTTGGACAGCAGGTTCGGCGACGATGTGCCCATGGCCGCTGCGCCGGTCAGGCGGTTGTTCGTTTTGCTGGTGCCGTTGTTGCTCGTGTAGTTGGCGGCGCTGACGCCGAGCAGCTCCGAGCGGTCCGTGTTGCTGTCAAAGGCGCAGATCGTCTTGCCGGTATAGTCGAGAATGTAGCTGGTGATCGTGTCGTCCGCGGTATCTCGGGTATGATCCGGGCCGTAGAAACGGTACGATGTCTGCCGCACACCGTCGCGGTAGGCGTGGAAGGCACTGCCATACTGCCGCTGACCGTCCGCCGGCGCGCTGCCAGCGGTGAATTCCCGCACGCGGAACGTGGATCGGACGCCGAAATTGAAAATGTACGAGATCTCCAGACCGTACTGCGCCTCGCCGTCATACAGCGTGATCATGGTCCCGTTCGCCGGATCGTACTGGTAGTACGCACACGTGCCGTCCGCATACGTCACCTGCGTCAGGTGTCCGGCAGAGTCGTAGGTATAGCTCGTGGTGCGGCCGGCGTAGTCCGTCACGCTGGAGAGCCGGTCGCCGCTGTAGGTCAGGTTTGCGACCGTCTGGCTTGCGCCGTCGTGAATGGCCATGACGATCTGCACGAGCCGGTTGGTGGAAGCGTCCTTGACCGGCTTCCACGCGCTGCCGCTGCCGTATGCCGCATTGTAGGCAAAATAGATCGTGTTGCTGTTGTTGTCCGTGATGGAGATCAGGTAGCCGTTGTGGAACACCCATGTGCGGTACTTGTCCATGTCCGTCATGGTGTAAATCGTGTTGCCGCCGCTGGTGGACCTGACGATCTTCAGGCCGAGGCCGTCCTCGTCCTCATACGTGTTAGTTGCCGTCTCGCTGAAGTAATGCTCGGTGCCATCCTCGTCGTTATAGACCAGGTACGTCTTGTCGCCGACCTTACACTCCACCACCGTCTGCTGCGCGGAGAGCTTCCAGCCGATGCCGATGCGCATGGAAGAAAAATTCCGCGTGTGCAGGCCGACCGATCCATTCTCCGAAAACCAGCTTCCGGAATATGCGCTGTTGTAGATGTGGCGCAGCGCGTAGGATGCCGGCTCGAGAGAGAGCGAGACATCCGTGCGGTCCAGCGTGAACTGGTTCGTGAAATTCTGGATGGAGAGATCACCCGCTTTTGCTGCCGAGGCCTCCTGATAGGTATAGTAGCTCTCCAGCCCGACCGGGTTGCGGTAGTACACCGCAAAATACGGGCTGTAGTCGTGGTATCCGCTGCCGATCAGGTTGGCAACACGGTAATTCTCGATGCAGTCCATTGTCTCGAGTATTAGGCCGATTGTCTCTGAACCAGTGACGGAACGTTCAACAATCGCTCGTGAAATATCCCATGTGATATATTCCCCGAGTGTGCCTTTACTAACCTTTTGGTAATCCAATATCGTGCGATCGAAAGATAATGCACCAGCATATACATCGTTCCATGTCAAGCTTGACACATTTGACACTGTTCCGTCACATATATGTGCTTCCACTGTTAGATTTCCGTCGGGTGCAGCTCCGCCAAAGTGGTTGGAAGCGAAGAAGCCTGCATGATACAGCGCAATCTCTGCCCGCACAGGAACACAACCGCTGGGGATCTTGGGCAGAGTCAATTTCATGTAAATGTCGCACGCACCGTATGAATCATCCGCAATATAACCGCAATACTGATCCGCTGCATTCGGGGCAACGGAGTTCGGGGCTGCATAACGGATATACGTCGTCAGGACATTGCCCTTGTTGTGCAGCAGGATCGTCGGATCGAGCGTTACGGGATAGGCGCGCTCCGGCGCGTTCATCCACTCCGGATCCGCCTCCACGGTCAGCAGATAGCCGCCCTGGATGCGCTCGAGCCGATAGGCGGCGTCCTCCACCGATGTGACGTTGTTGGCATCCGCCAGAGACGGCGCCGGGATCTCGTAGATCACCTCGCCGCCGGCGCTGCGCAGCAGCACGGAACCATCGGCCTCGAGCGTCGGTGTCAGGCCCTGCATATTCAGCACAAACGAGTAGGCATACTGCTCCTGCTGTTTGTCAATGATGATGCTCTCTTTTACGTTATATCCATAGTTCTGGTACAGCAGGCTGACACCGTCCATCACGTTGTCGAACGCAACGCTGGAGCGGATTTTCTGCGGCTGGATCTTGTCTTTCTCCGCCAGCTTGCTGAAGGTGCGCATTTTGGCCCCCGGGTTTTCCATCCTGGCCGCCGCCGTGGACGTGACCAACGTATACGCCGCGTCGTCCAGCAGCGGCAGCTCCTCTGCCGTCTCCTGCTGCGGCGCATCCGTCTCCTGCTGCGGCGCATCCGTCTCCTGCTGCGGCGCATCCGTCTCCTGCTG
>OOBT01001971.1_pt1 | contig 9941 bp, 8 predicted proteins | sample 1671551 | NCBI WGS metagenome assembly OOBT01 (sample SAMN06348168, study PRJEB24527) | human gut metagenome | reverse complement strand
GCTCCTACGGCAGTATCGTTCTACCTGCCGGATTCCTACGCGGGCTATACCGGCAGTGAACCCGACAACATCGACCACATTGACGAAAACCTGAAAGATGTCAAGGCAGTCGATGCCTATGCAGCACTGGCGGCACACACGGACGAGGACATCTATGCCCGCACCGACCACCACTGGCTGCCGCTGGGGGCATACTATGCCGCAGAAGCGTTCGCCAAGACTGCCAATGTCAACTTCGCTCCCCTGTCCGGCTACACCAAGACCACGCTCTCCGGCTATCTGGGCAGCATGTACACGTTCACCAAGAGTGCCGTCCTACAGGAGAATCCGGAGGACTTCACCTATTATACGCCCCACAACCAGTACACCACCCAGTATTACGACACCAACTTCACCAACGAACGGGACGGCAAGCTGCTGATCTCGCTGGACAACGTGGAGCCGGTCAGCTGGTATCTGGTGTTCATGGGCGGCGACGAAAAGATCACCCACGTGAAAACCGATGTCACCAACAAGCGGACACTGGTGATCGTCAAGGACAGCTACGGCAACGCCCTTGTCCCCTATCTCACGCAGTCCTTCTCGGACATCTACGTGATCGATATGCGTTACTTCGACCTGAACGCCGTTTCCTTTATGCAACAGGTCGGTGCAACAGATGTGCTGTTCGCCATGAACACGTTCAGTGCCACCGGCGGCAACAGCGAATGTCTGGAAACAATTCGGACACAATAAGAGGTTTCACAAATGAAAGAACTGGAATATCCCTTTGACAGCAGCTTTCTGCTGCAAAAACGACGCAAACTGAAAAAAGCCCTTCTGGCAGACGGCTCTGCCCGCATGGAAAAACGCATTGCCGTGCTGGGCGGTTCCACCACCAACGACATTGTTTCCATGCTGGAACTATTCCTGCTGAACTGCGGCATTCAGCCGGTGTTCTACCAGTCGGAATACGCACAGTACTGGCAGGATGCCATGTTCGATGCTCCGGAACTGGCAGCATTTCAGCCGGATCTGATCTTTATCCACACCACAAGCCGCAACATCACCGAAGCTCCGCTGCCCATGTCCGCTTCAGAACAGGAAGTACAGGACGCACTGGAGCGGCAGTACACCCACTTCACCCAGATGTGGGAACACCTCGCGGCAACATACCACTGCCCCATTTTACAGAACAACTTTGAACTGCCGGCAACGCGGCTCATGGGCAACCGCGACGGGTGGGACTGCCACGGCATGGTGTGGTTCATCTCGGAACTGAACCGGAAATTCGGACAGTATGCCGCCGCACACAACGACTTCTACATTCACGATATACACTATCTGGCGGCAAGCTACGGGCTGGACGCATGGCACGACAATTCCTACTGGTACCTCTACAAATACGCCATGACGCTGGACGCAATTCCGGAATTTGCCTACAGCCTGACGCGAATCATTCGCTCCATTTACGGCAAGAACAAAAAGGTGCTGGCTCTGGACTTGGACAACACCCTCTGGGGCGGTGTCATCGGCGACGACGGACAAGAGGGCATCTCTATCGGGCAGGAAACCGCCGAAGCGGAGGCATACACCGAGGTACAGGAGTACTGCAAGGCACAGAAACAGCTGGGCATACTCCTCACGATCTGCTCCAAAAACGAACCGGAAAACGCCAGACTGGGACTTTCGCACCCCGATTCTGTCCTGCACGAGGACGACTTCGTGGCAATCAAAGCCAACTGGGAGCCGAAAGACCGGAATCTGGTACAGACTGCGGCGGAACTCTCCCTGCTGCCGGAAAGCTTCGTCTTTGTGGACGACAACCCCGCAGAACGGGAAATCGTTTCCGCCCAGATCGCCGGCATTGCCGTGCCGGAATTTCAGGATCCTGCGGACTGCATTCGGGTGCTGGATCACGCGGGCTACTTTGAAACCACCACATTTTCCGCAGCAGATGCCAGCCGCAGCGAAATGTACCGTGCCAATGCCCAGCGTGCCCAGATGCAGCAGACCTACGCCAACTACACAGACTATCTGCTGGGGCTGGATATGCACGCGGACATTCGGGATTTTGATGCGGTAGCACTCCCCCGCATTGTCCAGCTGACCAACAAGAGCAACCAGTTCAACCTGACCACACGGCGGTATACCCAGAGCGAAATGGAACAGGTGGCTGCCGATCACAAGCACATTCGCCTGTATGGACGGCTGCGGGACAAGTTCGGCGACAACGGCATTGTTTCCGTCGTTATCGGAGAGATCTCCGGCAACACCCTGCACATCGAACTGTGGCTGATGAGCTGCCGTGTACTGAAACGGGATATGGAACTGGCAATGCTGGACACCCTTGTGGCAGAGTGCCGGAAGCAGGGCATCACCGCCATCTGCGGCTATTACTACAAGACCGCCAAAAACGCCATGGTCAAAGACCTGTTCGGGACATTCGGCTTTACGAAAACCGAACAGTTCGAGAACGGCGACAGCACATGGCGTATGGAAATCGCCGGCTATGAAAACCAGAATCATGTGATTCAAGTCAACGAAAAGGAGCATCAGCAAGCATGACACACGAAGCGATTATGGAGAAACTGAACGAAATCTTTCAGGACATTTTTGACGATGACACGCTGGTCATCACAGAAAACACCACTGCCAACGACATTGAGGACTGGGACAGTCTGGAACACATCAACCTCGTCAGTGCTGTGGAAAAGGCATTCGGCATGAAATTCAGGATGCAGGAAGTTTCCGGCATGAAAAATGTCGGAGAAATGGCAGACATTATTGCTGCCCGTGCCGAAGAACCGAAGCCGAAAAAGCGGGGCTTGTTCCGGCGGTAAGCGTTTTTCGCTGCCTGAAAAGCAAAAATTGGAAACAAAATAAAACAAAACGCCTGAAATGTGCAGAAACGGCTGGACATTTCAGGCGTTTTGCTGTATAATGATGATAGATTTGTATACCATTCGAATCCACTCGGAGGAATCCAGATGCCAAAAGAACAGTTTTTATCTTATCAAAAAGAAAATCATCACCCGTCACAGCCGCCGGTACTGGACGCTGTCGGGTCGGTTCTGAATGCCCTGTGTGTCACCAAAGGATACACTTGGAAAGAGGCGTACTGCAAGCTGATCGCCGTCGTGGGAAAAATCGGGCAGATGCCCCAATATCCCAAAACCATTCGGGAACTGCTGCATGAAGAGGGGTTCTTTTTGCAGGCAAAAACCAATGTCAACAAGTGTATACGGGAGATCATTGCCGATTGCAACCGCAGCTTTCATGACGGCGAAGTGGTCATACTGAATTTGTCCGTCGGACACACGAACACGGATGACGGGGAATATTGTCCCCTCGTGCCCCATGATCTGGGCGGACAGGCAAAGTATGCCCTGCACTTCCCGCAGGACAACAGAGATCGGATTGCCCGTGAAGTGTGGGTTGCCTGGAAAGACGGACAGGATCACAGCCCCCTGCCGCAGCAGCAGAGCCGTACACAGAGAAAGGAACTGAAACTTCACACCGAAGAAAATGAATCGTTGGTAGTCCTGAACGAAAATCCCAACGACAACTACATTGGTGATTGTGCCGTCAGAGCCTTTGCAGCAGTTCTGGAGATCCCGTGGGCAGAAGCCATAAAAAGGCTTGCCGAAGCCCAAAACTACGCGGCGACCATTCTCAATGGGGAAAAAAACATCGATGCCCTTTTGAAAAAAGAGGGGTTTGAGAAATTCGATGCCATGAAGCGAAACGGAAAGATCCTGACCGGCAAGGAGTTTTGCAGCCTGATTCACGACATGTTTCCGGCGGGAACAAGAATATACGCGTATTCGGGAAGAAGCCATGTAGTTGCCATTCTGGTGTTTGACGGGGAATACAAAATCGTGGACACGTGGGACAGCACCAACCGAAAAATCATAGAATACTGGGCAAAATATCCCCAAAAGCCCAAAAGGCCGAGAAAAACAGAAGCACCGACAGAAAAACTCACAGCACTCTCTGTCGGCATGACCATTCAGCACAAGACCTTCGGGAACGGCAAAGTGACTGCCCTTTCTGATACCATTGCCACCATTCAGTTTGCCGGCGGTGTCGAGAAAAAGTTTGCAGTCGCTTGGGTGCTGGGAAATTGCAAAGGAAACACTGCCTGAACTTCCATCGAAAAAGAAAAAAGCTGGTATCCTGTACAAGGGAATACCAGCTTTTTGTATTCAGTGTTGCCTTTACTTCGACGCCATTTCGCCCAACGTCCGAATCATTTCCAGATCGTCCTGTGTCACACGCATATTGGTGCAGAGTTCTCTGCCCTCGGCAGTAGTCAGGCTGATCTCGATCACGCTGCCCTCGTTGATCGCCTTAGAAGCAGCGGAGAAAAACAGAGGCACTTTCGGGTGGTTCTGCCGGAATTTCGTCAGCATGGTTTTCAGTTGCAAAATCATTTTGGGATTCATCATAAGTCAGTTACTCCTTTTCTGGTATGCAGCGGACAGTGCTCCGATACGTGGGGAAACGGCACCGTGCGGAACTGCATTCGCAGTCCGTCCAGTACCAGCAGCTTTCCCGTCAGAAGCGACGGAATTCCCAGCAGATACCGAATTGCCTCCGCAGCCTGTATGGTGCCGATGATGCCGGCAGTGACACCAATTACCGGAATGGGTGCCGGTGCATTGTCCTCCGGAATCTCTCCGAAGATGCAGCGGTAACACGGTCCCTTTTCCGGCACATATGTCATCACCTGTCCGGAAAAGCCTGTGATGCCGCCGTGCACAAAGGGCTTTCCTGCGGAAACACAGACATCGTTTATCAGAAACTTGTTCTCCAGCTGGTCGGTCGCATCAATGACAATGTCATAATCCGGCAGCACCTGCCGCAGGTGTGCTTCGTCCATAAACTGAGAGTACGTCTGCACATGCACCTGTGCGTTCAGTCCGTGGAGAGATTTCGCGGCGGAAACGGCTTTGTTCTGTCCCAGACGGGATTCCTTGTGTAGGATTTGCCGCTGGAGATTGGACAGCTCCACGGTATCGCCGTCCGCAATGCCAATGGTTCCCACACCGGCTGCGGCAAGATAATACGCCGCCGGACTGCCCAGTCCGCCTGCTCCGATCACCAGCACACGGCTGCGTTTCAGGGTTTCCTGACCAGCTTCGCCCAGTTCCGGCATCATGATCTGGCGGGCATAACGTTCCTGTTCCTGTGATGTCAGCATGATGCTCCTTTCTCTGTTGCCTTAAGGCAATACCGCACAAAGAGCGTCTGGCGACTTTGCACGCAATCTGCCGAAAAATCTGACGACGCATCTTACGCACAAGCTTTATGCAGTGTTTCCTTAAAAGTGTGCCTGCAAGCCCGTCAGGTCTTTGATGACTTCTCCGGCAAGGATCAGCCCCGCCACCGACGGCACAAAGGCACAGCTTCCCGGAACCGGTTTGCCTTTCTCTGTCCATTCCGTCCGCTGCAACGCTGCCGGCAGTTCCTTGGAATAGACCACTTTCAGCTTGGGGATCCCCCGCTTTTTCAGTTCCCGCCGCATCACTCTCGCCAGCGGACAGACAGAAGTCTGCATAATGTCTGCCACTTCAAACGCCGTGGGATCCAGCTTATTGCCGGCACCCATGGCACTGATGATGGGCGTTCCGGCGGCATATGCCTGCTCCACCAGTCCCAGCTTTCCGGAAACCGTATCGATCGCGTCCACCACATAGTCATACTGGGTGAAGTCAAAATCCCCTGCGGTTTCCGGCAGATAAAATTTCTGATGCTTGGTCACGCGGCATTCCGGATACAACAGCCGGATCCGTTCTTCGGCAGCGTCCACCTTTGCCATGCCAATGGTGGCACGGGTGGCAATGATCTGCCGGTTCAGATTCGATGTGCAAACGGTATCGTTGTCGATCAAGTCCAACGCCCCGACACCGCTTCGTGCCAGAGCCTCCACGGTATAGCCGCCAACACCGCCAATGCCGAATACGGCTACCCGTGCCTGTGCCAGCCGTTCCATAGCGGCTGTGCCGAAAAGTAATTCTGTTCTGGAAAATGCATTCATATATGTCTATCCTGATACTTGGTCAAAACTTGGCGAACTTCTTCTTTGTGTTCCAAAAACGTTCCCACAATTTTCGGATCAAAGTGTGTTCCGTTGGATTCCTCCAGAATCCGGAACGCCTTTTCCACCGGAAACGCTTCCTTATAAACACGCTTGCTGGTCAGGGCATCAAACACATCGACCACCGCCATGATTCTGGCACAGAGAGGGATCTCCTCGCCGGAAAGATGATACGGATAGCCGCTGCCGTCCCATTTCTCGTGGTGGTACAATGCCATTTCCTGTGCCACTTTCAGGTAGGAGTCACTTTCAATATCGGTCAGCGTTTTCTCAATGATCTCCCCGCCGGAAAGGGTATGGGTCTTAATGACTTCAAATTCATCTTCTGTCAGTCTGCCCGGTTTATTCAGCACCACGTCCGAAATCTTGATCTTTCCGATGTCGTGCAGCGGTGCCGCCTTGCACATGCGTTCCTGCATCTCCGGTGTCAGTATTTTTGCATATTCCGGCATTTCCGCCAGATATTTCACGAGATCCTTTACCGACATATCGGTCATCTCATATATATTTTTGTCTGCAACCGTAACCGCAAGAGAACTCTGCTTCAGACGCTGTCCATGGCAGGCAGCACACGGTGTAATACGCATAAACTGCTCATATTCCTGCTTCATCGTGTCCGATCCCGTCTCCCGGTAACGGCGCTCGACATTTTTAATAAGGCCTTCCCAGTTCAGATCATAGACGCCTTCTCCACGCTGTCCTTTATAATGCACCTTTAATATCCGGCCATCTCCGCCATGAATGAGCATATGCCGGATTTCTTTTGGCAGATCTTTATATGGTGTATCGAGAGAAAATCCATATCCTTCCGACAACGCTTTTAGGGTAGCATAGGTATAGCTGGACGGATCGGTGCAGGACTGCCAGCCCATTACCTGAATTGCCCCCTCGGAAATAGACAGTGTCTTATCCGGAATCATGAGATTTTCATCAAACTCCATCTTGTAACCGAGTCCGTAGCAGACCGGACAGGCACCAAACGGATTATTAAACGAAAAGCTTCGCGGTTCCACCTCATCTACACTGATTCCGCAATCCGGGCACGCAAAATTCTGGGAAAAATTCATTGGTTCCCCGTCCACCACATCTACAATCGCATTTCCCTCGGTCAGCTCAAAAACATTTTCCAGGGAATCGGTCAGACGCTTTTCAATTCCGGTTTTTACCACCAGACGGTCTACCACAATATCAATATTGTGTTTGATGTTTTTATCCATCGGAATTTCTTCCGAAAGTTCATACATATTTCCGTCCACGATCACACGCACATAACCGCTTTTTTTTGCTTTCTCGAATAATTTCTGATGTTCGCCCTTACGCCCGCGCACAACCGGCGCAAGGATCTGGATGCGTGTGCGTTCCGGCAGTTTCATCACGGCATCTACCATCTGATCGATCGTCTGTTTCTCGATGGCACGTCCACACTTCGGACAATGTGGAATTCCTATGCGAGCATACAGCAGTCGAAAATAATCATAAATTTCCGTCACGGTTCCGACGGTGGAACGCGGGTTTCGGTTCGTCGATTTCTGGTCAATGGAGATTGCCGGCGGAAGTCCCTCAATTGACTCTACATCCGGTTTTTCCATCTGTCCTAAGAACTGTCTTGCATAGGAAGACAAAGACTCCATATAGCGCCGCTGGCCTTCCGCATAGATCGTATCGAACGCAAGCGAAGACTTGCCGGAACCTGACAGTCCGGTCAGAACAACAAACTCATCTCTCGGAATGTCCACATCGATGCATTTTAAGTTGTGTTCGTTGGCGCCTCGTATTTTAATATATTTTCTCTGTTTTTTCGGCATTTTGTTTCCTCTCTTTTATCTATTCCTCAATATCCCGAAGCATATTTTTCAGTTTTACCATCTTGTCACGATACTCTGCCGCCGCCTCAAAATTGAGTTCTGCGGCAGCTTTCTTCATCTTCTTCTGGATGTCCCCGATCAGTTTTTCTAATTCCCTGCGGCTCATGGATTCCGGATCTTTATCAAATTCCATCTCCTCTGCTGCCACTTTTTTGGAGATTGCAATCAGATCACGCACCGATTTCTGGATGGTCTTCGGTGTGATTCCATGTTCCTCATTGTACGCCTGCTGAAGCTTGCGGCGGCGCTCCGTCTCATCAATGGCCACACGCATGGAATCCGTGATCTTATCCGCATACATGATTACATGTCCCTCACTGTTTCTTGCCGCACGTCCGATGGTCTGGATCAGTGAAGTCTCGGAACGAAGGAATCCTTCCTTATCCGCATCCAGAATCGCCACAAGCGTAATCTCCGGAATATCCAGTCCCTCCCGCAGCAGGTTGATACCGACAAGTACATCAAACACGTCCAGACGCAGGTCACGGATAATCTCTGCACGCTCTAAGGTATCAATATCCGAGTGCAGATATTTTACGCGGATGCCAAGTTCGCCCATATACTGTGTCAGATCCTCCGCCATACGCTTGGTCAGTGTCGTGATCAGCACTTTATGGTGATTTTTCGTCTCTTTGTTAACTTCCCCGATCAGATCATCGATCTGCCCCTCAACCGGTCGCACGGAAATCTCCGGATCCAGAAGTCCGGTCGGACGGATAATCTGCTCCACGCGCAGCAATTCATGCTCGTTCTCATAGACATTCGGCGTAGCTGATACAAACAGCATCTGATCAATCTTGCTCTCAAACTCTTCAAAATTAAGCGGGCGGTTATCGAGTGCGGACGGCAGACGGAATCCATAGTCCACCAGTGTCTGCTTCCGTGAGCGATCCCCTGCATACATTCCACGCACCTGTGGAATCGTAATGTGGGACTCATCCACAATAATCAGAAAGTCGTCCGGAAAATAATCCATCAGTGTCTCCGGCATTTCTCCCTCGGCACGTCCCGCCAGATGGCGGGAATAGTTTTCGATGCCGCTGCAAAATCCGGTTTCCTTCATCATTTCAATATCAAAATTCGTGCGCTCCGCGATACGCTGCGCTTCCAGCAGCTTATCTTCACCCTTAAAATACCTGACCCTCTCTTCCAGTTCTGCCTCGATACGGTCACACGCTGCGTTCATTTTTTCCTGTGGCACCACATAATGGGACGCCGGAAACACAGCCGCATGCTTTAATATACATTTGATCTCTCCGGTAAGCACATCCACCTCCGTAATCCGGTCGATCTCATCTCCGAAAAACTCCACACGGATCGCCGTGTCGGTATTATTCGCCGGAAAAATCTCCAGTACATCGCCATGCACCCGGAACGTACCACGCTTAAAATCCATCTCGTTGCGCGTGTACTGCATGTCAATGAGTCCCTTGATCACATCATCGCGGTCAATCTCCATTCCGGGACGCAGGGAAACCATCATGTTCATATAGTCATCCGGACTACCAATGCCATAGATACAGGATACGGATGCTACGATAATGACATCTTTTCGCTCCGCCAGCGCTGCCGTGGCAGAAAGGCGCAGCTTATCAATCTCATCATTTACCGCGGAATCCTTGGCTATATAAGTGTCCGACTGTGGCACATACGCTTCCGGCTGATAATAATCATAGTAGGAAACAAAATACTCGACGGCATTCTCCGGGAAAAATTCTTTCATTTCTCCGTACAGCTGCCCCGCCAGTGTCTTGTTGTGGGATATAATCAGCGTCGGCTTATTCAGCGCCTGAATGACATTTGCCATCGTAAAGGTCTTTCCCGAACCGGTCACACCCAGCAGCGTTTCAAACTGGTTGCCTTCTTTGAATCCTTTGACTAATTTTTCAATTGCCTGCGGCTGGTCACCGGTTGGCTCATATGGGGCATGTAATTTGAACTCCATAATGCCCTCTCCCTTCTCAAATTTATCGTAAAATTAACTTTATTCCATG
>OOBT01001954.1_pt1 | contig 9983 bp, 7 predicted proteins | sample 1671551 | NCBI WGS metagenome assembly OOBT01 (sample SAMN06348168, study PRJEB24527) | human gut metagenome | reverse complement strand
GAAGAAGGATGATACCGGGGACAAGACCGATGACAGCAACCCCTCCACCGGCATGGAGCTGACACAGGCCACCGATCTGGTGATCGCTACCGGCGGCACCTCCGGTGCATGGTACCCCATCGGCGTCAGCATCGCTGACACCCTGACCAACGTGGACAACAACCTGTTCGTTACCTCCGAGGTCACCAACGGCGGCGTGGAGAACGCCCGTCTGCTGGGCACCCACGCGGCCAATGTCGGCTTCGTGAACTCCGACACCGCGTACTTCGCCACCCATTCCGAGGATGCTTTCGCGTCCGAGCCCGCGTATGAGCTGTACGGCCTGGCCAACCTGTATGACAGCGTGCTGGAGATCGCCGTGCTGGCTGACAGCGGCATCAACAGCATCGCAGATCTGGCCGGTAAGCGCGTGGTGGTGGGTACCCCCGCCTCCTCCGCCTCCACCATGGGCTGGACGGTGCTGGGCACCTATGGTCTGACCGACAAGGACGTGAAGGGCTCTGAGCTGAGCATCGCCGAGGGCGTTGAGGCCCTGAAGAACGGCGATGTGGACTGCGTGTTCATCTTCAGTGCCGCCCCCAACAGCGCCCTGACTGAGCTGTCCGTGACCAAGAACTTCAAGCTGCTGAGCATCGACGAGGAGCATCAGAAGGCCGCGATCGAGCAGCACAGCTACTTCAGCACCGCTACCCTGTCCGCTGACCTGTACACCTGCACCAGCGAGGACACCACCACCCTGGCCATGCCCACTCTGCTGGCCTGTGACAGCAGCCTCAGCAACGAGGCCGCCTATCAGTTCGTGAAGGGCATCTATGAAAACCTGGACGTGATCTCCACCTCCCACGCGATGGCCGCCAAGATCAACCTGGACCACGCTGCCAACATCAACCTGGAGATCCACCCCGGTGCCCTGCAGTACTACCGCGAGATGGGCATTGTTGACTGATCTTCCCTCTCTTTTCCCCCCTGTCCCATCGGACGGCGGGCTTCGGCCCGCCGCCCGGTGCGGCCCCACATTCCGGAAATAACGAAAGGATCGGAACATGGCAACTAAGTCAAAATTCAGCGATGTACTGAGTAAGATCGCGTTTGTGATTGCCGTTCTGCTGACCCTGTTTCAATCGTACACTGCACTGTTCGGCGTTTTGACCGCCGTATACCAGCGGGCGATACACCTTGGTCTGGCGAGCAGCTACATCTTTCTGTTCAACATGGCAAACCCCAAGGAGAAGGGGAAAGTTTTTCACATCATCATCAATTTTATCGGGCTGGTGGCTTCCGCCGGCTCCAACTTCTACATCTGCCTGCACTACGCGGAGATCCAGGGGCGCTTGGGTATCACCACTGAGCTGGATATGATCTTCGGCGCGCTGCTGCTGGTGGCGATCCTGATCATGGGATATGAGTCCCTGGGCTGGGCGCTGCCCACCATCTCCGTGATCTTCCTGCTCTATGGCCTGTTTGGCCATCTCATCCCCGGTGCGCTGAGCCACCAGGCCTTTACATTCAAGCGCCTGATCTCGTTCCTGTATCTGGGTACCGAGGGTGTTTTCGGTTCGGCAATGAGTGTCAGTGCGACATTTATCTTTATATTCATTCTCTTCGGCGCGTTTCTGGAGAAAAGCGGCGCCGGCCAGTTCTTCGTGAACCTGGCACTGACCGCCACCGGGCGCGTTACCGGCGGTCCCGCGCTGGCCGCCGTGGCCTCCAGCGCCCTGATGGGCACCATCTCCGGCAGCGGCGTATCCAACGTCGTGACCACCGGCACCTTCACCATTCCGCTGATGAAGGCCAACGGCTATGACAAGAACTTCGCCGGTGCAGTGGAGGCAGTGGCCTCCAACGGCGGGCAGATCCTGCCGCCGGTCATGGGTTCCGTGGCGTTCCTGATGGCCGAGATGATCGGCGTAAGCTACTTCACCGTGGCTAAAGCCGCAGCTGTGCCCGCGCTGCTGTACTTCTTTGCCGTGGGTATCGCCGTGTACTTTGAGGCCAAGCGGCTGAACCTGCGCCCCGATCCCAATGCCCAGTATGAGCGCGTAGGGGTGGTGTTCAAGTCCGGTTTCTACTATCTGCTGCCTATCGCGCTGCTGATCGTGTTCATCATCTGCGGTTACAGCGTACTGCGTGCCGGCGCCTATGCCGCCATCCTGACCATCGCTCTGAGCTATGTGAAGAAGGACACCGCCTTCCACCTGAAGGACTTTGGTGCGGTGGTGACCGACGTGGCCAAGCAGGTGCGCCCCATTGTGGCAGCCTGCGCCTGCGCCGGTATCATCATGGGCATCACCTCCCTGACCAACCTGGGCATCAAGCTCTCCGGTCTGATCGTCACCGTGTCGCAGGGCAACCTGATGATCGCGCTGGTGATGACCATGCTGGTATCCCTGGTCATGGGCATGGGCCTGCCCACCACGGCGGCCTATCTGCTGCTGGCGGTGCTGGGCGCCCCCGCCCTGATCAAGCTGGGCGCGGATCCCCTGCCCGCACACCTGTTTATCCTGTACTTCGGCTGTATGTCCACCATCACCCCGCCGGTGGCCCTGTCTACCTACGCGGCGGCCGGTATCTCCGGCGGCTCGCCCATGAAAACGGGCATTTACGCCATGAAGCTGGCTTCGGTGGCCTTCCTGATCCCTTACATCTTTGTATACGGGCAGGAACTGCTGCTGTATGGTTCTCTGGGCTCTATCCTGCTGGCCATCCTCAGCGCCTCGCTGGGCTGCGTGGCCCTGGCCGGCGGCATGATCGGCTGGCTGGGCGCAAAGATGCCCATGCCCCTGCGCTTTGTGCTGGTGGGCGCGGCCATTACGCTGATGATCCCCGGCGCGCTCACGGACGTGATCGGCGTGGTGCTGATGGCCGCCTGTGTCATCACAGCTGTGACGCTGAGCAAGCGACAGACACCGAAGATCCAGTGATCTTACGCGGCTGAAGGGCGGGCCCTCCGCTGACAGAGGCCCGCGGAACGGAAATCTTACATATGGAGGAACATAAACATGGACTTCAACTTTAAGGGCCGCGACATTATCAACGGCTATGACTTTACCCCGCAGGAGCTGTGCCACATCATGGACACAGCCATGATCTATGAAAAGCGCGTAAAAAGCGGTGAGGCCATCAAAGACATGGAAGGTATGCTGGTGGCCACGCTGTTCTTTGAGCCCAGCACCCGGACCCGGCTGTCCTTCAACTCCGCCATTCAGCGCATGGGTGCCAGCACCATCGACCTGGGCAGCGCCTCCGCCTCCTCCCAGTCCAAGGGTGAGACATGGCAGGACACCATCCGCACCGTGGACGGCTATGTGGACGCCATCGTTATGCGGCATCCCGTGGCCGGCTCGGCCATCGAGGCCGCCGAGATCGCGCAGCATCCCCTGATCAACGGCGGCGACGGCGCCCGCCAGCACCCCACGCAGGCGCTGCTGGATATCTATACCATGCGGAAGGAAAAGGGCCACATCGGCGGCCAGACCATCACCTTCCTGGGCGACCTGAAGTATGGCCGCACCGTACACAGCCTGGGCTACTTCATGCAGCAGTTCGGCAACCGGATGATCTTCGCCTCACCCGAGGAGCTGAGAATGCCCAAGGAGATCACTGACGACCTGCGCGCCAAGGGCGCCGACATCGTGGAGACCTCCGATGTGAAAGAGGCGCTTTCCCAGTCCGACTTCGTGTATGTCACCCGCGTACAGCGGGAGCGCTTCCCGGATGAGGAGTCCTATCTGCGGTGCAAGGGCAGCTATATCGTCAACAACGAGCTGCTGAAGTGCGCCAAGAAGGATATCACCATCATGCACCCGCTGCCCCGTGTGGATGAAATCGCCACAGAGGTGGACAGCTACCCCGGTGCGGCCTATTTCCGCCAGGCACACAACGGTATGTACCTGCGTATGGCGCTGCTGGGCCTGATCACCGGCCGGATCTGACAGAACACAACGGCAAAAGCTGTGCAGGCGCGGCTATCCCGCCTGCACAGCTTCTGCAAGGAGGACACCATGTACAACACTGTATCCGTCCGTTCCCAGGACATTGTCGTTCCCGGCGTGATGACACTGACGGTCCTGGCTCCCGAGATGGCGGCCGCCAGCGCACCGGGCCAATTCTATATGCTGAAGAGCTGGCGGGAGCAGGACCCGTTCCTTATGCGGCCCATCAGCATCGACCATATCGATGTGCAGGCGGGGACACTGACCTTCCTGTACAAGGTGGTGGGGCGGGGAACGGAGCTGCTGTCGCACCTGCGCGGCGGCGACACGCTGGAGCTGCTGGGACCGCTGGGCAAGGGCTTCCCCATCGACGGCAGCTGCCGCCGGGCAGCGGTCATCGGCCGGGGTATCGGCATTGCGCCGCTGCGCCCGCTGGTGGAGCAGCTCCGCGCCCAGGGCACGGAGGTCTATGCCTATCTCAGCGCCAAGAGTGAGGACGATCTGTTCCACCAGGAGCTGTTCCGCACGCTGGGCGCCGTGGTGAGGACCACCACCGCGCCGAATGAGCGCATTACCGACGCCTTTGCCGCAGACGCGGCGCAGCTGCCCTTTGACGCCGCTTATTCCTGCGGCTCCAATCGTCTGGCTGCTCACATGAAGCAGCTGCACGCACAATACGGATTCCCGGCCTATGTGTCTCTGGAGGAGCACATGGCCTGCGGTGTGGGCGCATGCAAGGGCTGCATCTGCACCGCCCACGACAAGGACAGCGGTGAAGCATCCTACGTCCGTGTATGCAAAAGCGGCCCTGTTTTTGACGTGGACCGTGTGCTATAATGGAACACACATCGCATAGCAGCACACCGGTAAAGGGGGAAGCCGCCTTGTCTTCCACGGAAAAACGCATCTATATCTTCGAGAAAGCCCCCGTCCGGCGGGCGGTATTACAGCAAATGCTGCCCACCGTCGCCGGACAGATGGTGGCGCTGCTGTACAACCTGGCGGACACGTTTTTTGTGGGCCTGCTGAATGCACCCATACAGACAGCCGCCGTTACGGTAGCCTATCCCCCCTTCCTGATGATGACTGCCGTGAGCAACCTCTTCGGCATCGGCGGCGCCAGCGCTGTGTCTCACGCGCTGGGACGCAGGGATATGGACGGCGCACGGCGCATCTCTGCCATCGCCTTCTGGCTGAGCCTGGCCAGCGCGGCGGTATTCAGCCTGCTGTGCGGGTCGTTTCTGCACCCGCTGCTCTCTCTTTGCGGCGCGGACGCGGAGGTATATCCCGTGGCCGCGGCCTACGCCCGCTGGACGCTGCTGTGGGGCGGCGCGGGCACGATACTGAACCTGCTGCTGTCCAATCTGCTGCGTGCCGAGGGCCGGGCCGCGCTGGCCTTCGCCGGCGTGACGCTGGGCGGCGTGCTGAACATCGTGCTGGACCCGTTTTTCATTCTGCCGCAGTATATGAATATGGGCGCGGCCGGCGCTGGACTGGCCACCGCCATATCCAACACGGCAGGCACGCTGTTCTTTCTGCTGTGTCTGCTGCGGCGGAGCAGCACGGTGCTGTCCCTGCGGCCATGCCATCTGAAGCATACCGGCGTTTATATCCGGGAGATACTGTCCATTGGTTTTCCCTCCGCGCTGCAATACGCGCTGACGGTGGTGTCGTTAGCGGTGCTGTCCCTATTCGTATCCAAATACGCGGTAGAGGCCGTAGCGGCCTACGGTATCGTGAAAAAGCTGGACAATCTGCCGCTGTACTTTTCGCTGGGCACCTCGGCGGGGCTGCTGCCCTTCCTGTCATACAACTATGCCTCCGGCGACCGGGAACGGCAGCGGCAGGGCTTTGTCTTCGGCGTCAGCATCACCGTGGGCTTCTCGCTGGCGTGCGTTATCGTGTTTGAGCTGTTCGCGCCGCAGCTGGCGCGGCTGTTCATCCAGGATGACGTGACCGTGGCTTACGCCGCCGCCTTTTTACGCAGAATGGTGCTGTGTATGCCCTTCGTGGCCATATGCCACCCCATGATCACACAGTTCCAGGCGATGGGACGCACCAGGGAATCCCTGATCTGCTCCATCCTGCGGAAGGGCTCGCTGGATATCCCGCTGCTGCTTCTGCTGGACCGCCTATACCCCCTGTATGGCTGCGCGCTGGTGCAGCCTGTCGTAGACCTGATCTCCCTGATCGTAGCACTGGTCCTGTACCGGCGCCTACGGCGGACATCAGTTGTCTGACGCGCAAAATACACTGGAAAGGAGAAGGCGCGTACACCTCTCGCCGCGCCTTTGCACCGTTGTGAATTACCTGACTGATCTATCCGTGGAGCTGGGCGGCGCGGTGTTCAAAAACCCCGTCATGCCCGCCTCCGGCACCTATGATTATTTTGAAAACAATGCCGACTGCTTCCCCGTCAGTGAGCTGGGCGCGGTTATGATCAAGAGCGTTCACCGCCTGCGGCGGCCCGGCAATCCCGGCCCCCGCATCGCCGAGGTCTGCGGCGGAATGCTCAACTGTGTGGGCATCCCCTCCGTGGGTATCGAGGCCTTTCTGCGGGACGAATTGCCCCGGTATGAGAACATCGGCACCCAGGTCATCCTGAGCATCTCCGGCTCCGAGCCGGTGCACTACGCCGAGATCGCGGAACTGGTAGGCGACGATCCCCGGATCGCCGCCCTGGAAATGAACCTGTCCTGTCCCAACGTGGGCAGCGGACTCCCTTTCTCCTCCGACCCGCAGCTGCTGTACGACACGGTACGTCAGACGCGGCAGCGCACCACCCTGCCTCTGTACGCAAAGCTGTCCCCCAATGTGACGGATATCCGGGTAAGCTGCCGGGCGGCGGAGGACGCCGGCGCGGACGCGCTGACGCTGTCCAACACCTTCCGGGCTATGACCATCGACATACAAAAACGGCGGCCCTACCTGGGAAATCTGTCCGGCGGTATGTCCGGCCCGGCGGTAAAACCCATGAATATGTTTCTGGTGTGGCAGGCCTATGAGACCGTGCACATCCCGATCATCGCCTGCGGCGGCATTGCCTCATGGCGGGACGCGGTGGAATACCTGATGGCCGGAGCTTCCGCCGTACAGGTGGGCTCCTGTAATTTCAACGATCCCATGACCATGCACAACATCATCCATGACCTTGATTCCTATCTGCACCGCAATGGCATCGCCTCTGTCCGCGAACTGTGCGGTGCAGCACACAAACAATGCGTAATGAGTAAGGAGTAACGATCATGACGACCGCTTATCGTTCCCTCTCCCCGGAGGCACTGCGCCGGGAATACGCAGAGGTCTCCGCCCGGTTCGACGCCCTGCGTGGACTGGGGCTGGCGCTGAATATGGCGCGGGGCAAGCCCGGCAAGGCGCAGCTGGACGCTGTATCCGACATATTGACCATACTGCGCGACCCTGTGCAGTGCCAGGCGGACGGCATGGATGTCCGCAACTATGGGCAGCTGTCCGGTCTGCCCAGTGCTAAAAAACTGTTCGCGGAGCTGCTGGGCTGCCGGGCAGAGGAATGTTTCATCGGCGGCAGCGCCTCGCTGACGCTGATGTATGACACCATCGCCAAGGCATATACCCACGGACTGCTCCACAGCGAAGCACCCTGGAGCCGGCTGGACAAGGTAAAATGGCTGTGCCCGGCTCCTGGTTATGACCGGCATTTCAAGATCACAGAGTCCTTCGGCGCGGAGATGATCACCGTGCCCATGACGCCCACCGGCCCGGATATGGACCTGGTGGAGACGCTGGTACGGGATCCCGCCGTGAAGGGTATGTGGTGCGTACCCAAATACTCCAATCCGGACGGCATCGTGTATTCCGCCGAAACGGTGCGGCGCATCGCCGCACTGAAGCCCGCGGCGCCGGACTTCCTGCTGATGTGGGACAACGCCTACTTCGTGCATGAGTTCGAGGGGCCGTTCGTGCCCTTTGACGACATACTGACCCTCTGCCGCGAGGCGGGGAACCCGGACATGGTGTTCGAGTACGCCTCCACCTCCAAGATCACCCTGCCCGGCGCGGGCATATCCGTCATGGCCGCGTCGACGGCTAATCTGGCGTATATGGAAAAGCTGATGGATATCCAAATGATCTCCTACGACAAGGTCAACCAACTGCGCCACGTACTGTTTTTGCAGGACAAGGCACACACGCTGGCGCTGATGCAGAAGCACGCCGCCATACTGCGGCCTAAGTTCCGGTGCGTGCTGCGCTGCCTGGAGCAGGAGATCGCGCCGCTGGGCATCGCCGCGTGGCAAAAGCCCACCGGAGGCTATTTCGTGTCTGTGAACACCCTGCCGGGGCTGGCCAAACGGACGCTGGCGCTGTGCAAGGAGGCCGGCGTGACCATGACCGGCGCGGGCGCTACCTTCCCCTATGGCGTCGACCCGCAGGACAGCAACATCCGCATCGCGCCTTCCCTGCCGCCGGTGGAGGAGCTGGAGAAGGCCATGGAGGTATTCTGCGTATGCCTGCGGATGGCCGCGCTGGAACAGCTCCTGCAAAAGTAAACGCGAAAGGCACACCCCAATGGGGTGTGCCTTTCAGCTTTTGATCCGGCGCAGTACAGTTGTGCCGTGTGCGCTTTGCTATTAAATTCGCTTATACGCCATATATTAAATCGATGTTTTACTTATTATCTTGCTGCGCGTATAATGAACCGTCGTTTGAGAATAACACGGAACGGAGGCAGCGAACATGGCAAATTGCGCGATCGTAGGTATCAACTGGGGCGACGAGGGCAAGGGCCGCATGGTGGACTATCTGACAGGGCAGTACGATGTGGTGGTGCGGTATCAGGGCGGCGGCAACGCCGGGCACACCGTTATCAACGATATGGGCAAATTCGCCCTGCATCTGCTGCCCTCCGGCGTGTTCCGCCCCGGCGTGATGAATATCCTGGGCAACGGCGTGGCGCTGGACTGCGAAAACCTGGTGACGGAGATGGAAACGATCCGCGCGGCGGGCGTCAGCATCTCCCCGAAAAACCTGATGGTCAGCCACCGGGCCTCCCTGCTGCTGCCGTGGCACCGGGAACTGGACGCGCTGGAGGAGGCGCGGCTGAAGGACAAGATGTACGGCTCCACCAAGCAGGGCATCGCGCCGTTCTATTCCGACAAGTATCAGAAGAAGACCGTGCTCGCCGGCGAACTGCTCCACCCCGAGCACCTCAAGGCGCATCTGGCCGACCTGCTCGAGTGGAAGAACCTCACGCTCACCCGCGTCTACGGTGCAAAGGGCTATACCATGGACGAGCTGACGGCGTGGATCGACGACTTCGGCACAAAGATCAAGCCCTTTGTCGCCAACACCACGGCGTTCCTGCGCGAGGCGCAGGCAAACGGCAAGCGCATCCTCTTCGAGGCCCAGCTCGGCGCGCTGCGCGATCTGGACTACGGCATCTATCCCTACACCACCTCCTCCAACGCCATCGCCGCCTATGCGCCGGTCGGCTCGGGTCTGCCCACCGCAAAGCTCGACGAGGTCGTGGGCGTGGTCAAGGCTTACTCCTCCTGCGTGGGCGAGGGGCCCTTCACCTGCGAGTGGTTCGGCGATGAAGCGGCAAAGCTGCGCGAGGCCGGTGCGGAGTTCGGCGCAAAGACCGGCCGTCCCCGCCGCGTCGGCCCCATCGACCTGGTGGCAAGCCGCTACGGCGTCTTCTGCCAGGGCTGCGACGAGGTCGCCCTGACCCTGCTGGACGTGCTGGACTATATGGAGAAGATCCCCATGGTCACTGCTTACAAGCTGAGCGACGGCACCACCACCACCCGCTTCCCCATGGGCGAGGCTCTGGACACCGCACAGCCCGTGGTGGAGTATCTGCCCGGCTGGCACTGCGATATCACCGCTGCCCGCAAGTGGGAGGATCTGCCCCAGGAAGCCCGCGATTACGTTGAGTATCTGGAAAAGGCTATTGGCTGCAAGATCACCTACATCTCCGTTGGTGCCGAGCGTGAGGCCTACATCCATCACAACGTCTGATCCGCGCCACAGACCCCGCCGCATTGAAAAGGAAGCGTGACTATGTTTGATATC
>OOBT01001952.1_pt1 | contig 9991 bp, 12 predicted proteins | sample 1671551 | NCBI WGS metagenome assembly OOBT01 (sample SAMN06348168, study PRJEB24527) | human gut metagenome | reverse complement strand
GTGAATAAACGAAAAAAAGTCAACAAACAAAATTTAAAGTAAAATGAAAAAGAATATTTTGAAATTAGTTTTCGCATCCGCATTTGCGTTGGTAGCAGGCTATAGTGTATACGCTTCACAGCAAAAAACTGAATTGTCTGAGCTTGCTTTGGCTAATATAGAGGCTATTGCAAAAGGGGAAGTTATAGTTGGAGTTCCATGTGCACAAATTTGCCAAAACTGTTGGTGTATTTACTTTGATCCATACGAAGAAATAGAAGGAACCCCATACATCTAAGTTGTTGCTTTACGGATATTAAAGATTTTAAAACAAGAATTAAAATCAAGAGAATATTTTATAAATGCCACTAAAGCATTCCATCTTTAATATAGTAAGATGAAAACTTTAGTGGCAAATCTATAAATTCAATTATAAAGAAATTCTAATACGATGTTTAAACTGAATAACAAACATTCTTATCTTATCATTTTATTGTACTTTCTATGTCTCACAAACTGTACAGATAAAGGTTTGTCTGATATTGATACGGATTTCCCAATGAGTTCAGTAATCATGTCGGTAGATTCCATAAATCTGGAAGAAAAGGGACTGTTACTGCCTTTTTCCGTTTCCTATATTGATTCATGTTTTATTTTTTCTAACATTCGCATAAAAGATCGTCTTTCTATATGGAATCAAAAAACCAACGAGGTGATCAATACTGCTCATATAGGTAACGGACCTAACGAAATCATACAGTATTTGCCTGTATCCAATAACATGAGTGAATTTCTATTTGCAGATAGAATTAAAGGAAAAATCTTCAAGTTGGACCTGAATAGTTATGAGTACAAAGAGATTATACAGATTAATGAATCTATAAATCGTTTTTATTCATTGGCAATGCTTGACTCTACTTCAATCATAGGCACAGGAATGTTTGAACAAGGACGCTTTCTGATATACAACATTGCTGATAGCACTTATGTTTATGAAGACGAATATCCAAGCAATAAAGACATTCAGCCACTGCAGCCTTACCAGAAAGCGGCATTGTACGCTGGTACTTTAATAGGGGTGCATCCGGATAAAAATAAATTCGTTGCCGCATATAAAGGATTAATAGATTTTTACAATATTGATGAATCCTACAATCTATCACCTTCGGCGCATAGATATTATCATTTCCCTCAATTTGCCATTCCTGAGGAAGGACCTGTTATAGCTCACAAGAAAGAAGAAGCGGTAGGCTTTTTATCATTGTCGTATGATTCATCATACGTCTATTTATTATATTCAGGTTCGTCTTTGTTGGATAAAGGTAGTTCAGCCTATACCGGCAACATTATACTAGTTTACAATTGGGAAGGAATGCCAGTCAAACGATATGTTTTAAATCACAGTGTTATTTCCATACATATTAATAATAATATGTTATGGTGCATAGGGGAAAATCATAAATATCTGTATAAATATGCTCTTAGCCTATAGTATCCCTAACATAAATGTAGCGACTGAAATGAACTGTTTTCTTCTGTTTTATTGGCTGGTTGCAGTTCATCTTCTACAGAAACTTAACAGTGAAATATAAAGCCGAGGAGCCTGGTGATTTCTGGCGTACTATAACAATATATAACAATATCCCCGAGAAGTCCTTTACTTTGGGCTTTTGGGGAACAGTCAAAAAATGAGAGATAAAAAGAGTGGAAACATGAATCACGTGTCTGCAAACAATGAATATCATATTCCACTCCATGTAAAACCCGTCCAATCGAAGAAAGGAGGTGTAACAAATACAGAAGTAATAATAATTCTGAAGTGATACAAATCGGTGATTTGTTGCTTCATGTGTGAATAAATGAAAGTAAGTCAACAAACAAAATTTAAAGTAAAAGGAAAAAGAATATTTTGAAATTAGTTTTTGCATCCGCATTTGCTTTGGTAGCAGGGTATAGTATATATGCTTCACAAAAGAAAGTGGAAATGTCAGATCTGGCAATGGCTAATGTGGAAGCATTGGCAAGTGGAGAAGTGATAGTTGGGCCATGGTATTGTGCTGGCAGTGGTTATTGTTATGATTCTTACACTCATATGTTATTTGAGGGAACAAAATATAATTTCTAAATAAACACAATAACGGAATACTTTAGTATTCCATTATTGTCAAATTGAGTTGATTAATGTACAAATATATTTTAAATATAGTACTTTTAACATGTCTGGTATCTTGCAAGCCTGATAAGGGAAAAGACGTGCCTGAAATAGACTTGCATCATTCAGTAGTGCTTGATGAAGACCAACTGTTGTTGGGTAAAGTAAAGGACATGTCCTGGGAGAATGATTCGGTGTTGGTCATCGTAGACTCGAATCAGGATGGTTTCCTTCATTTCGTACATCTTTCAAACAAGAAGGTGTCCGAATATGGCAAAATCGGGCAGGGACCGGGTGAGTTTCTGCTTGTTGGTGCTGTTAATCCGGATATAAACAATCGTCCGATTCTGTTTGACGTGAGCAAGAAGGAATGTTTCATGATGCAGCATGGGGATGAGGGAATCTCATTCCGATCTTTGTTCTCTTTAGCGGACTCTTTGATTTGCTTTGAGATGCTGCCGGTGCAGCACGACCGTTACATTGTAACCGGCTTGCATAAGCACGACCGTTTTACCGTTTTGGACGGCAATGGAAAGAAAGTAGGTGATTTTGGTGAATATCCTTATCGGGATGAAGAAGAAAGGAAGGTAGACGGATTTGTCCTTGGTGATGTGTATCAGGGTAAACTGGCAGCCAGTCCTCGCCGTAACCGTTTTGTGCAGGCCATATACAAAGCCAAGATCCTGACTTTTTATGAGCAGTCCGGTGAGCACTGGAATCTTGTCAAAGAGATTCAGGAATCGTTTCCAAAATATAAATATAATAGTCCGGCAATAGAAACGGACACTCCTGTAGGCTATCTGGATGTGTGTGCCACTGAGAAGTATGTATATGCGCTTTATTCCGGAAAAAACTACCGGGATGATAAGGATGCGGCATTCAGTGGTTATACGATAGAAGTTTACGGATGGGACGGTACGCTACAGAAACGTTATCAGTCGGATGTGCCATTGAAGGTAATCGAGGTATCCAAAGATGACGGTAGTTTGTATGCGATAGCCTATCATCCGGACCCGGTTCTGGTTCGGTTTCCTTTGAATTTATGAAGGGATAAATCTCTTGATTCAATTTTTACAATTATTCTGTTAAGATGCTTATGAAAAATCGAGTTTTTCTGTATTTGTTTTTTATGCTTGTCCTTGTCGGCTGTCAAAAATCTGAAAGCATGGAAGATTTTGATGCTCTGTTTACTCATAAAAAAAGTGTGCTTGTTAAGGACTGTTTGTCGGAAGAGCTTATTATGGGCAGGCCTTTCTATATGATATATGCTGATTCTTCTGTCATTTTTTATGATGATCTGGGAGACAGTCTGTTTACGATGGTCGATCTGTCAGACAATAAACGTATCTACCGGTTTGGGGAAAGAGGACAGGGAAGTCGGGATTTCCTACAGGTGGCTTCCTTGCAAAAGGATAAAACCGATTCGTGTGTCTGCGTATATGACTATTATAAACATAGTCTGATACGGATAAATCTGGAAAATGTGAAGAAGGGGTTGCCGTATTATACTAAAATAACCAGTGATACGATTAACAGCATTGACATGTTATTATCGAAGTATAATAACACATTTGTGGGGCTGGGATTTTATGAGAAAAGCATGTTCGCGTTGATCGAAGGGGGAAGCGATGAAAAGTATTTTTATGAGTATCCTTACAGAGATGATAAAGAAAAGAAGATAGATAACCGTTTAAGAGGAATGGCCTATCAAGGAATGTTACGTTCAAAGCCTTCTTTGGATAAGTTTGTCTATGCCATAAATTTTGCTCCTATTTTTATGCTGTGTTCTGTACAGCCGGAAGCGATAGTCAGAACATACCAGTGGGTCGGAGGATATCCTATATACAGGACTGAAGAGAATGAAAAATATCGTACCGCTCCTATGAGTGCAGAAAACAAGATGGGATTTATCAGTGCTTATGCTACGGACAGATATGTTTATCTGTTGTATTCGGATAGGACGTTGAAAGACTATAAGGAAAAAGCCTTTATGGGAAATGTGATATATCAGATAGATTGGGATGGTAACCCTGTGAGCAAATATGAAACGGATTTACCATTGTCGCAAATATGTGTATCCAATTCTGATGATATGGTTTATGCGATAGCCAACAGAGAGGAGAATCTGTTAGTAGAGTTTGCTTTATCTGGTGGGAACGAATAAGGTTTTTTGAAATGAATCAGCATGCTTCTCTTCATTTCGGACTTCTTTCTGACAAGAGGGTGTCGTTCTATGATGAGAAACAATGCGTACGGAATTTGATACCTGATTTTATATCTTGATAAATATGAATCGAATATTTATAAGCTGTTGTCTTCTTGTTTTATTGGCAGGTTGCGGTTCATCATCTACAGAAACTGAGATTGTATCCCAAACCTTGCAACATGAGACGATTAAAATACCCGATTTGTTATTGGGATCTCCTGGTGGTATACAAAAAATGGGAGACGGTTTGCTGATTATGGATTATAAGTCGGACTCAATGTTTCATTATGTGAATTTGAAACAGAAGAAATATGTAGGACAATTTGGAGCAAAAGGGCAGGGTCCGGATGAATTTATTCACCCTACAAGCCTTCAGCCTTATGATGATAAAACGGTATGTGGATACGATGTAATGAAACAGGAAATTAAGATGATGGAATGGGACAGTCTGAACAATCGTATGAAAAGTTCCACTGTGAAAAAATGGACGGATGCATGGAGTTTTGATGTCATTCCTTACGGGCAGGATCAATTTGTAGGTAATGGCTGTTTCAATGATTCGATGTTTGCTGTTTTTGACAACCAGGGAGTACCTGTGGATAGAGCTGGAGAATATCCGTATAAGGATGAGAATGAGAGAAAAATATCCGTTTTTAATCGTGCGTTGGCGTATCAAGGAACTATAAGGGTGACTCCTAAAGGCCGGTTGGCTTTTGCTACCATGTGTGCCAAGATGCTGTTTCTATACGAGATTCGTGACAGGCATTTGGTACGGAATAAGGTTGTGATAGACCGTTATGCAGACTATAAACCTGATTATAGTGGAGGACAGGCTTCCTATTCTGTGGTTCATAATGGGAAACTTCCTGTCTGTTATCGGGATTTATCGGTGACTGAATCCCGTATTTATGCACTTTATTCCGGTCGCTCTTTTAAAGATTATGGTTTGGCAGAATGGGAATGTGGCTATATTTATGTCTATGACTGGGCAGGGAATCGCTTGGCTCTGTATCAGCTCGACTTGCCTTTGCTCTGTTTTTGCGTAGATGAACAATCGGGCATTATTTATGGCATTGCCAATAATCCAGAGCCGACATTGGTATGTTTCCCTTTGCCTCAGTCTTGAATAAAGTAGATTCATCTATTATTGGATTTAGTAAATTGGGATTGGTCGCTTCATGTGTGAATAAACGAAAAAAAGTCAACAAACAAAATTTAAAGTAAAATGAAAAAGAATTTCTTGAAATTAGTTTTCGCATCCGTATCTGCTTTGGTTGCTGGGTATAGTGTATATGCTTCACAGCAGGAAGTAGAAATGTCAGATTTGGCAATGGCTAATGTGGAAGCATTGGCTAGTGGTGAAAATATAGGTTCAGGGGATCCTTGTTGGAATGCGAATTATGATGCAGATAAGCCTAAGGCTGTAAAGTGTGGAACTCCATGTAAGCATGAACCTCTGGATATCCATTGGTGGTCAAGAACATCTTATTGCTTGTAAGTTTCTTATAATATAAAATTAAGGAGTAATAAATAGTAGAATTGTGTATGAAACGGTTATTTTCAGTTCTTTTCTTGTGTATATTTATTTCATCGTGTCTCTCAAAAAGAGATTCTTCTTATTCAGATGAAGCTAGGGTTGATACAGATAGTAGCAGGGTGGTTTCTGTGGAGAAACTTAATTCACCGGATACAGTCCTTATGTTGATGGAGGAGTATCCTGTGGAAATGGATATATATGATGATGTGTTATATGTTGTTATGGCAAAAGCGGATACTTTTATTCATTTATTTAATAAACGGACTGGCAAGTTGTTAAAACGGATGGGGACGGTAGGGAATGGTCTGGAAGATGTTCTTTCTCCTGAATTTGTGCGTAATAATTATGAGAATAGGGCAATACAGAAAGGAATTGAAATGTACGATATGAATAAGAAGAACAGATTCATAGCATATTCTGATTCATTGGGTTCTTTTACTAAATTGCCTGAAGATTATTTAGGATGGGGAAGTCTGAATTTAAATCAGAAGTACTTGGTGGGAAAACATATTGGAGAGAAAAATTCTTTGTTTCAAATCTATGATTTACGCACAAGGTGAATAACCAATGTGCCTGTGTATCCAGAACCTTCATCAGCTTTAACAGACAAAGTGCAAGATAATTTATGGTTAATGTATAGTGCAAATGTCTTATGTAATTTGAATTTGCATAAAATATTTGTTTCAATGTATTATTTTGACATGATTCAAGTGTATGATTTGCAAGGTAAATTACAAAATGTTATTTGTTTAGGGAAAGACGGTGATAATAATGAGAAGCAGTTTCGTAAACTATTAGATCGAAAAAATTATGTGGGTTATATTCAATGCTATGCAACTTCTGATTATGCTTATTTTCGTCGTAGTCTGAAAGATGGTGAAACAGGTGATGCTATGAATAATCAAATTGCACAAGTTGATTGGAATGGGATGGTGACCCATGTTTGGGAAGTGGGGCAGGGAATGACTTCTGGCTTTTGTATAGATCAAGATAGATATCTGTATTGTATAAAAAAGGGGAGTTACAAAATGAAGAAGCTTTCTTGATTTTACGGTATGCTTTAAGCTAAATTCAGTGGTAGAAGCATGAAACGGAATTTTTATTACCGAACATGAAATAAATTTAAATGTGATTAACCCATGAGAAAAGTGCAGTTCTGACGGTGAAATATAAAGCTGAGAGCCTTATAGTAGATTAAAACTAAAATAAAAATTTGTCATATTATTAGTCATATGATAAAGAGAAATTAAAGCAAAAAAATGAGGGTTTTACGTTGCAGCTTGCTTATGAGCAAGATAGTTTCATATCCTCTATTTGAGATTATTTTTTATTCTTATTAGTATTACGAACTAATCATTTTCATTCCAATGAAAGTATTCATTTACAGTTTGTTCTGGGGACTTGTACTATCTTCCTGTACCAAGTCTTTTGTCTCTATGTGTGATTTGTTTCCTGAATCCCTAAAAGTGGAAGTGCATAAACCTTCTTTTGATGTAGACAGTATACGGAAGCCTATTGACATGTATTATGTTGGTGGGAAACTTTTTATGGTAGATATGTATTCATCGCCGCTGGTTACGGCTTTTGACTGGACAACTGGGAAGTATATTGGTCGGTTTGCCAACAGGGGGCAAGGACCTCATGAGTATTTATGGTTTTCGGCAGCCAGTTCATTTGATGGGAAGTTGGGGCTGTATGATGAGAATAAGAAAGAATTTGCTTGGTTTTCTTATGAGAAGGATACGGTGTGCTGTTCGAGCATTGAGCTTGCACATTCAGACAAAATGTTTCCCTTTAAGGTTATAGCTTTGTCCAATGAATATTTTGTTGCGACTGGTCTTATTGAAGAAAACAAGCATTTCGTTATATACAACAAGGAGGGACAGAAAGTAAGTGTTTTTGGAGATTATCCTAAGGATGATTCTAAGCCCGGTTGCAGTTATCAGGATAATGCTTTTGCCTACCAACCTGCGGGGATGGTGTATAATGCGAAAGAAAAAGTGTTCGCTGTAGGGGAGAGGGATGGACAAATAGCAATGTTTTATGACATGAGCGATATAAGCCACCCCAAGCTTTTGAAACAGAATGTGGCTTCATATCCTCAATTTGTGAATAGTTCCACGAGCACTTCTTCATCGGTATCGTTTCTGAGAGAGAATGTGAGCGGTTTTTTCGGTATGGCCGTAACAGATAAGTATTGTGTCGGGCTTTTCAGCGGGAAACAGTCTCAAGATAGGGATTCTTACATAACCGGAGGAGATAAGTTGCTTCATTTGACTGGAAGGGAAACCCGGTAAAAATGATTGTTTTGCCACAGGAATACAGTATGATTACGGCCAGTGAAGACCAGATTATTTTATTGGGAACCAGTCCCGAGACTTCCGATTATGTAATTAATACCATTAATATTTATGATTTATAATAATATGAATTTGAGTTTGTTTTTGGGGTTGTTTTTGAGCTTGTTTTTGTGCTTTGGGGGAAAACTTAACGCGCAACAAGTGGAAAGAAATTCTGCTAAAGTTGAAATAGAGTATCAGTGTGATTCGATAACACATTCAACGATAGTCACTGTCATTGATAATAAAATTTATGTACATGATCCAGACAAGAGTCCTTTATCTTTGATTCCACCGGAGAAGATAGAATCTGTCAAAATAACTAACAACTATAAGATGATTGAGCGTTATAAGAAGCTGAAAGGCCTGAAAGTTATAGTAGTTACGCTTAAAAAGGAAGAATAAGAATGTTAAAGACGTTTATCAGATAACCAGCAAGCAATAATTACAGCGAAAATAAAATTAAAAATGATAATGTAAAAGAGCGAAGCGGTGCTGATGCCCCCGGTTTATAGATTTATTTTTTAAATATGTTCGTTATTAGACATTAAAAGAAAAGTATTATGGTCAAGCATTTATTTTATATAATCTGTACGTGTCTTTTGTTGTTTTCATGTTCTTCGAAAAAAAGCAAGGATAAAGATAACACAATTCAGGAATTGCCTACAATTCAGCTTCAGGGTGAATATCTGAAGTGTGATTCAGATATTTGGGGAATGAAAATAGATTTCATAGACGAGAATCAGTTTCTTATTGAAGAGTTATCCCAAAATAAGTTGTATGCTATATATGAGTTAGATGGTAATAGTTTGAGGAAAAAAGGTTCTTTTTTAACCAAAGGCAATGGAGCATGGGAGGTTGTCAATCCTTCTTATCAGGTTACGGACAGTTCATTGTTTATCGCTAATTATTCTGGTACAATCAGTAAGGTATATAAAATAAGAAAAGAGTATCCTTTTGATAAGGATAAATGGGAAGTGGTCGATATGCCACTAAATCATAATTGTTTATTCTTTCCCAATTTTGTGATGTTTAATGACAGCATCTGTATAGCAACAGGAGGGGAACTTACCGATAATAAGATTTTATCAGCCATAAATTTTAAGAGGAATAAAGTTGAAGCCATCAATTATACATTTCCTGGTATAAATGTAGCTACTTATGTGAAACCGGCTGATTTCTTGGTATATTGCGATGCTGAACTAGCTAAACATCCATCGTTAAGCAAGTTCGTTTATACTTGCAGACTTGGCAGATTTATAGAGATTTTGGAGATGGATGGAACTCATTTATCTAAACGAATACCTCTATGTGCAGATTATCCGGTTTATAAGGCGTCTAATGACAGAAGGGTTATTGATGACCGTTGTTTGAGGGGGGCTGTAACTAAAGTGACTGAAAACTATATTTATTGTCTTATGACTCCCTATACGCATGGAGAAGCTTTGAAGGAAAATTTGTATAAAGGCTTACCCAATTATTTCAGTGATATTTTATATGTATTTAATTGGGATGGTAAATTGCTGCACAAATATACATTGGATATGCCTGTCTGTTCATTCTGTATTGACAGGAATGATAAATATATGTTTGCTTCGACAATGAAGGATGACGATTTTGTAATCAGAAAATATAAGTTGGATTTGGATTAAATGAGATATGTATGAGAACACACTACGTATATGTGCTGCTGCTTGCCGCCGGAATGTTGACAGGCTGCGGTGAGAAAAAAGACGACACTTCCGGAAAGGAAAAGGAAGGAGTGGAAACGGTTCTGC
>OOBT01001945.1_pt1 | contig 10023 bp, 3 predicted proteins | sample 1671551 | NCBI WGS metagenome assembly OOBT01 (sample SAMN06348168, study PRJEB24527) | human gut metagenome | reverse complement strand
TACCTCCCGATGTGCTTTGAATTACGTCCTGACGTAGCTTTTGCTGCGTCCCGACGTCTCTGGCTCTGCGTCGGGACGTATGACATGCTACGTCGGGACGTAATTTTATGGAACTCTATAACAATAATCCCGCCCTTCGCACGTTATTAATATATTAATTTAATTAGGAGAAAAAGAAAATGATAGAATATATTCATGGCGATCTGACAGAACTGACACCTGCGCTGGCTGTTGTTGAAACTGCGGGGGTGGGCTACGGACTCAATATATCGCTCAATACATATACTGCCATTCAGGGCAAACAGGAAGTGAAACTCTATGTTCACGAAGTGCTGGTGGCTGGTGGAAGAGATGACTCTTTCACCCTTTTCGGCTTTGCTACCAAACAGGAACGTGAACTCTACCGCCTCCTCATCACCGTTTCAGGAGTAGGTGGAAATACGGCCCGTATGATTCTCTCTTCACTCTCGCCACGCGAACTCTGCGAAATCATCTCTACTGGTAACGACAAGGTGCTGAAAACCGTGAAGGGTATCGGACTGAAGACAGCACAGCGAATCATCATCGACCTGAAAGATAAAATCGTGAGCCTCGGCATTGCTGACGAACTGCCAGCCAGCGGAGGCAATGTGGTGATGGTGAACAATGACGTAAAGGATGAGGCGGTAAGCGCCCTCACCATGCTCGGCTTCTCGCCGGCACCATCTGCCAAGGTAGTAGTAGATATCCTCAAGGCACAGCCTGATCTCCCCGTAGAACAGGTTGTGAAACTGGCATTGAAGCAAATCAAATAAGTTAGGAGTTTTTTGTCGATGAAACAGAAGCAAAGATTCATATCTTTTCTATTGGCTTGGCTGATGGTGGCAACCTTCGGCTATGCGATAGCTTTGCCTCAACTTCAGGACGATAAAAAGAAAACCCATACCAGCACAGCCCAGCCCGTGCAGCTCGATGAAGATACCATTCCCGATTCGCTGCTGCATACCCGCTGGCAGATTCAGCGCACCCAACCTTACTCCCTGAGCGACCTCTATCAGGGTCCGCTCGACCTGAAACGTCCTGATAATCTGCAATATCAGGTAGTCTACAACGATACCATCGACCGCTATATCATCGGCAACCGCATGGGCTCAACCTGGCTTTCGGCTCCTATCATGCTCACTCCGAAAGAGTATCTTGCATGGACTGAACAGCAGCAGCGCAACAGCTATTTCCGCAAGCAGAACGATGAAATCTTCCAGGCAAAAGGCAAGGAGAAGTTCGATTTCTCAGATATGCACTTCGACTTGGGACCTGCCGAGAAAATCTTCGGTCCTGGTGGCATCAGAGTGAAGACTCAGGGTTCTGCCGAACTCAAGTTCGGTATCAACAAGAAAAACATTGACAATCCTTCGTTGCCTATCCGCAACCGAAAGACGACGATGATGGATTTTGATGAGAAAATCAATCTCAACGTCAACGGAAAGGTGGGCGATAAGGTGAACATGAACCTGAATTACAACACCGATGCCACCTTCGATTTCGATGCACAGAACATGAAACTGAAGTACGACGGCAAGGAAGATGAAATCATTAAACTCGTTGAGGCGGGCAACGTCTCTTTCCCTTCCAACTCTTCGCTCATCAAAGGCGCCAGCAGTCTGTTTGGTGTTAGAACCGATATGCAGTTTGGCAAACTCAAGCTGCAGATGGTAGCTTCGCAGAAGAAGAGTGCATCGAAGAGCGTATCTACCAGGGGCGGTGTACAGCTCACTCCTTTCGAACTGAATGTAGCCGATTATGAGGAGAACCGCCACTTCTTCCTCTCCCAGTATTTCAGAAGCCATTATGATGCCTGGATGCAGAAACTCCCTAATCTCACCACGGGCATCACCATTAACCGTGTGGAGGTGTGGGTTACCAACAAAACCGGCAATACCACCAATACCCGAAACATCGTAGCCCTGACCGACCTGGGCGAGAACCAGAAACTGAGCAACCCGATGTGGGCGGCGAGCGGACAGGTGCCTTCTAACCAGGCGAATACAGAGTATGCTGCGATGACAGGGCAGTATGCTGCTGCCCGTGACATCGACCAGGCTGCAACCACTCTCGATGGAGGCGGACTGGTTGGCGGAGCCGATTATGAGAAGCTGGAGAGTGCCCGTCTGCTCAATTCTTCTGAGTATACAGTCAATACCGCCTTGGGTTATATCTCATTGAAAACCAGTCTGCAGACCGACCAGGTGCTTGCCGTAGCCTATGAGTATACCTCGGGAGGCGTAACCTATCAGGTGGGCGAGTTTGCATCCGATCTCAGCGATACCAAGCAGGCACTCTTCGTGAAATCGCTCAAGAATACCAGCAATAATCCGCGACAGGGCAACTGGGGGCTGATGATGAAGAACGTTTATTATCTGGCTTCTACTGTAGAGAAGGAGAAGTTCCGCCTGGATGTAAAATACCAGAGCGATACCACCGGTGTATATCTCAGTTATATCCCTGAGCAGCAAGTGAAGGAGCAGCCAATCATCCGTGTGCTGGGCGCCGACCGTCTGGATAACAACAACAAGGCACACAGCAATGGATATTTCGATTATGTAGAAGGCTATACCATCTCTAATGGACGCGTGTTCATTCCGAAGGTAGAGCCTTTCGGCAGTTATATGCGTGATTATCTGGTCAAGCGGGGCGTGGCTGCCGACAAGGCTGAAAAGTATGCCTTTACCGAACTTTATGACAGTACGAAGACCGTAGCCAAGCAGATAGCCGAAAAGAACAAGTATCAGATTGTGGGACAGTTCAAGGGCTCTGCAGCCAATGTCATCTCGCTCGATGCCTACAATGTGCCACAGGGCTCGGTGGTCGTTACGGCAGGCGGTATCACACTGAAAGAGGGCACCGACTATTCGGTAGATTACAGTGCCGGTGAGGTGACCATCCTGAACCAGAGCATCATCGATGCCGGTACGGCTGTCAACGTTTCTCTGGAGAGTAATACCGATTTCGGACAAACCCGAAAAACGATGTTCGGACTGAACTGGGAGTATGATTTTACCAAGAACTTCCAGTTGAGCGGTACTATCCAGCACCTCTCCGAACAGGCGCTTACCACCAAGGTATCCATGGGCTCCGAACCGCTGAAGAACACCCTTTGGGGCATCAATCTCAACTGGCGCAAGGAGAGTCAGTGGCTCACCAATGTGCTTGACAAGATACCATTCCTGCACCTCACCCAGCCATCGCAGATATCCTTTACAGGAGAATTTGCCCAGCTCATTGCCGGTGAGGCAGGCGGCACACAGGACAATGCATCTTATATCGATGACTTCGAGGGTACGAAGACCACCATCGATGTAACTACTCCTACCTCCTGGTTTATATCCAGTGTGCCTTCGCTCAATTTCAAGGACGATTACAGCGATAAGACCGGTCTGAGCAGCGGTTTCCACCGTTCGCGCCTAGCTTGGTATACCATCGATCCGCTGTTCACCCGCCGTGGAAGTTCGCTCACTCCGGGACATATCAAGGGCGACCTCAAGCAGTTGAGTAACCATTATGTCCGCGAGGTCTATACCAAGGAACTCTTCCCATTGCGCGACCAGAGCAGTTATCAGGGCGCTACCAATACCCTGAATGTACTCAATCTGGCTTACTATCCAAGCGAGCCGGGACCATACAACTTCAATGTAACAGATTTGCAGGCAGACGGAACCCTGCAGAATCCGCAGCGCAACTGGGGCGGAATGATGCGTAAGCTGGATACCAACGATTTCGAGCAGGCAAACATCGAATACATCGAGTTCTGGATGCTCGATCCGTTCATCTATTCCCGCGAAGAGGCTGATGCTGCCGATTATGGTGGCGATTTCTACATCAATCTGGGCGAGGTGAGCGAGGATATCCTGCGTGATGGCAAGAAATTCTATGAGAGTGGTATGCCGGTGGATGGCAGCAAGAGCTACACCTATACACAGTGGGGTAAGATTCCTACCCAGAGCACCGTGACCTATGCCTTTGCTACTACCAGTGGCAGCAGAGCCTTGCAGGATGTGGGTTTCAACGGACTGACTGATGCCGAGGAGCAGGAATTCTACAAGAGTGCTTATCTCGACCAGATTCAGGGCAAGGTGAACCAGGCGGTATTCGACAGCATCTTTGCCGATCCGGCACGTGATGACTACCACTATTTCCGCGGTTCCGACTGGGATGAGATGCGCGCTCCTATCTTGCAGCGATATAAGTATATCAACAATCCTCAGGGCAACTCGCCTGACAGCGACAGCCGTTCTGAGAGCTATGATACTTCTTATAAGTCAACGCCGGATGTCGAGGATATCAACCAGGATTATACGCTCAACGAATATGAGAAATACTTCCAGTACCGTGTCAGCATCCGTCCGGAAGATCTCGTGGTGGGTAACAATCATATTGTAGATAAGCGTGAATACAGCCAGACCTGGCGTGATAATACCAAGTCTACCGTAACCTGGTATCAGTTCCGCATACCTATCGATGAGTTTGAGAGCCGTCAGGGCAACATCAACGATTTCTCCAGCATCCGCTTCATGCGTATGTTCCTCACCGGTTTCAAGAAACCTATCGTGCTGCGTTTCGGTACCTTCGACCTCGTGATGGGCAAGTGGCGTACCTATGATCAGCCGCTTAGTGCAGCCAGTGGCGGAACCCTCGACGCAAGCAGCGTGAGTCTGGAAGAGAACGGCGAGAAGACACCGGTCAACTATGTCTTGCCTCCGGGTATCAAGCGCGAACAGGATCCTAGTCAGCCTCAGTTGGTTGAGGCGAACGAGCAGGCGTTGAGTCTGGTGGTCAAGAATATGAGCACAGGCGAGGCGAAGGCGGTTTATAAGAATTCTACCCTTGATCTGCGCCAGTACAAGCGCATCCAGATGTTTGCCCATGCCAATGCCCTGGAGCAGAATACCACCCGTCTGCAGGATGGTGATCTCTCAGTCTTCATCCGTCTGGGTAGTGATTACAAGAACAATTACTACGAGTATGAAATCCCGCTGAAGCTCACCGAGCCACGCTCCAACTACAACCGCTATGTGCTAGCCGACTGTAAGGCGGTATGGCCTGAGGAGAATATGCTCGATGTGCCACTGAGCGTCTTTACGGCATTGAAGAAAAACCGCAACAAGGCGAAGGCACAGGGTGTGGCTTCTTATCTCGCTCCTTATTCCATGATGGATGCAGAACATCCGCAGAACAAGATTACCATCGTGGGTAATCCGAGTCTCGGCGAGGTGAAGACCATGATGCTGGGTGTGAGAAACAATTCTGCCGACATCAAGAGCGGTGAGGTATGGATAAACGAACTCCGACTCAAGGAACACAATAATTCGGGCGGTTGGGCTGCCAATGCCAACCTCAACGTACAACTCTCCGATTTGGGTAGCGTGAATGCCACCGGCAGATACATCAGCGAGGGATTCGGCGGTCTGGAAGATGGCGTGGCAAGTCGCACTACCGATAATTACGGTACCTACAGTGTGACCACATCGCTCGAAATGGGTAAGTTCTTCCCTGACAAGGCGAAGGTGAGCATACCTTTATATTATAGTGTTACCAAGGAGAAGACCACTCCTAAGTATAATCCGCTGGATACCGATATGGAGTTGAAGGATGCCCTCGATGCTGCCGGATCCAAGCATGAGCGCGATTCTATCGAGAATATCGCTACCACCAAGATTACGCAGACCAACTTCTCCATCTCGAATGCCCGGGTGGGTATCGCTACCAAGCGTCATCCGATGCCATACGATCCAGCCAACTTCTCATTCACCTACAGTCACCAGCATCAGTATACTACGGGTGAAACGACGATGTATGAGCGCAAGGACAACTGGCGCGGAGCCTTGGATTATTCGTGGAGCCCGGTTTATAAGGCATGGGAACCATTCAAGGGACTGAAGAACAAGAGCAAGTGGCTCGACATTCTGAAACGTTTCGGACTGAACTGGCTGCCGCAGAACATAGCCTTCAATACCGAGATGACGCGCGACTACTACGAGTTGCAGGAGCGCGATATGGAAACTCTGATGAGTGGAGCTGCCGGAGTAGACTCCAAGTTGCCGCTCACCTTCAGTGAACAGTTCCTCTGGAACCGTGAGTTCTCCATCAACTGGGATCTGACCAAGAACCTGCACATGAACTTCCAGAGTGCTACCCATGCACAGATAGAGGAACCATATACACCGGTCAACAAGGATCTTTATGCCGACCAGTATCATGCCTGGAAGGATTCCGTATGGACCAGCATCCGCCACTGGGGTGCACCGCTCGACTACAGTCAGAATTTCCAGGCATCCTATAAGGTGCCTCTCAATCTGCTGCCTGTCTTCGACTGGGTGAACAGCGATGCCTCTTACAATGCCAACTATTCTTGGGAGCGCGGTACAGAGGATGAGGAGGGCAACTCGTATGGAAATACCATCAATAGCCAGCGCGAACTGACATTGAACGGTAACTTTAACTTGGTGAAACTCTACAACCATGTGCCTTTCCTGAAGAAGGTAAACGATAAGTTTGACCGTACCCAGAGTAGGGCACAGATGCAGCGCAAGAAGCAGGAAAAAAAGAAAAAGAAGCAGGAAGCAAAGGAACAGGCGGCTGATCCGAAGAAGGCGCTGCCTAAGAACAAGCGTGCCTTCGAACGGGAAATCACCCTCCTGCCTGATACCACATTCAAGATACGCCACGGCAAGAATACCAAGCGACTGATTGTGAATGCCAAGACGGAAGACGGCAAAGTGTTCCCGCTTAAATATAAAAAGGTGGATAATAACCAGATCAGAATCATCTCAAAGGTAGATACCGCCATGAAGGTAAAACTCTCCGTACTGGCTAAGGAACCGCTTGATGATAAGAAATGGTATAAGGGATTGCAGTTGGCTAGTCGTCTGGCAATGATGGTGCGCAACGTGAGCATCAACTATCGCAGCAGCTATCAGCTCACCCTGCCGGGCTTCTTGCCTAGTGTGGGTGATGCCTTCGGACAGAAGAAGGTGGGACAGATGGCACCGGGTCTTGACTTCGCCTTCGGTATGGTTGGCGACGATTATATCGAGAAGGCTAGAAACAACGACTGGCTGCTCTGCAACGACAGTATCGCAACACCTGCTACTACCAGCAGAACGGATAATCTTACGTTGCGTGCCACCCTGGAGCCTGTCAAGGATTTCAAGATTGATCTCTCAGCCACACGTACCAAGACCACGCAGAAGAGCATACAGTATATGTATGAAGGAACGCCAACTACCCAGAGTGGAGCCTTCCAAATGACTACCATCTCGCTGGGTTCGGCTTTCGAGGGAATGGGCAATGCCAATTCGGGGTATCGCAGCAAGACCTTCGAGAAGTTTGTCAACTCGCTGGCTGGTTTCAGAGATAGGGTAGAGGCGCAGTATGCCGGAACTGTTTATCCGGCTGGTTCGGCTCTGGCTGGCGGCAAGTTTGATGCTTCCCGCACGCCGGTCAACCAGTATAGCAGCGATGTCATGATTCCTGCCTTCCTCAAGGCTTATACCTCGATGGGTGGCAATTCGCTCTCGGTATTCCCGGCATTGAGTCGGATGTTGCCAAACTGGACCATCCGTTACAGCGGACTGGGACGTCTGCCTTGGTTCAACGAGCACTTCAAGAGTGTCAACATCAACCACTCTTACAAAAGTGTCTTTGCAGTTGGCAGCTACAACAGTTACAGCACCTTCCAGGAGTATATGAACGGTCTCGGCTTCGTGAATGATGCCACTACGGGCAATCCGTCGCCAAGCAGCATGTTCAATATTTCGCAGGTAAGTATCAACGAGTCGTTCTCGCCATTATTGGGTATGGATGTCACATTCAACAATAATATGACGGTGAAGGCAGAATATCGCCAGACCCGTGTATTGAACCTCAGTATGACGAGTGTGCAGCTGAACGAGGCATTGAGTAAGGACTGGGTAATCGGTATGGGTTACCGCATCAACAACTTCGATGTTTTCGGCTGGGGCGCCAAGGCATCCCGTTCCAAGTCGAAGGGCGGCAACAAGAATGCAGCCAACAAGAATGCGTCTACCACCAAGACGGTTCAAAATGGTACCAACCATGATCTGAATCTACGTCTTGACTTCAGTTTCCGCAAGCAGGCAGCCATCGTTCGTGATATTGCCTCAATGGTAAGCAGTGCCAGCAGCGGCAACAAGGCTCTGAAACTGAGTTTCTCTGCCGATTATACCTTCAGCAAACTCCTTACCATGAGTTTCTATTATGACCGTCAGACCAACACCCCGCTCCTGTCGAGCAGCAGTTATCCTACCACCACACAGGATTTCGGCCTGAGCATCAAGTTCTCGCTGACGAGATGATGTTTTTATCGCCCAACTGCGTTGCAAAGGTACAATAAAAAAAACATTATATTTTGCAAGGTTGTCGCTGGGAGGGCAGGTAACAAACCTGCGCTCCCAGCGCATTCTTGCTTTATAAGAATGGGGTCATGTAAATCGGAATCAAGAGTGTTTGCTCATCTTTCTGTAGATCTTTGGTGTAAACCAAGTACGGATGTACTATCCTGTTGGAGAATTTTTGACAGAAAGCATCAAGCGAGGCATGCGTTTTGTATCCAGACGACTTGACCTCTATAGGGCACAACTTACTGCCGCGTGACAACAAAAAGTCGATTTCGTAAGAATGCGTGGCATCCTTTGGAAAAGTATAGTAAAAGAGCCTGTTGCCTGAGGCTCTCAGCATTTGGGCTACCAGATTCTCAAATACGTATCCCATGTTGGTGGATAGCTTGTCGCTCAACAGTTTCTGGTAGATGATGTTCTCCGTATAATCCTTGTCCCAGAAAGCCAAAGTTACGAATAGTCCCGTATCGCCTATGTACAGTTTGTACTTGTTGATGTTGGCTGTCAATGGCATTCCTACATTCGGATCATCCGTGTGGTACGCAATGTTAACAGTCTTGCTGTCTTCTAAGTTGAGTATCAACTCATCTATTTTCTCAGCAGCCATTCTTCCTACAGCAGAAGTAGGCTGATAGCGGAGCTGGTTCCTGCTCAATTGGGCTGGGATAGACATGAATAGTTTGGATATTTTGCCCGATGGGTCTATCTTTCTGAAATCATCAGCATATAGTTGGAGAATCTGTCGCTTTACGGTATCTACTTGCTGTAGATTGTTAGTGTTAAGATAAACATTGACAGCTTGTGGCATTCCTCCTACCAACATATATAGGCGTAGCTCTCTCATCTTCAATCTGTTGACTCCCTCGCCTAGAGATATTTTCTTATCGAAAACTTGACGCAGCAGAGGCACGCTAGCCGTGTCCCCCATGGCCCATCTGAACTCTTCGTAATCCATCGGAAACATCTCGATACGATGTTCTTCGCTAGGGATGCTAATGTCCTTAGTGCTCTTATGTATGCTGATAAGTGAGCCAGTCTCTATATAGTCATATCTACCGTCTTTTACCAAATACTTGATGGCTTGTCGGGCTTTCGGACATTGTTGTACCTCATCGAAGATGATAACCGACTTTCGCTCATGCAATGTTTTATTGTAAGCATTCTGCAGGAAAAGAAAAATGAAATCCATATTCATAAGATCATCAAAGAGTGCTTTCACTTCCTTGGAAGCCTCATTGAAATCTATCAAAATGTATGATTCGTATTCATTCTTGGCAAATTCTTCTACGATAGTTGACTTTCCAATACGGCGAGCACCCTCTACAAGGAGAGCTGTACTTCCCTTGGAAATTTCCTTCCATTCAGCCATTTGGCTATATATTTTTCTCTTGAATACCATATTCTCCATATTTTCAATGTTTTATGGGTGCAAAGTTATATAAAAAATATGTTTTACCAAAATCTTTTTAGCAAAAATATGTCGTTTTACCAAAATTTATTTTTGTGATTCATGTCGTTTTACCAAAATCTTTGCTGCAAAAGTGTGGGCATCAATGTTATTGGTTGTCTTATACGTGTAGCAGTTCCCCAAAGTGGACACAAAAAATGATTATTAATTATTTATATTTTT
>OOBT01001932.1_pt1 | contig 10058 bp, 9 predicted proteins | sample 1671551 | NCBI WGS metagenome assembly OOBT01 (sample SAMN06348168, study PRJEB24527) | human gut metagenome | reverse complement strand
TGCAAAGGATTGGGATGATCTTCGGGCTGTTTGGCATCACAAAAATGGAATCACAAATGTTTGGAGTAGACCCCCGCTTGCAGATGCTGAACGTTTAAAAGGGACAATGGAAAGAAGTGCCCCCAGAACATATAAGCCTACTCAGCAATCAGCAGCACATTTGAATCAAAAACCACTGGATTTAATGCTTATGCAGGTAGAAGCAACAACAAACGAAGGTGACGTTGTGTGGGAACCTTTTGGCGGATTGGCATCTGCATCAGTAGCATCAGCTCTTCTTGGCCGAAATGCATATGTCGCTGAAGTTGATCCAACTTTTGTTGAATTGGCATCAACCAGGCTTTCCGAAGCAGATGCTCATTTCCGGGAATATGGTGTTTATCGGAAGGAATAAGAGAATATGCCTACAAGATACGAATTACCTCAAGATGATGAGCGAACCGCTTTGCGTGAAGGTGTCGTTCGGGCTTTGCATGCCGTACCTATGCATTTTGTTTCAACAATTAACCTTGAAGGTATTTCGACAACAGATTTATTTGCGATGAATACGCTTTTAGGTGGTGCTATCGAAAGCCAGACAGTTGAAACTCTGAATGCAACACGAGCCATATGGGATCCCCAGGGTCGTTGGGCAGATTATGAGTTCAAACGGTATGCGGAAAGTTTTCCCGATGTTAGACTTGAGTCTAATGATGGTGGCGATCCTCTAATTGGCATTGAATTAAAGGGCTGGTATCTACTTGCCAAGGAAGAAGAACCGTCTTTCCGTTTTAAGGCATCAGCAAATGCAATGACTGTTTGGGATTTAATTGCAGTGTTTCCATGGTCTCTTTCAAATGTTATTTCAGGAAAACCGATTCTTGAAGCTCCGTTTATTGAACAAGCTAAATATGCCGCAGATATGCGAACTGAATATTGGGAAAACAGAAGTGCTACAGCACAGCCTGTTGAACACCCCGATACCCATCCTTACCCGGATTCACGGTCCACATACTCCGATATCGTCCATGACGACCGGGGCGGAAACTTTGGCAGAATTGCCCGTATTACTGGTCTGATGGATGACTGGGTTAAAAACGCAATGACAACATCGCTTGCTGGCATTGAAGCCAGATGGTGGGTAAGATTTTTTAAACTGTTTGATGAACGCGGTGACGAAAACACTATTCGAACTAAATTTGAACGACTTGCAGCACAAACCGGCCACGATTCAGAATGGGTTGAAAACATTGTGGCTCATGTTACCGGGCTAATGGAGCTTTAATTGTATTTTCAGATTTGATTATCTTCTCCATCACAATCTCATCTATTTCCTGTTCCAGCTCCTGTACTTTCTCCTGCAACGATAAAATGTGGGCGTCGAGGATTGGTTTCCTCAACGCCCACATTTTTTGCAGCTGTGCCAGCTTCTCTACTTCCTCGGCACACTGCTCTCGCACAGTTTCGGCACACGCCTGCACCTCGGCATCCAGTACCTCCTCATGGATACGGTGGGAGGCGCAATAGGTTTTTCCATTCCGGTGGTATCCACGGCACACATATTCCACACGGCTCTTGCCGTTCCAGCAGCGGATCATAGGAATGAACGTATTCCCACATTCCCGGCAGGTCAGCAGTCCCGCGTAACGGTGCTTGGCCTGATTGCCGTTTGCAGGTCGTGCCTGCCGCTTGAGTAACGCCTGTACCTGCTTCCATTCCTGTTTTCCTATGATTACGGGGAAGAATCCCTCATGACGATACCAGTCGGTTTTGTCTATATGCTTGGCTTTTCCATTGTTGTATTCTCTGCGGTGGTTATTCAACACACCGGTGTACGCTTCTTCCACCAGAATGTTTTTCACGCTGGCATATGTCCATAGGAACTGACCGTCACGGGTTTTGTGCGTATGCCGGACCTCTCTGCCGCACCGTTCAGCTCGGAGCTGCGCCGGTGTCTTTCGCCCCGCAGCATTAAGCCGCCGGGCAATCTCTTTCTGCCCACACCCCTGCAAGTACAGAGAATAGATGAGCTGCACCGTGACTGCCGCCTCTGCGTCAACCTTGATCTGCCCCGTGTTTTTGTCTTTCCAGTAGCCGAAGGGCGGCGTGATCACGATGCCGTCTTTCTGCTTCTGGCGGTATCCCGCCCGGATCTTTTTGCCAATATCCTTCGCATAATAATCATTCATCAGGCCGCGGACGCCGATGATCAAGTCATCTTCGTCGCGGAATGTATCAACGCCCTCCGTGGCAGAGATCACGCGCACCTGGTGTTCCCGCAGATAATCGATGAACAATGCGGTCTGGGTCCTATGGCGGCCAAGCCGGGATAAGTCTTTTACGATGACAGCGTCAATTTTATCAGCATCCACAGCCGCCGTGAGCTCGTCCAGCCCACGGCGGTCAAAACTCATGCCGCTTATGTTGTCATCGAAGGACTGTCCTACGATGATGTACCCGTGCTGCTCGGCAAACGCCTGGCAGATCTCCCGCTGATTTAGCAGGGAGTTCATCTCACGGTCATCATCGTTAGAAAGCCGCGCATAGAGCCATACCCGCATCCGGTATCACCTACCCCGCATAATAATCGCCGTAGATCGCCGCACCCAGCCGGTCATAGTCAAAATCCATTGAGGGGATGCAATCTGTCTGCTCTCCATTTTCGAAGATGTCGAGATGGTCACGGAAGGGCGCTTTCAGCCGGATCTCCAAATCCAGCCTGCCATCCTCCTCATGAACGAGGATCTTCTCCACCAGCATCCTCAGATGTGCTTCTGACATTTTGCCCTCTCGCAGGATGTCGTCGATCAGGCTGATGTCCCGCTTCAGCTTGGCCTGTCGGCTGCGGAGCATTTCTGAGATGTTTTGCAGATCTTCGATTTGCTTCTTGGCCTCCGCGGTCTGCTCCTCGCGCTTGGTGATCATGCGGTCATAGCGTTCCGCATTGGCTTTATCCCGGATGCGTTCCATCAGGATCACCTCCATTTCCTCCTCCAGCAAGAGAATGTGCTCTTGCAGTTTACTTATTTTGGCACTGGCCGTGGAAGCCTTCGGCGTCCATCTCTCAATGAGCCATTCCATCCGCGACCAGTTTTCCTCGTACATTTTCTTTGTTCGCAGGATCTCCGCGCCGATCAATCTGTCCAATGTTTCCTCGTCCACCATGTGAGAGGAGCAGTGTTCTTTGCCATACCGATGGTAGGTGTCGCAGACATAGGCGACCCGTTCTCCGCTTTTCAGCTTGATACGTTTCCCGATAAAGGTTCGGCCACAATCCTTGCAGCGGAGTAATCCGCCGTACCGGAGGATGCCCCGGTTGGTGCCCGCACGGACATTTTTCTCTTTGCGCTCTGCAAGGAGCGCCTGAGCCTGTTCCCATATCTCACGAGTCACGATCATTGGCAGATAATTTTCATGCCGGAACTGCTCCTCCGTATCTGTGAACCGAAAGGTCTTATTGATCTTATTGCGCTCGCTCTTGTGGCAGATCAGCGTGCCGATGTAGCTTTCATCTTTTAAGATTCGGGCCACCATCGTTGCGTCCCACAAATATTTTTTGAGGATGCCATCCTGGGTGTTGGGCAGGCGCTTATTTAGCAGTTCCGCCTGCATAAGTGCCGGCGTTTTCCTCCTCTGTTCATTCAGTGTGCGGGCGATGGCCTTCATGCCGCTGCCGCCGACATAGGCGGAGAAGATCAGCCGGACCGTTTCGGCGGCTTCTTCTACGACAACGACCTTTTTTGTGTTCTTATCCTTGAAGTAGCCGAAAGGCGGGATGGTCACAATACCTTCCTTTTGCTTTTGCCGGTAACCGGTTCGCACACGGCGGCTGCCATCGCGGGCATAGAAGTCGTTGACCAGCCCCTTGAAGCCGATGATGAGATCATCGTTCTCATTAAAAGTGTCGATATTTTCCGTTGCGGACAGGACCCGCACATCATGTTCACGGAGGTAGTCGATAAAGAGCGCGGTCTGTGTCCGGTGACGGCCCAGGCGGGACAGGTCTTTAACGATGATCGCTTCGATCTTGCCCGCTTCGACCACCTCGTAGATTTTGTCGATTCCCTCACGGTTGAAGTGCATACCGCTGACATTGTCATCGAAGGATTCGCCCACCACCTCGTGGCCGTTGCTGACCGCAAAGTTATATATGATTTTCCGCTGGTTATTCAGAGAATTCAGTTCTTCATCCTCATCTCTGGACAGCCGGTAATAGAGCCAGACTTTCATAACCGTTCCTTTCCGCTATGGTGTGCCGATCATGCACAACACACCATAGCACACAAGTTTCGCAATAGCTAACAAAAGAAATCAGGCAACTTCCGTTTCTACTTTAGCAACAAAATCGGCGGGCTGATTTGTATATGGATGATCCACGGACAGATAGTCGTGGATCATCATTTTCAGGAAATCATCAAACTGATCGTCCGTACCCACATAGGAGTACATGACGCTTGCAATATTGGATTCTTTTCTCTTTCTACCCATCGCGTTCCTTTCTCCCGAAGTCAATTCGGACAATAAAAATAGCAGACCTCACATGGTCTGCTGCCAGTCATAACTCGCCTCGTCCTCGTGGTCATCTGCCTTGTGACCGAGGGCGATCTTCTTTTCCCGTTCTTTTTGCAATACCTTTCTGTCGGTGTGGTGCTGTACGGGCATCACAGGGGCAGCAGACTGGAGCTGCTCCAGACGGTGCCCAAGCCCCACCAGAGCAGAAGCAGTGCTGCCGCCGCCATCAGCAGAGAGATCAATGCCGGAATACTGACGTGTGGCAGATGCAGTCTGGGAAGTCTGATTCTGTGCAGAGAAAAAGAATTCTCTTTCGGTTTCCCAGCCTGTTCGGTCATCTGCTCCAGATACCGTACCGTCTTCAGAAGATCGTCCAGCTGCGTCCGCGTGGGAAGCTGCGACATCTGCCTGCTGATGCTCTCCAGCAGATCCGTCTGCCGATCCGCATGGTACCACAGTGCATCCAGATTGTTCATCATTCGCTCCCAGTCCACTTTCGCGGGATGCACTTCGGGAGTAGGTGTCTGCATCGGCAGCGCTGTCTGCTGGTGGTTGCGCTGCTTGAGTTCTTGCAGAGACAATCTCTGCTCTGATTCTGAATTCATGCTCCATGGCCTCCTTGCAATACTTTTCCTCGTGTAGTTTGTTGTCGCGGCACTTCATGCCGTCCGGGGTGGTGTAGGTGATGTACTTGCGCCCGCCCTCCCAGCGGACGGCGCAGCCCTCGGATGCCATCAGGGAAACGAAGGCGTCCTTGTCGGCGGCGTATTTCATGCACGCATCGATGGTGTTCATGAGCCGCAGCTTCCAGCTTTGGCCCTTCAGCGCCGTGTGGTATTCCGCGCCGCTCATGCCGCGGGCCTGCTGCGTTGGCGCGTCAAAGACAGGAAGACCCATTTCCTGACAGATCATGTCATTGCGCCGCATCAGCTCCTGCAGTTGTTCCTTCGCCATGTGCAGCTTTTTGCCGGTTTCAAAGTTGACGGAGTTGATGACGCAGTGGGAGTGGATGTGCTCCCGGTCTACATGGGTGCAGACCAGCACCTCGCAGCCGTCGAAGTATTCCGCCAGCCGCCGCGCGGCTTCGTGAGTCTGCCGGGGATCGACCGCCGCGCCTTTTGGAAAGCTCTGCACCATGTGGTAGAACATCACGCCGCCGTCCTTGTGGTAGAGCAGCTTCGTGTTCAGGAAATCGTCGTAGACGCTCTGCGGCTGGCAGTTGATGCCGCTGACGAGCGGCGCGCCCTCCCATGTGGTTTTCTTTTCCTGCATGACGTAGAGCATCACGCCGCGCATGGCGGCGCGGGACTGTGTGCCCCGCTTGTAGTTCACAAAATGTACGATGGCCATACGGCTCACCGACCTTCCATGACAGCCCGCAACGCGGCGCTGACCTCGGACAGCTCACCGGCAGCTTTTTCCAGACCGATGACCTGCACCTTGCCCATGTTGGCGAGGACGGTGAGGCGGTTGATGTTGCTGCCGATGCCCTTGAGCTGGCGGAGCAGTTCCTTCTGTTCGTCGATGACCACGATCCGCTTGCCGAGACAGCAGGCGGTGACGTAGTCGCTCATGGACATGTGGGCCTTCGCCGCCAGTGCCCTGATCTTCTCGCGGTCAGCGGACGCCATGCGCGTGCTGAATTTGATATCTTTTTTCATGTTTTTCTCCAATCGTAGCTAAAAGTGGGTGTGGGCTTCTGCCCGCAGCTTGGAGGTGTGGGGCCATGCCCCGCCCAGTGCATTTGGCAGGGCAGCGGCTTTGCCGCAGACCAGACAAATGCGATGCTGGCTGTCGTCCGAGCGGACGACGAATCTCTCGTCCCGCCGCAAGCGGCAGGACTCGCGCTCTCTGTCGCTCGTCCTCTTCCCACCGAAACCGCTTCGCTGGGTTTCGGCGAGAGCCCTGTTGGGGGAGGTGATAAGACTCCCGTGTTATATTTTTTACATTTCTGTGTGGGGCGGTATCACTACCCTCGGCGCGCGTTTCATGCTGTTGAAACGCTGGACGCCCGTGGGTCACGGCGGCGTATTTACCGTTTTTATGCCTCTGTGATGCTCACCCTGTGTGGGCTGAATATCTCCACGGCGGGTACACACGCCACCCGTCCCCCTAACCGCGCACACAGCGGCTCACAGGGCGAAACACGGGGCGTTCTCACCGTCTGAGACATCGGCAGGGTCGATAGGGTCAACAGCTTGGGTACCCTGTGCATCGTCACTTTCGGCACGGCGCAGCTCAATGAGCCGCTTGCCGTTGCTGCGGCGCACCACGGCGGAAATGCCGATTTTGCTTAGTGCGGCAACGCTTTGCAGGATCAGACGGGATACCTTCTTCGGCGTGATGCCCTCGCTGCCCGCAGGGTCGATCTGCGCGGACAGCTCCGTGGGAGTGCCGATAAATTCCGCGCGGTCACGCATCAGCTCAGAGAGAAGAATGACGATGCGCCCGCCCAGCAGCTCCGGCTGCGTCCGGCTGTCCGACACCAGCTCCCACACATTTTCCGCGTTGCGCTCCAGCGTCAGCTCCCGGTACTCGATGTCGCGCCCGATGCAGGAGAGCGTCGCCTTGCCGCTGCCGCGCTTGTCCTCCACCAGTGTGAAGCTGGAATCCACCGCGCCGCTGATGGCCGTTGTGCCGGAGATGCGGCTGAACACATCGTCGGCAAGCTCCTTTCGCAGATGGTGGATCAGCAGAATGGCGATGCCGTGGGCATCCGCGATGTGCTTCAGCACGGAGAGGTCACGGTAGTCATTGGCGTAGGTGTTGTCATAACCGGCGCCGCGGATCATTTGCAGCGTGTCGATGATGACCAGCACCGTGTCGGGGTGCTCAGAGAGGAACGCGCAGAGCTGTTCCTCCAGACCCTTGCCGAGAGTGTCACTGTTGGTGGTGAAGTGGACGCTGGCGGGGGCGTCCTCCGTGATCTCGAACAGGCGGTTCTGGATGCGGAGGGTGGAGTCCTCCAAGCAGAGGTAGAGCGTGGTGCCCTGCTTCACGCCCATGCCCCAGACGGCTTCGCCCTTCGCCACCGTGACGGCCAGCCACAGCGCCAACCAAGACTTACCCACCTTGGGTGAGCCCGCGAGGATGTGCAGGCCCTGGGACAGCAATGTATCCACCACAAAGTTCAGCGGTGTGAGCGGCTGACTCATCAGCGTTTCACCGTCGATGGTCAGCAATCGGTTTTCTTTTTTCAATTTTTGTTCCTCCTTAAAAAATATTGCTCCCATCGAAACGACGAGAGCGAAAAAAGCAGAGGGGCGTTACCACGGGACGGCGCGTGGTTTCTTCCTCTGCTTGTATTGTGGAGGAATTTATGCTATGCTGAGAAAAAGCATGGACAGATTAAAATTCATGTAGGACAGATTTTACCAGGAGGGGCACACATGGAGGGCAGCATCGTTTTCTACACCTATGGCAGTACGCTGGAGCTATACGGTCAGCAGTTCACTGCCGGTATGTTGACCGCCGATCTGCTGAATCTGTCGCCGGACGAATATCGACCCATGAGCAAACGCATGAAGCAGGTCACCGGCCTTGCGGAAGAATATGAGCAGAGCGGGAGCATAGAGCTTTGGTGGAAGCTGAACGAGGAGCTGGCGGCGCTATGCGGAGTGCTGCGCCGCTACGCTGTGTTCCGCCTGCTGCTGGACGAGAGCGAGGACGCTTTCTTCTCTGTCATACGGGAGATCACGGGGCAGTTCGATTTGTTTCCGAAAGAGGAGCATGAGCCGTCAGAAGAGATACAACGGAAACGACTTGAGCGCGTGGCGAATGAAATCTCCGCGCGCAGTGAAACGGTCAAGGATGTTCCGCTTGACCTGTTCCATCCGAGCGAAGCAGCTTTAGAAAAAGGCGATGCCTTTTATTACGAAATGCTTCGTGCCATCGGTCCTACCAAGGACGCATGGCGTGATTACAAAAAGTACATCCGCCGTTATGAAACATATCTTCACGACATTCGCGCTTTCAACGGTACTATTCGGAATTTCATCAGCTTTAGTCTGTCCAAGCTGAAGCATAACAGCCCAGAGGACTATGCCGCAGCACTCTACGGCTTCTACAATGATGAACGCATTGCGGAAAAGCTCATCGTCAATCCCATCCGCAACAACGGCGACTGCTATACGACCCACGATGCCTACGAGCTTTCCTATGTGCCGCGGCCGCTGCCGGACGGCTCTGTCGCTATCTGTCAGGAGCATGTGACCGACAGCTTGCAGGCACTGATGAAAGCGGATTATATGCTGGCGCTGAACAGTGGGCACAACATCCGCCGCTGCATCATCTGCGGACGGTATTTTCTGCTCAAGAGCGGTGTCCATGCTTTGTACTGCGAAGGGGCGTGTCCCCATGCGCCCGGCTACACCTGCCGGCAGTTCGGCACGGTGGAGTTGCAGAAGGAACTGGCGAAGGACATTCCCAAGGTCAAAGTCAAGGTGACCGCCTTTGCCCGCATCACAAAGGATATGCAGCGGGGTGCGATCTCACAGGAGGACGCAAGAAAAGCCAAGGACTATGTGCGGGATCTGCTCTATGACGCTCTGCGTGACGCGAATATCTCCGTAGAGGCTTTCGAGCAGCGTATTTCCTCTGAGCGCGTTTACCAGCACTGTGGGATCACCAGAACGGTCAATCCGAGGGGCCGTCCGCCGAAGGAAAAGGCGGGTGAGCAATCATGACCAACGAGCAACTAATTCGCCAATATTATGACGGCGATGATGCTGCGCTGGAAAAGCTGTACCATAAAAATATCGGTCTGATCCGCGGCATCGCCAAGGAAGCTGCGGCGGAGTTCAACTGCCTGATAATGGAGCAGCATCATCCGAATCAGTGTTCCGCGTATACTAAAACGATTCTGGACGATCTCTGCGGCGAGGGCGCCGTGGAGCTTCTGACACGGATTCAGAGCAGAGAATATGACGAGAGGCGCGCCGCGCTCACCACCTACCTCTACCCGCATTTGAAGGGGTGCATGACCCGCTGGCTGGAGCAGAATATTGGCTGTATGGCGTTGAGCAAGGACGAGATGGGTGCCGTCCGGCAGGCGCAGGCTGGCAAAGGCCGTCTGCGCGCCAAAGCGGTCGGTGATCTGCAAAGAGGGTGTACTGCGTTTTTCCATAAAGTTTCCTTATATTATAAATGCAATGCTGTGTGTCAGACGGACAGTATCAACATACCGGTTCTGTGTCAAAAAGTCAAGAGCTATCTTGCCGTAAAAACACAACGCCGGACAGCCCGCAGACTGTCCGGCATTGCGATCAAAACGTCAGATTTACAGTTTGCCCTCTCAGGCATCGCTCTCAGAACACCGCCGGGACGATCCGCTGGGCATCCACATCCACGATACCGTAGGTGTTCAGCCGCAGCTTCGGGATGACCGGCAGGCTTACAAAAGCAAGGGTCATAAAAGCGTCGATGTCCTCCGAGATGCCGTGGGCTTTCAGTGCCGCCTTGAGCGCCTGCAGCTTTTCCTCCACGGATTCGGCGCTCTCGGTGCTCATAAGCCCTGCCACCGGCAGCGGCAGCTCCCCTACCACCTGTCCGTTCAGTGCAAAGGCAAG
>OOBT01001930.1_pt1 | contig 10064 bp, 8 predicted proteins | sample 1671551 | NCBI WGS metagenome assembly OOBT01 (sample SAMN06348168, study PRJEB24527) | human gut metagenome | reverse complement strand
AGGAACAGATTCAAAAATTTTGCAAACAAAACGCCGCCTGCCGTGTCAAACACAAACGCGAACAGGCCAAGCGCCAGAATGAGAAGCGTCTGCGGCTGCAAAAACTGCTCGGCGCGCATCTGAGAGGCGATGGTCAGCCCGAGGAAAATCGTAATGAGGTTCGCCAGCACCTTCTGCGCTGTCTCGGAAAGGGAGTTCAGAACGCCGCACTCACGAATTAAGTTACCGAACATCAAAAATCCGACAAGGCTCACAGATGCAGGCGCGACCACACCCGCAACGATCGTCGTAAGAATCGGAAAGAGGATCTTCGTCGTCTTACTGACGGGTTTCTGCTCATAGGGCATGCGGATCAGGCGCTCTTTTTTCGTCGTCACGAGCTTGATGGCGAAGGGCTGGATGATCGGCACGAGCGCCATGTAAGAGTACGCCGCGACGGCGATGGGGCCGACGTAGCTCGAGTGCAGCACCTGCGAGACGAGGATGGAGGTCGGGCCGTCCGCCGCGCCGATGATGCCGATGGAGGCGGCGTCCGCGAGGTCGAAGCCGAGCAGGACGGCAGCGACCATGGTGAAGAAGATGCCGAACTGCGCCGCCGCGCCGAAGAGCAGCATCTTGGGATTTGAGAGCAGCGGGCCGAAGTCGATCATCGCGCCGATGCCGATGAACAGCAGCAGCGGCAGCGCCTCGCTCGCTTCGATCGTCGTTTCAAAGAGCCACTGGATGATGCCCTGACTCTCGCCCACGCCCGCGACCATCTGGTTCAGAACGCCGGACATCGGCAGGTTCACGAGGATCGCGCCGAAGCCCATCGGCAGCAGAAGCGAGGGCTCATAGTCCTTTTTGATGGCGAGATAGATGAGCAGCGCGCCCACCACATACATCACGCACTGCTGCGGTGTGACCGCGCGGATGCCGTCAAGCAAAAACTCCATGCTGTAAACACTCCTTATACTCAGTCGGTTTTGGTAGCCGGACAAAAGAAAAAAGACCTTTACCGCGGGCGCTGCCCGGGGTAAAAGTCTTGCCATTTCACGAACAGACCGGGGAAAGTTCCCGCGATGACGATCTGCTCAACGCCCGTGGGCGCCGGCTACTCCCTTTTTTCCGTGCTGCAAAAGGTATCACATTTTTTTTGCGCTGTCAAGCGCTCACGGGCGTATTTTGCCGTAGTTTACAAGTTTTTACTCCAAATTTACATCTTTTTCTGCCCTGAGAGCGCCGCGGTGGGGTTGACAAAGCCCAAAAAAGCCGATATATTACTACTGCATTATGAAATATGCGTGGATGAGGACAAGTAAACCCCTCCCCCGCGGCAAAGAGAACCGCCAGTTTGGTGAAAGGCGGGACGCGGCAGGGCTGAATATCACCTCGGAGCAGCCGGACTGAACTTACTTAGTAAGGCCGGACGGGTACGACCGTTATATCGCAGCATTTGAGCGGCTGTGGAAAACACAGCAAGAAGAGTGGTACCGCAGAGGTCAGCGCCTTTGTCTCTTTATGGGGACAGGGCGCGTATTTTTTTAGTAAAGAGGGGATTTCATCCCCCCTTTAGAGTCCCCCGCACCAGTGACACAAGTCACTGGCGTCGCCGCCCAAGGCGGCTGGGTCAAGGAATTTTTGCCACGCACATGTCGCGGCAAAAATCAGATAAGTGATCTGAAAATTTATATAAACGAAGGAGACGCAACATGGATTACAAAAACACGCTGAATATGCCCAAGTCCGGCTTCCCGATGCGCGCGGGTCTTCCCAAGCGCGAGCCTGAGATGCTCAAGCACTGGGAGGAAATGGACCTCTACAACCTCATGCTCAAAAAGAACGAGGGCAAGCCCCGCTTCGCCCTGCACGATGGCCCTCCGTTCTCCAACGGCGGACTGCACATGGGTCACGCGCTCAACAAGTCCCTGAAGGACTTCATCACCCGTTCCTACGCGATGCGCGGCTACTACACGCCCTATATCCCCGGCTGGGACAACCACGGCATGCCCATCGAGAGCGCCATCATCAAGCAGAACAAGCTCAACCACAAGGCCATGCCCGTTTCCGAGTTCCGCTCCGCCTGCCACGAGTTCGCCCAGCACTATATCGACGTGCAGATGGAGGGCTTCAAGCGCATCGGTGTGCTCGGCGACTGGGAGCACCCCTACAAGACCATGGACCCCGGCTTCGAGGCCGAGGAGGTCAAGGTCTTCGGCGAGATGTACAAGAAGGGCTACATCTACAAGGGCTTAAAGCCCGTTTACTGGTGCTATCACGACGAGACCGCCCTGGCTGAGGCGGAGATCGAGTATCAGGACGATCCCTGCACGACCGTGTACGTCAAGTTCCCGATGAACGACGATCTCGGCAAGCTGAGCCATCTCGACAAGTCCAAGCTCAACTTCGTCATTTGGACGACCACGATCTGGACCCTGCCCGGCAACCTTGCCATCGCCCTGCACCCCGACGAGAGCTACGCCATCGTGAAGAACGAGGATAACGGCGAGATGTACATCGTCGCCGAGGCGCTTGTAGAGAAGGTCATGACCGTCGGCAATGTCGAGCACTACTCGATCGTCGAGACCCATCCCGGCAGCTTCTATGAGAATATGCTCGCCCAGCACCCGTTCCTTCCCAAGACCTCGCGCCTGGTGCTGGCCGACTATGTCACGATGGATTCCGGTACCGGCTGCGTCCACACCGCGCCCGGCTTCGGCGCGGACGACTACCTGACCTGCAAGCGCTACGGCATGGACATGGTCGTGCCCGTGGACGATCAGGGCCGCCACACCGACTACGCCGGCAAGTACGCCGGCATGACCACGGAGGAATCCAACCCCGTCATCCTCGCGGACATGAAGGAAGCCGGCTCTCTGTTCGCATCCGAGGACATCGTGCACAGCTATCCGCACTGCTGGCGCTGCAAGAAGCCCATCATCTTCCGCGCCACCCCGCAGTGGTTCTGCTCCGTCGATTCGTTCAAGGAGGAGGCCGTCGCCGCGTGCGAGAACGTGCGCTGGCTTCCCGCCTGGGGCAAAGAGCGCATGGCCGCCATGATCCGCGAGCGCGCCGACTGGTGCATCTCCCGCCAGCGCCGCTGGGGCCTGCCGATCCCGGTGTTCTACTGCGACGACTGCCACAAGCCCGTGTGCAATGAAGAGAGCATCGACGCCGTGGCCAAGCTCTTTGAAAAGGAAGGCAGCAACGCCTGGTTCGACCGCCCGGCGGCCGACATCCTGCCCGAAGGCTTCACCTGCCCGCACTGCGGCGGCAAGCACTTCACGCAGGAGACCGACACGCTCGACGGCTGGTTCGACTCCGGCTCTACCCACGTTGCCGCCATGCAGCGCGACCAGGGCTTCTGGCCGGCGGATATGTATATCGAGGGCGGCGACCAGTACCGCGGTTGGTTCCAGTCGTCTCTGCTCGTGGCCGTCGGCGCGCTCGGCAAGGGCGCTCCGTACCGCGAGTGCCTGACCCACGGCTGGACGGTCGACGGTGAGGGCAAGGCAATGCACAAGTCCCTCGGCAACGGCATGGATCCGGCCGAGATCATCAACGAGTTCGGCGCCGACATGCTGCGACTGTGGGCGGGCAGCGCCGACTACCACGCCGACATGCGCTGCTCCAAGGAGATCTTCAAGCAGTTGACGCAAAACTACCTCAAGTTCCGCAACACCGCGCGCTACTGCCTCGGCAACCTTGACGGGTTTGACGCCGAGCATCTCGTCGCGCCGGAGGATATGCTTCCGCTCGACCGCTGGGCCATCACGAAGCTCAACGACCTCATCCGCCGCGTGGCCAAGGCGTATGACAACTATGAATTCCATGTGGTCTCGCACGCGATCAACGACTTCTGCGTCGTGGAGCTCTCGAGCTTCTACCTCGACATCATCAAGGACCGCCTCTACTGCGAGGAGCGCAACGGCCTCAAGCGCCGCAGCGCACAGACGGCGCTGTTCCTCATCCTCGACAGCATGACAAAGATGTTCGCGCCGATCCTCGCCTTCACCTGCGACGAGATCTGGCTGGCCATGCCGCACCGCGCCGAGGACGACGCGCGCAACGTGCTGCTCAACGTCATGAATCAGCCGTTCGACGCCTATGCGCTCAGCGAAGACGAGCTCGCCAAGTGGGATCAGCTGATCCGCGTCCGCACGGACGTCAACGGCGTGCTCGAGGCCGCCCGCGCCGAAAAGCGCATCGGCAAGCCGCTCGAGGCTGCCGTGACGCTGCGCGCCGACGACGATGCCGCCAGAGCCGCGCTCGACGACGTGCAGAGCATGAACCTGCCCGAGCTGCTCATCGTGTCGCAGTGCCTCGTCGGCGGCGACGTGCCGGAGGATGCCGTCACCGGCACCGGCACGAACTTCCCCGGCCTGCACATCTCCGTGCGCAATGCGCCCGGCACCAAGTGCCCGCGCTGCTGGATGCACTCCGAGCAGGCCGACCCCGAGACCGGTCTGTGCCCGCGCTGCGCCGCCGTCGTCGCCGCGCAGAAGGCGGAGTAAAATCCCGATCCCAAAATCCTGATCCGAAAGCGAGGAACCGCTATGTGGTATGCCATCGTAGCCATCCTGATCCTCATCGCTGACCAAGGCCTGAAGTACTGGGTCACGCTCAATATCCCGCTCGACACCGGGCACGTCACGCTCATCCCCGGCGTGCTGGAGCTGACGAATATCCACAACAACGGCGCTGCCTTCAGCATCCTGCAGCACGCGCCGCACTGGATCTTCGTCATCTTCACGGTCGTGTTCGCCGCCATCGCGGTGTTCTGCCTGCGGCGCAATGTCGTGCACGGCAAGGTCGGCCGCTGGTCGGTCGTGCTCGTGCTCGCCGGCGCGGTCGGCAACTGCATCGACCGCATCCTCAGCGGCTACGTGGTAGACATGTTCAACTTCCTGTTCATGCGCTTCGCCGTGTTCAACCTGGCGGATATCTTCATCGTCGTCGCCGGCATCACGCTGTGCCTGCACGTCATCTTCTACCGGGGCGACGGCAGCGAGGAAGGCGAGCCCGCGCCGAAGAAGGCGCGCAAGTCCCGTCAGCACCCGGGCGCCCCTGCGCGTGCGCACAAGCTGCATCTGCCCGCACGGAAACAGCAGCCCGCTGCGCCGAAAAAGCCCGCCGCGCAGCCCGTGTCCCCCGTCCCGGCGAAGGACGACCCGTTCGCGGCGTGGGATCGCGCGCCCGTGCAGGCGCAGCCGGTGACACCGGCAGCGCCGTCCGCGCCGAAAAAGGCCCCGGCAGCGCCTGCCGCCCCCAAACCGGTGCAGGAAACGCCCAAGGCGGCTGCCCCCGCCGTCAAACCGGCGGACACAGCCCCGGACGACCCCCTGCTCGCCTATCTCAACAGCACGCCCGCCGCGCCGGCCGAACCGGAAGTCGCGGACAGCGACAAGGAAAAAGACACCGCCCCGGCGGACGGCGAGCACTATTCGCTCGACGACATTTTAGCGGAGTTTTCGGATTTCTAATGGAACAACGAACGATTCAAACACAGGAGAGCGCCGAGCGGATCGACGCTCTCCTTGCGCGCTCTCTGCCCGAGCTCACGCGCAGCGCCGCCCAGCGGCTGCTCGCGCAGGGCGCGGTGACGAAAGACGGCGCACCCGTGAAGAAAAACTATAAGACCGCGCCAGGCGACACGTTTGTCGTCACGCTGCCGGACGCCGCTCCCTCGGAGCTGGTAGCGCAGGACCTGCCGCTGGACGTGGTGTATGAGGACGACGACCTCATCGTCGTCAACAAGCCGCGCGGCATGGTCGTGCACCCCGCGCCCGGCCACGAGGACGGCACGCTCGTCAACGCCCTGCTCGCCCACTGCGGCGACAGTCTCTCCGGCGTCGGCGGAGAGCGGCGGCCCGGCATCGTGCACCGCATCGACAAGGACACGTCCGGTCTGCTCGTCGCGGCGAAAAACGACTTTGCGCACCTCGCCCTCTCGGCACAGCTGGCCGACCACACCATGGCCCGCACGTATGAGGCCGTCGTCTGCGGCAATCTGCGCGAGGACGCCGGCACGGTCGATGCGCCCATCGGCCGCCACCCGACGGATCGCAAGCGCATGGCCGTGACGCAAAAAAACGCCCGCCGCGCCGTCACGCACTGGTCGGTCATCGCACGCTACAACGGCTACACGCACATCCGCTGCGAGCTTGAGACCGGCCGCACGCACCAGATCCGCGTGCACATGGCGCACATCGGTCACCCTCTGCTCGGCGACCTGGTCTACGGCCACAAGCGGCCGGAAAAGGGCCTGAGCGGCCAGTGCCTGCACGCGCGGGCGCTGCGCTTTCTCCACCCGCGCACCGGTGAACTCGTGACGTTCACCTGCCCCCTGCCGGACTATTTTCAGGACGTGCTGGCGCGCCTCGGCCCGCCGGTCGGCTAATCAGAAAGGAGCATTCCCATGCGCAGATCCGATCGAGAGATCACCGATTTTCAGGAGCTCATCACCGTCATGCGCGGGTGTGACGTCTGCCGCCTCGCCCTGCACGACGAGCCGTATCCCTACATCCTGCCGCTGAACTTCGGCCTGGAGGTAGACGGCGAGACTGTCCGCCTGTACTTCCACGGCGCAAACACGGGCACGAAGTACGACCTCATTGCCAAAAATCCGAATGTCGCGTTCGAGATGGACCGCGGGCACGCGCTCATCCTCGACGATGAGCACGGCAACTGCACCATGACGTACGAGAGCGTCATCGGTCAGGGCCGCATCTCGGTCGTGCCGGACGCGGACAAGGAGCGCGCGCTGCGCGTGCTCATGGCGCAGTATCGTGCGCCGGACTTTCCGTATTCGAAGGCCGTCATTCCCGCGACGACCGTCCTGTGCCTGACTGTCGAGCACATGACCGGCAAGCGCCGCGCGAAAAAGCACGGCTGAATGCACCGCACATAACGAGCAAAAGAGCCCCCGCTGGCAGTGCCTGCGGGGGCTGTTTTTGTGATCCTGCTGCAGATCAGCGGATGAAATTGGTGAACTTGCGCGCTTCCGTCTCCGGGCGCGGGACACCGGCGGCATCGCCGGCTGCAATGCACTGCAGCAGCCAGAGCAAATTGCGCGCAAGCTGGCGCATGGTCTGCAGGCCCTCCTCGTCCTGCGCGACGTCCTCCGGGCGCGCGCCGTGCACCATCGGCCAGTACTGAGAGGACACGACCGGCATATTCGAGATCATCGGGTATTTGACCAGCTGATCGAGCGCGGCCGTCGTGCCCGCGCGGCGCGCCGAGACGACACAGGCGCACGGCTTATTCGCCCAACTGCCGCCGGCATAGAACAGCCGGTCACAAAAAGCAGACATCGCGCCGGAAATCCCGGCATAGTGTACCGGGGAAGCGAGCACGAGCGCGTCCGCCGTCTCCATCGCGTCGATGGCATCGTTCACCAGCCCGCCGCGCACGCAGCGGCCGGTCGCATTGCATCCACCACAGGCGGTGCAGCCGCCCACCTGCTCGGCGCCAACGGTCAGGATCTGCGTTTCAGCGCCTGCCACCTGAAGCACCTGCTCCATCTCATGCAGCGCCATATAAGTGCAGCCACGCGGGTGCGGGCTGCCGTTGATCATGAGAATTTTCATCGTATCACCTCACGCGCAGGATAGCACAAATCGCCGCGCAGCGCAAGCGCGCACGCAATGCCCCAAAACGCCTTGCGCGGCAGCAAAACCTGCTGCCGCGCAAAGGAAAAGAAGGGACGTATGCCATGGAGTGGGGGGGAAAATGAAAGGAAGAAATGCGCATGGTGATACGGGAAACATGACGCGTCGGGCAGCCGGGCATACACAGCCGCCCGACGCGGAGAGGAACGGCTTCGCCGCTATGCGCCGCGGCGAAAGCCGGATCAGGCAGAGATCAGATGGCGCTCCAGCCGCCGTCCACGCACACGATCTGGCCGGTGGTGTAGCTGCAGGCCGGGGAGGCAAAGTAGGTGCACAGGCCGTCCATTTCGCCGGTCTCGCCGTGGCGCTCCATGGGGCAGCACTCGAGGTGCGCCTGATGGAAGAAGGGCGCGTCGATGTAGGCCGCGGTCATTTCCGTCGGGAAGTAGCCCGGGCAGATGCAGTTGACGGTGATGCCGTCGCGCGCCCAGGAGTTGCCGAGCGAGCGCGTCAGGTTGACGATGCCGCCCTTGGCCGCCGCATACGGTGCCGTGTCCACGCCCTTACGGCCGCAGACGCCGTGGATGGACGAGACCATGATGATGCGGCCGTACTGATTGGGCTTCATGGACTGGCGCACGACCTCGCGGCAGGTGAAGAACTGCCCATTGAGGTCGGTGTTGATGACGTTGAGCCAGTACTCGTCCGTGAGCGTGGCCGGGTCGCCGCCGCCCGGAATACCAGCGGCATTGACCAGAATGTCGATCTTGCCAAAATGCGCGACGACGTCGCTGACGCAGTCCGTGATGCTCTTGGAATCCTGCAGATCCATGTAATGCGGATAGACCTTGACGCCGTATTCCGCCTCGATCTCCCTGGCGTTTTCATCCAGACGATCGGTGCGGCGGGCGACGAGCGCGATGTCTGCGCCCGCGTTGGCCATTGCCTTGGCGAACTGAAGGCCGAGACCGGAGGAACCGCCGCAGCAGAACGCGACCTGGCCGGAAAGATCAAACAGATTGTTTTTCATAATAAAGCCTTCCTTTTATAAAAAATTCAGTATGGTTTAGAAGAACCAGCAGTTTTCGTAGGCGCTGAGCGTGGCATCGGCCATCGTGCCGCCCTTGTTGGCGTCGCCGACAAAGACGACCTTGTCGAACGCATCCTTGAGCTGCTGCTCGTAGCTCTTGTCGGGGCGATTACCGAGCGCCATGATGACGATATCGGCCGGGCGGGTGACGACCTCGCCGGTGTCGGTCTTTTTGAGCTCGACCGCGCCGTCGGTCACGCCGGCAATGGCGTGCTCGGTCAGGACCTCCACGCCGCTCTCGGCGAGCAGGGACAGCAGCTTGTAGCGCGCGGTGCGGTAGATCGTGACACCGACCTCCTTCTGCATCTCGACGACCGTGACCTTGTTGCTGTCGCACAGGAAGTGCGCGACCTCAAGGCCGACATGGCCGCCGCCGATGACGGCAATGTTCTTGCCCTCGAAGGAGACGCGGCCCATGAGCACGTCCTCAATATAGTAGACATTGCTGCGGTCCACACCGGGAATGTTCGGCACGATCTGATCGCCGCCGCAGGCGACGACGACGCCGTAGGGATCGAGCGCGCGCAGCGTCTCGACCGTGGCGGGTGTGTTCAGGCGCACCTCGATGTGGTACTCCTTCATCTCGGCCTTCATGGTCTCGATGAGCTCGGCCACCATACCCTTGCACGGCGCTTTCGAGGCCAGCACGGCGCTGCCGCCGAGATGGTCACGGCTCTCGAAAATGACCGGGTAATAACCGCGCTTTTTCAGCAGGAGCGCAGCCTGCATGCCGCCGGGGCCGCCGCCCACGACCGCGACCGTGCGGCCGGCGCCGGTCTTGACCAGGTTCTCGTCGCCGTAGACCGTGGCGCGGCCGGTGACGGGGTTGATGGCGCAGTGCAGGTTCTTGCCCGCGACGACGGACTTGTTGCAGTTCATGCAGCCAAGGCACTTGCGGATGAGATCCTCACGGCCGGCCATGGCCTTTTTGACCACGTCGGGATCAGCCAGCTGCATGCGGGACATGCCGACAAAGTCACTCACGCCCTCCTGCAGGAAGCGCTCGGCCGTCTCGGGGTGCTTGATGGTGTTGACGGCGATGACAGGCACATTCACGGCAGCCTTGATGGTCTTGGCCAGATTCTTTCTCCAACCCTCGGGGCTGTAGCACGGCTCGATCATGGTCGGTGCGCTGGCATACACGCCGCAGGACACATTGAAGTAATCCACATACGGCTCTAGGTATTTGGCGATCTCGGTGCAGGCAGCGAGATCGTTGCCGCCCTCGACGAAGTCATTGCCGTTGATGCGCGCGCCGACAACGAAATCACGGCTGACGGCGGCGCGGATGCCGGTGAGGATACGCACGAGGAAGCGGCAGCGGTTTTCCATGCTTCCGCCGTATTCGTCGGTGCGCTTGTTGGTGTAAGGGCTCAAAAAGATCG
>OOBT01001928.1_pt1 | contig 10070 bp, 7 predicted proteins | sample 1671551 | NCBI WGS metagenome assembly OOBT01 (sample SAMN06348168, study PRJEB24527) | human gut metagenome | reverse complement strand
GGACGGAAGTCCCTCCCTTGGTGGTTACTGGTCTTAGGTGGATCACAGCTTGGTTTTTGGATGTCGGTCAGAGTACCGGTATTCTTGCCGGTGGAGTTCTTGGCCTCACGCACGGTCTTTTCGAGGTCGGGGTTGCCGGTCTGGTTCTTGGGATAAACGGTGACATCGTAGTTCCACGCCGCGCCGTCAATGGTGGTCATGGGCAGGGACACGAAGAAGGGATTGCAGGTGCTGGTGACATTTTCAGGGACGCGAGTCTCCACGACAAGGTACAATCCCTGCTCCATATCAGAAGCGGAGGTGTGGCTGGTGGCATCCGTTTCGGACATAGCCACGCCGCCGTTCTTTACGGCGGTCTCCAGAGCGTTCTTCACGTTCGTGGCATTGGCAACCAGCGCAGCGGCCAGCTTATTATTAAGCATATCGCTGGTGAAGTAGTTGACGCCGTTCTCAGTCTTGTGAGCGTCTGCGTTGGTCAGGCCGATGGCAGACAGCACGGCGGTGCTGCGGTCAGAGCTATCGAAGCCATACAGCACGCCCACCTGACGCTGACCATCCAGCACTTCATTGTTCATGGAGATGTCGGCCACCTTCAGATAGGTGAATTCCACGCCCTGGATGGCGTATTTGCTCAGCTTGTCGATAACCGCGTCGTCATGCAGGCCTGTGCTGACGTAGGACTCCACATCCCACGCACCGTCTTTGCTGGCTGTGGTGATGTCGTATTTATAGATGCTCAGGGATGCTTTTTTGCCGGGGTCGATGGTCGGCTCGGCAAATGCCGTGGTTATGAGGCTCAGAGCCATAATAGCGGCCATGAGCATGGCCAATACGCGATGGATCTTTTTCATTTGGTGTTCTCCTTCATTTCGATTTTTTCGCAAAAATAAACACCCGCAAATGCTGCGAGTACTGCAAACAGGAAATAGGTTGTAAATCCCGTGCCGCCTGTAAACGGCAGGGCAAATCCCGCATTGTTGCAGGCGGTGATGGTGACATCACGGTTGCCGCTGTCCAATGCTCCCGTGAACAGCGGCTCGGTCAGGAGGGTGTACCCTGCTGGAGCTTTGGTTTCCGTCACGCGGTACTGCACACCGATCTTGAGGTCGCTCCACTTGGCGATACCGGCCTTGTCGGTGGTGATTTTGCCCACCTCCGTCCATGTCTGACCGTCTGCGGAAGTCTCCAGCAGCAGCTCCGCACCAGCAAGCGGACTGCCCGTCACATCCACCTTGCGGACGGTGATGCTGCCTTTTGCCAACGCATTTGTCCGCTTGTGCGTAATGCTCAGTGCTGTGGCCGTAATGGTGATCTGATACTCGGTGTTGTCCACTACATAACCGCTAGGCGCGCTGATCTCCTGATAGCTGTACTTGCCCTGTGGAAGATCCTTGAACACTGCCTTACCGTCTGCACCGGTGGTCATGTCAGCCACCTTTTTACCATTGGCATCAAATAGCCGATAGGTCACGCCTGCCAGTGCCTTGCCGGTTTCCGCGTCCACCTTATTGATGGTCAGGCTGCCTTTCTCCTCCACAATTTTGACCTTAAAATGAATGTACGCCCACACGGGGTCGGGAAGTGAGGTCAACGCGGCGCAAGCCTGATAATTGCTGCCATTGCTGGGCTCCAGCAGCACAGCCTCCGTACCCTCCACATCCAGTGCGTAGCCGTAGTCGCTGCTGATATAGCCGTTCAGCTGCGCCGCTGCGTCCTTTGTGGCCGTCACGGTCAGTACATTACGCCGCTGGCTGACGGTTACGCCGCTGATATTGGTCCGGAAGTAGTACTGCGACAGCACACCATTGGTATCGGTGGCTGTACCCACATACTGACTGCCGTCCCATGTCAGCGTAATGGCGTTGGCGTCCGAAAGCTGGTTACGGTACTTCACCGCGAAGCTGGGGATCGTGCCGTGCTGCATGATGCGGTCGATGATGATGTCATACGCCACCGCCACATCGTCGCCGGCATAGTGAAACAGCTCCTTGCAGGTGGTGTCATACAGTGTGTAGGGGTACGTCGTGCCGCGGTAGCCGCAGACGAACTCCCAGATGATGGCCTGTGTCGCCAGCTGCGCGCAGTCCGGGTGCATATCGAAGCCGTAATTGCCGCCGTAGCCGTAGGCCATGGCCAGCGTCACGGCGTACCGCTGGTTCCAGCTCAGGCCGCTCCAACTGGTGGAGGAGTAGCTCAGATCGCCGCTGGCAGAGCGAACGGATGGCTCCATGCAATAGGCAGGCACCGTTACGCCTGTATCATCTCTGGTAAAGTATTTCAGCTTTGTGCTGGTAAACGCGCCCCATTGCGGCACGGGCGTTTTGTCCTCATGGTAACGGTACTCGTTACCGCCGCTGATCGTGCCTGTGACCGTGGCAGCGTGGGCGGTCACGATGGACAGTCCCATGATTGCTACTAAAAGACATACCAGCGTCAACAGCTTAGGAATTGTTTTCTTCATGCTCGTCCTTTCTCCCAACGCAAAAGACCGGCAGCTCACGCTGTCGGTCTTTCGGTCGGGTATTCAGTTGGTTTATCCGTAGAACACCACCACGATGTATTCGTCCGATGCCGCATCGTAGCGGACGGTGCAGTTGAACCGCGCATACGCGCTGACCGTTTCCGCGCCGTCCATGGCGGCGAGGCAGGCGAAGGTGGCGTCCACGTTACCCTTTACGGCGGCGGTCAGTGCCGCCTGTCCGCCATTCTCCGCCAGCCATGCCACGCTGTCCGCCGTGCCGGGGAAGTAGCTGGAGTCGGCGGTGGTCATGCTGGTGTCGATGGTCACGCCGTACTGCGCTCTTGCGTACTCGTTGCCCGCCCGGACAGCCTCCGCGATGGAGTAGATGTTCCCGCTGGCGGCAGGCTTCGGCGTGGGCGCAGGTTCGGGCGTAGGCGCAGGCGCAGGTTCCTCCTCCTGCTTCTCTGCCGGTTTCTGTGCAGGTGCCGGTGTGGGTGCGGGAGCAGGTTTATCCTCCGGCACAGGCGCGGGTGTTGCCGGCTCTTTCGGTGCAGCAGGCGGTGCCGTTTCAGCGGGTGCAGGCTGCTTTTCTGCGGCGTTATCCGCATTCTCCGCACCCGCCCGCTCAGGAGCGACGCTGCTCTCGGATGTATCGCCTCCATCTTCTGTTTGCGGCAGCAGAGATTCGGTCACCGTGCGCTCCTCTTCGTTCTGCTCGGCCTGACTTGCTGCATAGGCAGAGACCTTGGTGTTGGGCTCAGACGAATCCGAGACCGGTGCCGGCTGGACTGCGCAGCCTAACAGACACACGGCACTCAAAATAAGTGAAACTAAACGCATTCTTTTTCTCCTCATGGGCGTTCTCTCCTTTACGTAAATATCGCAGCACTGTTTAATGTGCTTTGAAGATATTTACGACTGGAGCCTCGCCTTTTTCAACACTATGTACTGTTGTTTGGGTTTTGCGGTGATTGCATTTGCCGCTCGGGCGCGAAACGCTGCTCTGCCTACCACATATAAAACACCCTCTTCCTGTATGCGAAAGACCGCCGAGTTACCACCCGGCGGTCTTTACAATTTTGACTGTACCAAGTATAGCACATGGTGATTTACGGCGAAATCGCAAAACAGTGCCAATCCATTGCCATACCCTGCCGATACCGTGTCAGATCAGACATGCTGCTTGATAATTCGGGTGATGATCCCCAGTGCAACGCCATGTTCCTCATCCAGGTGGGTAACGGCAAAGCTGACATCATCCTTTCGTCCGGGTCTGCGCCGATCATAGCAGGAATGTGCTATGGCATTGGCACCGTTGCTGAGGCGGATATACACAACGCCCTTATGGATATGGGTGACCTTCCCGGCATATTTGCCCTGAATACGGCATTTCTGGAGATTGTCATTCTTGCTGTTGCCGGATACGCTTTTGATGTCGGCTTTAATTCTGATGTGCTCCGGCTCTGTGCGGTCAATCTCCAGCACGCGTACCAGAGTCTTGTCGCCCACAGCATAGCGGTCATGAGCATCGCCGATCCAGTCCCACGAAAGGTCGCGAGCCAGAATGGATGTCTCCACGCCAAACACTTCGACCCGGACGACTTGCTCCGCCACGGCGATCACACGGGCTTCTACCACGCGTCCGTCATAGATACGATACTGTCCGTCACTGTCCTTACCGAAATAGTAGATCTGCTGCTTCTTCAGCATGGCGTCCTTTCGGCTGGCAACAACGGTTCGGCTTTTGGCGTCGATGCCCTTGACCATAAGATCCACCTCTGCGCCCAGCATCTTATTGAGGATCTTCTGGTGTCGGAGGATCATCTCATTATAGTCAGCACCGTACATATCTGCCGGGAAGTCCAGCACCATCTCCTTCAAGGGGATCACAATGCGGAATCCCTTGTAGTCCACAATGGCAATGGTTTTCCCCGCCTCCGTTCTTTCAATGCCGCACAGCATACCGGAGAGCATGCGCCGGGTGCGGTAGGCATTGTGGATCTCGTGCCAGATAATGTCCTCCATCTGCGCCTGCGTTTCCGCTTCGCCCCGGGCATCCAATGTCAAAATATCTCTCTGTTGGACAGCGGCAGGGGCAGGTTCAGCAGAGGCGGCAGCATCCTCAGTAGGCGGCGTAGCCTGCTTCTCCACCTCTACCGTCTTTTTTGCAGCGGCTCGTTTGCGGACAGTGCGCTTCGGCTTTTCAGAGGGCTGGGGATCCTCCGGCACAGTCACCACTTCCGCAGGCTCGGCGAGAACACTCTCTGTAGGTACAGTATCCTCCACAACAGGATCGGCTGCGGTTTCCGGCAAACACTCTTCTGTCACCGGCTGTTCTGCCGCATTCTCGGGGACGATGGGAAGTGCCGGTGCTTCCGGCATCACGGCAAGTTCTTCTGTTTTCTTTCTCGGCATATTACTTTCCTCCTTAGCTCACATTTTGGTTGACATGATGGAATCCTTATCGGTTTTTACAAACTCACTGCGCCTGCTCGGCACTTTCTTTGACTTAATAGGCTGCTCTGTTTGTTTCGGCGCGGGCGAAAACACAGGGCTTTTACGCCATTCCGGGATATGGGCGGAGGCCTTGCAGTCCCGCAGCTTCTTTGCCTCGTAGTGATTGGTATAGTCGTACTTATCTACCTGCAGCACCTTGTTGCCGCGTGCGATGACCAGCGCGCGGTTTACCGGCAGGCGCAGCACCTCATCCATAGTCAGTAGCTTGCGCTTGCCCACACCGCTGGTTTCGCGGAACTCCGGCGTGTAGTTGCTGATACGCCATGTACCCAACTGCTTGGCCTTGCTGGAGACATGGACGCTGACCTCCCCGGTGCGGTCACTGAGGAATTTGGCAGTCAGCTCATCGGTGCAGCCCAGTGCAAGCTGATAGTCACAGCAGCCCAATATCTCCTGCCATTGGTTGTAGGGGTACCGATTCTGTAAGCCCGCCAGATTCTGAAACACGCAGCTCATGCTGACGCCCCGTGAGCGGATTACACTGATCTTCCGGCTCAAGTCTGGAATAACACCACAGGCTGTCAGCTCCTCACCCAGCACATGGACGGGGACTGGCAGCCTGCGGTCGGCACAGTTTTTATCCGCGTAACGGATCAGCTTGATAAACGCGAAGGACAGAAACAGGGACGTAAGGAAATCAAAGGTGCTGTCCTGATCGGATGTGATACAGAAATAGGCACAGGGCTGCTTGCCCGGCAGCTCCATGTCAATTTCATCATGGCTGGTGATCTGGCAGATGGGCCGATTCTGAAACACCTGCAAGCGGCTGCCCAGCCCGATGATAACGCCGCTGCGCACCGTATCTGAGGATTGGCTGAACAGCGCATAGGGTGCTCTGGCAGGATGGCTGGCAGGCAGCATGGAAAAACGGTTGTCCAGCTCCTTCTCCGCGTTCAGCACCAACAGCTTGTAGACCTCGCCGATATTCCGGCTCTCCAATGGATAGCCCAGTGCCACATATAGCACCAACGCTTTCAGCAGGTTCATCTCGGCAGCGTTCCAGAAATGGTCGCCCTTTTCGCTGCCGGTATTTCTGATGATAATGTCGCAGAAGATCTGCGCCATCAGCTCATCACCCTCAATCTCCGCCAGGCAGTTCCATGAATCGGAGTTCTCCGGCTGGATCAGGTTGAACACCTTTACCACGTAGCCCTTGCTGCGCAGATATTCGCTGGTCTTTTCGTAAAGCTCCGATTTCGGGTCGGTGATGATCAGTGACTCCTTGTGGCCGTTGTGGGCCTCGGACGCGCTTTGCAAAATGCGATTGATGCAGTAGGCTCGCGTTTTCATGGAGCCGCTGGCGCCGAACACGGCGATATTGCCGTTAAGCCGGGAGTTCTCGGGAATACACACCACCTGATTGTCCAGCTTGCCCAGTATGACGCCGCTGTGTTTGCGGATATCGGACACCAGATCAAGGACACCCTTCATCTCCGCTTTCTCCATGAAACCAGCCGTTCCGTAGGTGCCTTTGTTGGAGTAGGTCAGGTTGCGCTCCGCGTCATACTCCCCAACATCGGAATAGCCCATGCGCATCACCATGACGATCAGCAGGCCCAGCAGCAACAGGCAAAGCCCTACGCCGATGAGCCCGCTCTTACTGAACAGTGCTTCGCAGCAGGCGGAGAAGGACAGCACCGGCGCGGCCGGGGAGCTTCCGTCGCCCGGCGTTCCGCCCGCGTCCTTCCACTGTTGATAGTTCCGGGCGAATTGCGATAGATAGCCGCCGCCAAACAGCAGCCCTGATAGAAATAGCGGGAGGGCGAATAGCAGAGTTCGCAGTTTCTTTTTTTCTACGGGAAAAACCTCCTCTCGAACGCAGCAAAGTCAATGGCCTGCACAACAGCCCTGTCGCCGCAGTAGCGGCGCAGCACTTCGGCCTGATGGTCGAAGCAGATCAGGATGCCATAGCGGTCTTGAAGTCGCAGTGCCGTATCGAACCGCCTGATCCGCGGCAGGTCACAGTCATAGGCAAACAGCACCGGCGCACCGTCCGGCGTCATGGCGTCATTCTCCACTGTTTCACTCAGCTGCCGGGGCTCCAGATCAAGGAGCAGCAGCTCGCGCAGATCATTGTCCAACTCTTCATCACAGAGGAGGCGCAGCAGCACCTCTCCATGATGGTCGTTGGTCAGGAAGCAGAACCGTTCATAGCTGCCATCCAGAACGAAATAGTTCTTGCCGCCCTGATCAGTCAGCAGCTCATAGGCCAGTTCCATGCTATCACCCAGCAGGAGACCCCGCACCGCATCCGGGTGATACTGGTGCGGCATTCGTTCACGGCACAGCACCGTCTGCATGAGTGCCTTTGTCCGCATCTCAGCTTTATAGCTCCATTTCATCAGCGCGTTACCCATGTTGTAAACCACGTGGATATGCTGCGGTGTCAGCAAAACGCCCACGGACCGGGCACCACGGATTTTAACAAAGGTTGTCCCCATCTCCTTGATCTCACGGGATGAGTAGAAGGCAGGGGTGCAGATGCTACCAGTCGCTGTTTCACCGGGACGGAATACGCCTAGCTTTTCATCGCGGAAGATACTAACGTTGGCGTTACGCATGGTGATCAATGTCTGAGAGACACGGTGGAGTCGAAGCCTCTGCTCCGGCTCACTCCTGATGTGGTTGGTGGCACAGGCTCCGGACAGGTAGAAAGAAAACCTCTCCGGGTTGTGCTCCAGCAGCAGCTTTTTCGCCGCGGCGGTGAGCCGGTATCCACGCAGACCATTTTTGTAGTAAGACAGCAAAAGCCGCTGACGCTTCAGCGACTTGACCACGTTCTCTTTGTAGCTGGTGCCACCGGCGAGCCTGCTCAGTTGGCTGGCCGGCAGCTCACCGGACAGGGCGACCAGCGCCAATAGCTGATAGGCTTGTGATAGGCTACCGGGAGCTTTCTGTGGTAGGGTACTCATACTGACCACCTCCTTCTGGTGTGCAGTACCCAGACTGCCATGACCACGGTATTTTTCGCCCGCACCGGCCATGTGAAAATGCCCGGAAATACAGGCTTTGCCGTACCATCGTCATGTGTACTGTTTTTGACACGGTCGAAACACTATAAATCGGATATAGATCTGAGCCGATTCTCGCGGTCCGAAAGCCAGCCCTGAAAACGCTCCTTATCCATCACCGACACGCGGGTACAGTCACCGTCGCCAATCTCCGTCGTGTTATAGGCATCGCACAGCAGACCTGTATCATCCTCCATAACGAAAGTGGCAATCACATCCAAAAGCTGCTTGAGCTCCAGATTGTCATAGTCACGCACCCGGTTCGGGGACAGCTCGCGGCTGTAGATATGAGAAAAGCAGACAACACAGTGCCGGAACTTGGGCAGCGTGTGTGTCTGCGCATACTTACTAAGCGTGTAGTAGATGGGGTCTGTCAGATACTCGCAGCTATGCTTCTTGCTCTTCTTAGGCAGTAGGCAGGGGAGCGTGATTTCCAGTATGCCATCTTTCTCTATAACAGAGATGCCCTGCATGACACCAGCCGATGTCAGATACTCGGCTTTTCGGATGGTGGTCGTCTCATAGATCAGGTGCCGCAGCCGGCAGGCAATGACCTCCCCCCGCAGTGCGGCCTCTGTGGACAGCATTTCATAGTTATCTGAATGCCGCTGGATATTCGTGTTGTCCATAGCGTAGAGCGTGTTGGACAGGCGGATGATCTCATTCAAAATGCTCTCTATCCGCTGCGAGAGGGTGGCTCTGTCCACAAGGTTCCTCCTTCCTGAAGTACTGTACGCAGCCCTGCTCATCCACCATGCAGTAGGCGGCGATATGAGGGATGTGCAGGTGCTGCATTTGGTCTTCTTCCTCAATGATAACGAGCCGTTGCCCGGAATCATCTTCCGCGGCCAGCGCGTGCTGCAGCAACGCTTCCTTACCCGGGCCTACATAGACGACCTCATATACCTCGCCATCGGCGAAGAATACCAGCTTTGCCGGCATATTGTCAGGGCTGTGATACTCCACCTTTTCGATAAAGTCCAGCAGCACCCATAGTGCCGCTGTCAGTTCTCTGTCCTCGCGGCAGTCAGGGACATCTCCGTAGCAATCCCGGCCGGTGTTATAAAATATCCGCTGCTGCTTGACCAGATAGCGCAGCAGGTTTTCAATCACGCCCTCCTTGCCCGGATACAGGCGTAGAAGCTGGTCACGGCGTATGCAGTGATAGACGGTTATGTTCCGCAGCAGTCCCGCGGCCTCCTGTCCATAGATCTGTTCTCTGTTTCTCATAGGCGGCATCACCTCCGTAATGCGTATTAACTCCGTATTAAATGCGTATTGATTTTGTAATGCGTGTTATCTCCGTATAAACGCCGTATTAGGCTTCCGGTCGCTTCATGCGGCGCAGCAGGTCAAGCAGCTCACGGCGGTCTGTGGTGATAAGGTCGCGTTCCAGCGGACTGGCCTTGAACTCTACCGTGATATTGTTGTTATTGCTGCTGATCAGGCCGTTACCCCGCTCAAAGTGGGTGATCTCCATGACCTCCGCTTCGGAGAGATGCAATACCTGCTGAACGCGCTGGGCCTCTTCATCCTCCAGATTCAGTATGACTTTCGTGCGGCAGTTGTTGATAATCCCCTTGCCGTACTTGCCGTTGTCCAGGGAGAAGAAGTCGTTCAGATCCTGTGTCGCACAAATGCCGCTGCCGGAATAGGCGCGGATGGTCTTGAAGATCTCCAGCACCATTTCAGCCGCAAGACGGTTGCCGACGCCGAAGGTGCCGGAGCCGCCGCCAATGAGCTGCCAGCATTCGTCGATGAAGATGGCCTTTTCCTCCGTGCGGTTGGCTTTGGCTTTATCCCACACGAAATCCAGAGCTACGAACATGCCGATAGGCAGCAGATCACCGCTGAGTTCCGAGATGTCCAGCACTGTGAATTTGTTGTCCAGATTCACATTGGTCTGCTGGTTGAAGGTGCTGGCCGAGCCGTGTACAAAGCGGTTGATGATGTTGGAAAGGCGCTTGGTGTCGCTTTCCTCCTTCAGAACATCGTAGAGGTCGCCCAGCACAGGCATCTCGCGGTAAACGTTGGGGTTGTTCGGATCACTGAGAGATGTACTGTCGTGGGTAATGCCTTTC
>OOBT01001920.1_pt1 | contig 10085 bp, 9 predicted proteins | sample 1671551 | NCBI WGS metagenome assembly OOBT01 (sample SAMN06348168, study PRJEB24527) | human gut metagenome | reverse complement strand
CCTGTGCCCCTGCACGTCCACGATGCTGCCCGTCACGCCGTAGACGTCCCGCAGGGCGTCGGTGTCGAAGATCTCTGCGCCGCCGTAACGGTACACCTCGCCCTCGCGCAGCAGCAGAAAGCGGTCGCAGAACCGCAGCGCGAGGTTCAGGTCGTGGATGACGATCATCGCCGTGAGATTCTGCTCGCGGCACAGGTCGCGCGTGATCTGCAGCACCTGATATTGATTGCGGATGTCGAGATTGCTGGTCGGTTCGTCCAGCAGCAGGAGCGTCGGCTCCTGCGCCAGCGCGCGGGCGAGCATGACCTTCTGCCGCTCGCCGCCGGAGAGCCGGTTGAGGAACCGGCCGCGCATGTCCTCCAGATTCAGATAGCGCATGGCCTCGTGCACGACATGGTGGTCGTGCTCCGTCACGCCCCAGGTCATGTAGGGCCGCCGTCCGAGCATGACCATGTCGTGCACGGTCATCTGTGTGTCGGGCACGTGCTGTGCCACGAAGGCTACGCGTTTTGCGATCTCCCGGTGGGAGAGCGTGAGCAGATCCTCCCCGTCGATACGGCAGTGCCCGCTGTCAGCCGTGAGGATACGGTTCATGCACTTGAGCAGTGTGCTCTTGCCGACGCCGTTGTTGCCGAGCACGGCCAGAAAGCGCCCGCTCTCCAGTTCAAAGCTCACATCGCGGAGGATCGGCCGCCCGCCCTTATAGTGATAGCAGAGATGGTCCACACAGATCATGTCCGGCCCCTCCCCTTGAACAGCAGGTACAAAAACAGCGGGCCGCCGAGAAACGCCGTCAGCGCGCCGATCGGCAGAATGACCGGCATGATGACCACGCGCGCGGCCAGATCACTCAGCAGCAGCAGCGCCGCGCCGGCGAGCACGGAGCCGGGGATGAGATAGATATAGTTGTTGCCGACGACCATGCGCACGATGTGCGGCGCAACGAGACCGATGAAGTTGATGAGGCCGACGTGCGACACGATCACCGAGCAGACAAAGCACGTGAGCACAACGTTCGTGAGTGTCAGCCGCCGCACATGGATGCCGAGACTCAGCGCCGTCTCCTCGCCGGAGAGCAGGGCGTTATAGTCCCAGCGGTGCAGGTAGCAGTAGCCGATCAGCAGCAGTACGGCCAGCGCCATGCCGCGCAGGGACTGCCAGTCCGTGCTGCCGAGGTCGCCGAACGTCCAGAATACGAGCGACGAGAGCGCGACCTCGTCGGCAAAGTATTGCAGCAGCGTGGTCGCGCCGGTCAGCATGGAGCTGATGGCGACGCCCGCGAGCACGATGCCTTCCGAGGAGATCTGCTTGAACTGGCTCAGCCCCAGAATCACGGCCGCGACAAGCAGCGAGCCGAGAAACGAGCACAGCGGAATAGCCCAGCTGCCGGCCTGGCTCAGGCCGAGACCGATGATGGCGACGGCTGCGCCGAACGTCGCACCCTGCGACACGCCGAGCGTAGAGGCCGAGGCGAGCGGATTGCGCAGCACGGCCTGCAGGATGCACCCGGCCAGCCCCAGTCCCGCGCCGGCGACCATGGCGGTGCAGATGCGCGGCAGGCGGTTATTGCGGATGACGAGATTGATCTTCGCGTCCGACGCCCGGCCGAAGATGCCCCGGATGAGCTCGGCGGCGGGCGTGTTGTAAGACCCGGCGCGCAGCGACAAAAAGAACGCGAGCGCCAGAATGGCCGCCAGCAGGATCAGAAAGCGGATGCTTCTGGCGCGGTTGCGGCTGTAGTCGGAATCGTGCGGCTTACTCGCCGAGTGTGATGGCACGGAATGCATACCCGGCCTCCTTCAGATCGGGATAGGGGTTGGAGCCGAGCAGCTCCGTAAAGATCTCGCCGGCCTTGGCCTCGGGGTCAATGTCGGCAAACTGCTCCGGATACAGCACGCAGGCGGCATAATAGGCATCGGCCAGCGCCGTCTCCAGATTGGAGGCCGAGGAGCGGAACGAGATCTGCGAGTAGACCTTTCCGCTGCGTACGGCGGTGAGGCTGTTATAAAATGCAGGATTCGCCTGATAATCTTCGTTGATCAGGGGCATACCATTAAAGTCCAGGAAGATCATGTCCGGGTCCCAGGCGAGCACCTGCTCGGTGTCGATGTTGAACGCGCCGGTCTGCCCGGTCGTGTCGGCGAGGTTTTTGGCGTGGATGAGCGCAAACGGGCCGTAGCCTGCCTCCGTGCCCTCAAAGCCGTGCTGCCCCTTGAAGGACACGCCGCCAACATAGACGGACGGCTTCTGATCGTCTGCAATCTTGGCCGTGCGCGTGTCGAGGTCGGTCTGGATGCCCTTGAGGTACTTGGTCAGCTCTTGCGCGCGCGTTTCCAGCCCGTAGAGCTCGCCGAGCAGACGGATGGTCTCGTAGGCGGCGTCATCGAGCGTGGTGTCGCTGCCGGGCACGACAAAGACCGGGATGCCGGTCTTCGCGCTCAGCTCGTCCGCATCGCACGAGGCGTAGGCGCTCATGACGATGACCTGCGGTGCGACGTCGATGATCTGCTCCACATACGGCTCGCCGTTCGTGCCGGTGACGGGCAGGTCCTTGAATTTATCGAAGTTTACGTAGTTATACAGGCGGCTCATGCCGGCCTTGGTCTCGTAGTCCTCCACGCCGACCACGCGGTCAGCCGCGCCGACATAGCAGCTGTAGCGCAGCGCGCCGACGCCGACGCACACGACGCGGTCCACCTGTTTGGGGACTTCCACGGTGCGGTTTTTGCTGTCGGTGAGCGTGCGCACGTCGCCGGAGGCGCCGTCGTTCGTTTTTACGCCGCAGGCCGTGCAGGCCAGCAGCGTCAAGACTGCCAGCAGCAGGCAGATCCATCTTCGATTTCGCATAGTGCGTGTATCCTCTCTTCCTGTATTTCTCCGTTTCGGAGCATTGTCATTAGTATAACGGACGGCGGCCGAAACTGTAAGCCCCCGTAGGGGATGAAAATATGCGCAGATTTTTCATGAAATATTTGCTGACAGTCGCACGGAAAACGTCTGTTTATCAACGCGAGATACGAAATTTGGTGAAAAACGCGCTGCAAACTGTGGCGTTTTACAATTTTACACGCATTTTACATAAGCGCTCTTTTCGTTTTTACATCCCCTGCTTATCCTGTGAAGCGTAGGGAACAAAAAACCAAAATCAAAATCGAAGTTCGAAAGGAGCACTTCATCTTGAAAAAGATCATTACCATTTTGTGCATTGCCGTCATGGCGCTCTCGCTGTTCGCGGGCTGCGGCCAGAAGGCGGATGACAACAACACGGCCGCTGCCGGCGGCACGGTCTCGACCGACGGTTCCACCTCGATGGAAAAAGTCATCGGCGCGCTCGGCGAGTCCTTCATGGAAGCAAACTCGGGCACGACCTTCACCTATAACCCGACCGGCTCCGGCTCCGGCATCCAGGCCGTCTCCGAGGGCCGCTGCGACATCGGCCTGTCGAGCCGCGCGCTCAAGGACGACGAGAAGGCATCCGGCCTGAAGGAGACCACCCTCGCCCTCGACGGCATCGCCATCATCGTCAACCCCCAGAACCCCGTCAAGGACCTGACCCTGGAGCAGATCGCCAAGATCTACACCGGCGAGATCACCAACTGGAAGGATGTCGGCGGCAACGACGCCGAGATCGTCCTCATCGGCCGCGAGGCCGGCAGCGGCACGCGCGACGGCTTCGAGTCCATCACTGACACGAAGGATGCCTGCCAGTACCGTCAGGAGCTGACCTCCACGGGCGATGTCATCACTACCGTGTCCCAGAACCCGAACGCCATCGGCTATGCCTCTCTGGCTGCCATCAAGGACAGCGTCAAGGCCCTGACCGTCAACGGTGTTGCCCCGACGGAAGCGACCGTCAAGGACGGCACCTACCTCGTGCAGCGTCCGTTCGTCCTCGTGACGAAGGAAGGCGTGGCCCTGAGCGAGACCGCGCAGAAGTTCTTCGACTTTGCGACCTCTGCAGATGCCGCGTCCATCATCTCCGCGGCGGGCGCAGTCCCGGTGGCCTGAGCCACAGACAAGCGTACAGGCGGCTGGAGACCAGCCGCCTTTCGCATATACAGAGGTGCTGGATATGAAAAAGAGATCTCAAGTTCTGGAGACGGTCGTGCATGGCGTGTTTCTGCTCCTTGGCCTTATCACCGTCGGGTGTGTGCTGCTCATCAGCGTGTACCTGATCGTCTCCGGAATCCCCGCCATCCAGAAGATCGGGCTCGTCCCGTTTCTGTTCGGCAAGACGTGGGCCTCCACGGCGGCAGAGCCGTCGTACGGCATTTTACCGTTCATTCTGACGAGTGTATACGGCACGGCCGGGGCCATCGTGCTCGGCGTGCCGCTGGGCTTCCTGACGGCCGTGTATCTGGCGAAGGTCGCCCCGCCGCGGCTCAAGACCGTGCTGGAATCGGCCGTGAGCCTGCTGGCCGGCATCCCGTCGGTCGTCTACGGCCTTGTGGGTATGCTCGTGCTCGTGCCGGGCATCCGCAAGGTGTTTCACCTGGCCGACGGCGCGAGCCTGCTCGCCGCCATCGTCGTGCTGGCGATCATGATCCTGCCGTCGATCATCAAGGTGTCCGTCACGGCGCTCGAGGCCGTGCCACCCGAGTATGAGGACGCATCGCTCGCGCTCGGCGCGACGCCCATCGAGACGTATTTCAAGGTTTCCGTCCCGGCGGCGAAGAGCGGCATTGCCGCCGCCGTCGTGCTCGGCGTCGGCCGCGCCATCGGCGAGGCCATGGCCGTCATGATGGTGTCGGGCAATGTGCCGAATATGCCGAGCCTGTTTCAGAGCGTGCGCTTTCTGACCACCGCCGTCGCCAGCGAAATGTCCTACTCCAGCGGCCTGCAGCGGCAGGCGCTGTTTTCCATCGCGCTGGTGCTGTTTTTGTTCATCATGCTCATCAACGCCACGCTCAACTTCTTCCTCAAGCGCAATAAGGAGGGGGACAAATGAAAAAGAAAGCCGTTTCCGGTGGCCGCAGGGCCTATATTCTCACCATGCGCATCCTCATGGGTGCGGCGGCCATTATCACGGCGGCGCTCGTGCTGTTTCTGATCGCCTACGTGCTCATCAAAGGCCTGCCGAACGTGTCGTGGGCGCTGCTGTCCACCGCGCCGAGCTACCTGTCCGACCGCATCGGCATCCTGCCGGACATCCTCAACACGCTCTATATCGTCATCGCGACGCTGCTCATCGTCCTGCCGCTCGGCGTGGGCGCGGCCATCTACCTGACCGAGTACGCCACGAACCGCCGGCTCATCGGCGCCATCGAGTACGCGGCCGAGACGCTCTCCGGCATCCCGTCGATCATCTACGGCCTTGTCGGCATGCTGATCTTCTGCAAAAACGGCACGTCGCTTCTTGCGGGTGCGCTGACGCTGACGATCATGAACCTGCCGACCATCATGCGCACGACACAGGAGAGCCTCAAGACCGTACCGCAGAGCTACCGCGAGGGCGCGTTCGGCCTGGGCGCGGGCAAATGGCGCACCATCCGCACGGTGGTGCTGCCAAGCTGCGTGGACGGTATCGTGACGGGCTGTATCCTGTCGATCGGACGCATCCTCGGCGAGTCGGCGGCGCTCTTATTCACGGCGGGCTCGGCGCACATGCTCTACAACTTCTTTGAGGGCATGCACAACGCGGGCGCGACGCTGACGGTGGCGCTGTACTTCTACGCCAAGGAGTCGAGCGATACGGGGGTGGTGTTCGCCATCGCGGCCATTTTGATGCTGCTGACGATGCTCATTAACCTCATCGCCGATCTGGTCGGCCGATACTTCAGGAGGAAACAGCAATGATACGACCTGTCAACGGAAGCGGCATGAAGCGCATGGCGCTCTTAAATGACCTTTCCTGCTTCGGCAAGTGTTCGCTGAGCGTGGCCATGCCCATCCTCTCTTCCTACGGGGTGGAGACGGTACCGCTGCCGACGGCCATTTTATCGACGCACACGGCGGACGGCTTCGGCAGCTACGTCATGCGCGATATGACGGACGAGATGAAGGCCTTTGCCGCGCACTGGAGACAGCTTCAAATCAAATTCGACGGCATCTGCATGGGCTTTTTCGGCTCGGTGGAGCAGATGCATTTTGCAAAAGATTTCCTCCGCGACTTTGCGGGGGAGGATACCATCGTTGTGGTCGACCCCGTGCTCGGCGACAACGGCGCGCTGTACGGCTGCTTTACCGAAGAGTACGTGCAGGCGATGCGCGCGCTGTGCGAGAGCGCACAGCTCATCACGCCCAACCGCACGGAGGCGGCGCTTCTCGCGGGCTGCGGGATGGACGCACCGATAGAAACGCTTCTTAAAGCGCTCACGGTGGAAAATGTCATCATCACCGGCGTCCACCGCGGGGAGGAGATCGGCTACTGCGCGCGGCTGAACGGGCAGTATATGGAAATTTTCAAGCCCTGCCTTCCGCAGACGCTGCATGGCACGGGTGATGTGTTCGTCTCCGCCCTGTGCGGCGAGCTGATGAACGGTAAAGGCATGCCGCAAGCCCTGAAAGACGCGGCGGAATTCTGCGACGACTGCGTGCAGAAAACGGCAAAACGCGGCGAGAGCCACTGGTACGGCCTCGCCTTTGAAGACAAATTGAAAGAGGGGAGAGGGCTATGAACAACATCCTTTCCGTTGAGAACCTGTGTCTGTGGTACGGGAGCCATCAGGCGCTCAAGGACATCAACATTGAAATTCCCGAAAAAAGCATTACGGCGCTCATCGGCCCGAGCGGCTGCGGCAAGTCGACGTTTTTAAAGACGCTCGACCGCATGAACGATTTGCTCCCCGATGTGAAGATCACGGGCAGCGTCCTCTATAAGGGCGAGGACATTTTTGACTCGTCCGTCGATGTGAGCGAGCTTAGGCGTCAGGTGGGTATGGTGTTCCAGAAGCCGAACCCCTTCCCAATGAGCATTTACGACAACATTGCCTACGGTCCGCGCACGCACGGCGTGAAGAACAAGGCAAAGCTCGATGAGATCGTTGAAAAATCCCTGCGCGGCGCGGCGATTTGGGACGAGGTCAAGGACCGCCTGAAGAAAAACGCGCTCGGCCTCTCCGGCGGCCAGCAGCAGCGCCTTTGCATCGCCCGCGCGCTCGCGGTCGAGCCCGAGGTGTTGCTGATGGACGAGCCGACAAGTGCGCTCGACCCCATTTCGACGTCGAAGATCGAAGAGCTCGCGATGGAGCTCAAGGAGAAGTACACCATCGTCATCGTCACGCACAACATGCAGCAGGCGGTGCGTATTTCCGACCACACGGCGTTCTTCCTGCTCGGCGAGCTCGTAGAGTACGGCGAGACGGAGAAGCTCTTCTCCCAGCCGCAGGACAAGCGGACAGAAGATTACATCACGGGGAGGTTCGGTTAAATGAGAAGCCGGTTTGATGAACAGCTTGCGCTTTTGAACCGCGAGCTCATTGAGATGGGCGCGCTGTGCGAGGAGGTCATCGCCCTTTCGGCACAGGCGTTGACGGAGGGCAACGCGGAGCTGGCCGCGCGCGTCGCACCGCTCGATCAGGAGATCGACCGCAAGGAGCGCGAGATCGAGTCGCTGTGCCTAAAGCTTCTTTTGCAGCAGCAGCCCGTGGCAAAGGACCTGCGCCAGATCTCGGCGGCGCTCAAGATGATCACGGACATGGAGCGCATCGGCGACCAGGCCGAGGATATTGCCGAAATCATCACGTTCCTCGGCGGGCGCGGTGCGGAAAACAGTAATCTCCTGCGCGAGATGGCGCGCTCGACCATCAAGATGGTGACCGAGAGCGTGGACGCCTATGTCAAGCACGACACGGCGCTTGCCGATCAGGTCATCGCTGAGGACGACACCGTGGACGACTATTTCGCGCGCGTGAAGAAGGACCTCATCAAGCGCATCGCGCAGGACCCTGATGATGGTGAATTCGCACTCGACCTGCTGATGATCGCCAAGTATTTTGAGCGCATCGGCGACCATGCGACGAACATCGCCGAATGGGTCATTTTCTCTGTGACAGGAGAGCATAAGGAGGGGTAAAGTATGATCTGGTGCGTGGAAGACGATGCCAGTATCCGCGATATCGAGGTATATGCCCTGCAATCGACCGGCTTTGAGGCCAAGGGCTTTGAAGACGGTACCTCGTTCTGGGAGGCGCTGCGCACGGGAAGACCCGAGCTTGTCGTGCTCGATGTGATGCTCCCCGGCATCGACGGGATGGAGCTGCTGCGCCGCATGCGCGCGGACGCGGCGCTTTCCGATATCCCTGTCGTCATGGCGACGGCCAAGGGCGCGGAATACGACAAGATCCGCGGTCTCGACCTCGGTGCAGACTACTATCTGACAAAGCCGTTCGGCGTGATGGAGCTCGTCTCCTGCGTCAAAGCGGTGCTGCGCCGCTGTGGCACAAAGAGCGCATCCCAGTTCCGCTGCGGCGGTCTGGTGCTCGACGAAGAGAGCCACACCGTCACGGCGGATGGAGAGAGCGTCGCGCTGACATACAAGGAATTCGAACTGCTGCGCCTGTTCCTCTCGCATCCCGGCACGGCGTTTTCGCGCGACCAGCTCATGGCGGACGTGTGGGGCACGGACTACTGCGGCGAGACGCGCACGGTGGACATGCACATCCGCACGCTGCGGCAGAAGCTCGGCGCGTACGGCGAGAAGATCGAGACCGTGCGCGGCGTGGGCTACCGGATGGAGGGCAAGGCATGACAAAAAAGATCTTTCACTCCATCCTGCTTGTGGCGGGCACGGTGCTGCTGGCGAGCCTGCTCGTCATCATGGGCTGCCTGTACGAATACTTCGGGAGCGTCGAAAAAAAGCAGCTGCGCGACGAGCTGGAGCTTGCCGCCGTCGCCGTGGAGAAAAACGGGACGGAGTATCTCTCTCAGCTCTCCTCCGAGCGCTACCGCCTGACGTGGATCGAAAACGACGGTACGGTGCTCTACGATACCATGACCGATGCCGAAAGCCTTGAAAATCACGCCGACCGCGTGGAGGTCAAGCAAGCGCTGGAATACGGCGAGGGCGAGAGTACGCGCTATTCCTCGACGCTGCTGCAAAAGACGATGTACTGCGCGGAAAGGCTCGCGGACGGGAGCGTGCTGCGCATTTCGATGAGCCGCGCGACGGCGGGTGTGCTGCTCGTCGGCATGGGGCAGCCCATTTTAGTGGTGCTGATCGTGGCGCTGATCCTGTCCTCTGTTTTAGCCAAGAGCCTGTCGCGCCGCATCGTCCAGCCGCTCAACAAGCTGGACCTTGAGCATCCGCTTGAAAATGACGCCTATGAAGAGCTCGCCCCGCTGCTCGGGCGCATCAACCGCCAGCACTTGCAGATCGACGAGCAGATGGACGAACTTCAGCGCCAGCAGACGGAATTTTCGCAGATCACAAGCAGCATGCGCGAAGGGCTTGTGCTGCTCGATGAAAAAGAGCATGTGCTGAGTATCAACCCCGCGGCGGAAAAGCTCTTCGGCACGGACGAGAGCTGCGTCGGGCAGGACTTTTTGACCATCGACCGCAGCCACGACATGAGCCTTGCCATCGAGCGCGCCATGGACGAGGGGCACAGTGAGGCGCGCGTGGAGCGCGGCGGCCGTATCTGGCAGTTTGACGTCAGCCGCATCGGCGCAAGCGGCGCGGCGGTCGGCGCTGTGTTGCTGGCTTTCGACATCACCGAGCGCGAGACAGCGGAGCAGACGCGCCGTGAATTCACGGCGAACGTGTCGCACGAGCTCAAAACGCCGCTGCAAGGCATCATCGGCAGCGCGGAGCTGCTGGAAAACGGCATGGTGAAGCAGGAGGACGTCCCCCGCTTCGTCGGCCACATCCGAAAAGAAGCGCAGCGCCTTGTCACGCTGATCGGCGACATCATCCGCCTGTCCCAGCTCGACGAGGGCGACGAAATGCCGCGCGAGACGGTCGACCTGCTCACGCTTTCGCAGGAGGCGGCGGACGATCTCAAGACCGCGGCGGCGGAGAAGCACATCGCGATCGCCGTCGAGGGCGAGAGCGAGACCATCGGAGGCGTACGGCGGCTTTTGTACGAGGTCATCTATAACCTCTGCGACAACGCCATCAAGTACAACCGTGACGGCGGGCGCGTGGA
>OOBT01001917.1_pt1 | contig 10091 bp, 9 predicted proteins | sample 1671551 | NCBI WGS metagenome assembly OOBT01 (sample SAMN06348168, study PRJEB24527) | human gut metagenome | reverse complement strand
GCCTTGCAGCTCATCAAGCGCGAAAATCCGTTCCCTGCGGTCTGCGGCCGCATCTGCAACCGCCGCTGCGAGGATGCCTGCACGCGCGGTACGGTCGATCAGGCCGTCGCCATTGACGAGGTCAAGCGCTTCATCGCCCAGCAGGACTTAAACGCGGAAACGCGCTTTGTGCCCGAAAATGTCATTCCGAAGGTCGACGGCGAATTTTCCGAGAAGATCGCCGTCATCGGCGGCGGCCCCGCGGGCCTGTCGTGCGCATACTACCTCGCTGAAAAGGGCTACCGCCCGACGGTGTTTGAAAGGGAAGCGCGTCCCGGCGGCATGCTGATGAACGGCATTCCGAGCTTCCGCCTTGAAAAAGACGTGGTGGAGGCAGAAATCGACATCCTGCGTGAACTCGGTGTCGAGTTCCGCTGCGGCGTGGAGGTCGGAAAAGACGTGACCATCGCGCAGCTGCGCGAGCAGGGCTATCAGGGCTTCTATGTGGCCGTCGGCCTCCAGTCCGGCGGCAAGCTGAATATCCCCGGCGGTGACGCGGACGGCGTCATGGCGGGTATCGACTTTATGCGGCAGGTCAACCTGCATGAAAAGAAGACGCTTTCCGGTAAGGTCGTCGTCATCGGCGGCGGCAACATCGGCGCAGACGTTGCGCGCACGGCGGTGCGCTGCGGCGCGGAGAGCGTTGACCTCTACTGCTTAGAGGCTTACGACGATATGCCGATGGGCGAGGAAGACCGCAGCGAGTGCGAGCGCGACGGCATCACCGTCCACGCCGGCTGGGGCCAGACCGAGATCGTGGTGGAGGACGGCAAGTGCGCGGGCATCAGGTTCCGCAAGTGCACGCGCGTCAAGAACGACGAGGGCCGCTTCGCACCTGAGTTTGACGACAGTGTGAGCGAGCAGGCCGAGTGCACGACGGTTCTCTACTGCATCGGCCAGAAGGTCGACTGGCGCGAGCTGCTCACCGGCACCGCTGTTGAGTTCAACCCCAACGGCACGGTCAAGGCAGACCCCGTCACGTATCAGACGGCGGAAAAGGATATCTTCGTCGGCGGCGACGCTTATACGGGTCAGAAATTTGCCATCGACGCCATCGCCGCGGGCAAGGAGGGCGCGATCTCGCTGCACCGTTTTGTCCAGCACGCGACGTTGACGGTCGGCCGCAACCGCCGCCAGTTCATTGAGCTCGACAAGGAGAACGCTCTGATCCCCGTCAATTACGACACAACGCCGCGCCAGCGCATCGGCTATAACGAGGCGCTGCGCAGGACGTTTAGCGACGAGCGCGTCGCGTTCACCGAAGAGCAGATCAAAAAGGAGACCGCGCGCTGCCTTAGCTGCGGCGCGAGCATCGTCGACCCGAACAAGTGCATCGGCTGCGGCGTCTGCACGACGAAGTGCGCGTTCGACGCCATCCACCTGCACCGCGAGAGGCCGGAGTGCAGCAAGATGTACGCCTGTGAGGACAAGATGAAGGCCATCCTGCCGTACATGATCAAGCGTGAGTTCAAGATCAAGCGTGCGGCGAGAAAGAGCAAGTAATGCACGAGCTGGGCATTGTCTTCCACGTCATCAAGAGCGTGGAAAAGATCGGAGAGGAAAACGGCCTGACGAACGTCGCGTCCGTGACGCTCGAGCTCGGCGAGGTGTCCGGTGCGATCCCGCACGAACTCGAAAGCTGCTGGAACTGGGCAGTCAAGAAGACCGAGCTTTTACCGGAGGCCGCGCTCAAGATCGAGACCATCCCCGCCGTTACGTACTGCGAGGGCTGCGGGCGCGACTATCCCACCGTGCAGTTTGGCCGCACCTGCCCGCACTGCGGCAGTGAAAAAACATGGCTCAAGCAGGGCAGCGAGATCAACTTAAAGGAGATCGAGGCGATATGACAGAACCCTATAAGATCATCGAGGTGAAAGAGAGCGTCTTCGCCGACAACGACCGCGAGGCCGCACGCCTTCGCACGCAGCTCAAGCAGGACAGAACGTTTCTGCTGAACCTGATGTCCTCGCCGGGCAGTGGCAAGACGACGACGCTGCTGCGCACGCTTGAAGCGCTCAAGGATGAGCTGCGCATCGGCGTGATGGAGGCAGACATCGACTCCGACGTGGACGCGAAGACTATCGCGGACGCGGGCGTCAAGTCCATCCAGCTCCACACGGGCGGCATGTGCCACCTCGATGCAAGCATGACGGAGCAGGGCCTCAAGGAGATCGGCACGAAGGACTTGGACCTCGTCGTGCTCGAAAACGTCGGCAACCTCGTCTGCCCCGCGGAGTTCGACACGGGCGCGGTCAAAAACGCGATGATCCTCTCCGTGCCGGAGGGGCACGACAAGCCGCTCAAGTACCCGCTCATCTTCACCGTGTGTGACGCACTCATCATCAACAAGATCGACGTGCTGCCGTATTTTGACTTCGACATGGAAAAGGTCGTCGAATACGCGCACATGCGCAACCCGAAGCTCAAGATATTCCCCCTCTCCGCCAAAACCGGCGAGGGCGTGGACGCTTGGTGTAATTGGCTGCGCGAGCAGGTGCGCGCTTGGAACGGGTGAGAAAAGGGAAAGAGATGTACCGCAAGGTACATCTCTTTTTTGTTATGCGTCCAGCCGAAAGACCGACGGGTAAATTTGTCCGTCCCTGAATTCGAGTACGCCGTAGGTCGGGCGGCGAGGATCGCCAATCGAACCGGGATTCATCATCATCGGCCGCGACGCCGCGTCCACGAGCGGCACGTGCGTGTGGCCGAAGAGCAGAATGTCGGCGTTCATCTCGAGCGCGCGGTACTGCGCGCGGAGAAGTCCGGTCTTCACCCCTAACGTGTGCCCGTGCGCGATGAGCACGCGGTGATCATCCAGAATCAGCACGCGCTCAAGCGCTTCAAAGCGCCCGAAATCGCAGTTGCCGGGGACCTGCTCGAGCGGCAGGCTGGGGAAAAGTTCACGCAGCTCCTCGACATCGCGCCAGCCGTCGCCAAGATGGATGATGCCCTGCGGCTTTACGAGCTCCACCGCGCGCACCATGTTGTCGACATTGCCGTGCGAGTCGGATAGTACCAAGTATTTCATAGCGCTTACAGGAACTTGTCGAGCTCGCGCTCGACCTCATCCATCTTCTTGATCTGCGGCTTGTCGATGCGATAGCCGCCCTTGACGACCATGTCGAGCTCGCGCAGCGCGCTCAAATTCCGGAGCGGATCGTTTGTGCAGACGATCAGGTCGGCCTGCTTGTCCGCCTCAATGCTGCCGGTCAGATCACCGATGCCCGCGAGCCGGGCATTGAGTTTCGTCGCGCTGTAGAGCGCGAACGCGGGCGTCACGCCGCAGTATTTGACGAAATAGTGCAGCTCGCGCCACATGTCGTAATGTGTGATGTACGGGCAGCCGACGTCCGTGCCGAGACCGACTGGCACGCCCGCGGCGAGGTTTGCCTTTGCGAGCGCGACGATGCCGTCGAAGACGATCTTGCCGTTTTCCTGCTGCTCATACGTCGCGTGCGAAATGCTGCGGTCGAAGAGCGCGTAGGGCAGGGCGGGGGAAATGGTCGAAATTTGGAACGCCTTGCGCTGCTTGAAGAGCGTGATCATTTCATCGCTTGGCTGCGCGCCATGCTCGATGGAGTCGACGCCGTTTTGCAGCGCAGCCATCACGCCCTCAGGGCTCTCAACGTGCGCCGCGACGATCATGCCGAGCGAATGTGCCTTGTCGCACGCGGCCTTGACAAGCTCGGGCTGCATGCGCAGCACGCCCGGCTCGCCCACGACTTCGGCGTCCAGCACGCCGCCGGTGATCATCAGCTTGATGAGGTCGGGCTTTTCGGCGGCGATCTTTTCGACGAGCGCCGCGGCCTCTTCGGCGGAGTGCGCCTCGTAGGCGAGCGAACCCGCCATGTGCCCGCCGGGGACGGAGACCGCCATGTTCGACGCCAGCACGCGCGGGGCAAGAATTTTGCCCGCCGCGGCGAGGTCGCGAATTTTCGTGTCGTAATCGGCGACGCCGCCGACTGTGCGGATGGTCGTGACGCCGGAGAGCAGCTCGGTTTTGGCGTAGCCCTCGCACATGCTGACACCGATCCTGTTCGTCAGCGCGCAGAAGGTGATGAGCTTGACGAGCTTTTTGGGGTCGCTCGCCTTCTTTTTCGGCTTGCCCGAGGCGGGCAGGTGCACGTGCATGTTGATGAGACCCGGCAGCACATATTTTCCGCCGAGGTCGACTGCCTCATAGCCTGCGGGGATATGCTGTGCGTCGACGATCTCATTGATTTTCTCGCCGTCGATGCAGACGGCCTTGCCCGTCTGCGGCTCCATGTGCTCAGAGCCGTCGAGAAGCACGCAGTTTGTCAATGCATACTTTTTGTCGTTGTGGTACATCGGAGTGTGCGCCTTTCCTGTTATCGAATCTGGCCGCTGCCGGTGATGACGTATTTGTAGGTGCTCAGCTCGTCGAGACCCATCGGCCCGCGCGCGTGGAGCTTCTGTGTCGAAATGCCCATCTCGCAGCCGAGGCCGAACTCCCCGCCGTCGGTGAAGCGGGTGGAGACGTTGACGTACACCGCCGCGCTGTCGACCTCGTCGACAAAGCGGTCGGCCGCGGCTTGGTTCTCGGTCACGATGCAATCGCTGTGGTGCGTCGAGTGATGCTGGACATGCGCGATGGCCGCATCCAGATCATCTACGACCGCGACGGCGAGAATGTAATCGAGAAATTCCGTGTCGAAGTCGAGCTCCGTTGCCGCCGTGCCGGGAATGATCTCCGCCGCGGCTTCGTCGAGCCGCAGCTCGACGGGGACAAGGCCCGCTTCCCTACGCTTGTCGACAAGCGCGGCCTTGAGCTTGGGGAGAAATTCCTTTGCAATGTCGCGGTGGACAAGGCAGACCTCCTCCGCGTTGCAGACGGACGGGCGGCTCGTCTTGGCGTTTTCGATGATCTTTACCGCCATGTTGAGGTCAGCGTCCCTGTCGACGTACACATGGCAGATGCCCGTGCCGGTCTCGATGCAGGGAACGCTTGCATTTTCCACGCACGCGCGGATGAGCCCCTTGCCGCCGCGGGGGATCAGCAGGTCGACAAGGCCGTCCGCCGTCATCAATACCTCCGCGCTCGCATGCGTTGTATCCTCAACGATGTTGACAATGTCGGAATCGCCGCCGACGGACTCAACGCCCGCCTTGAGCGCCGTGACGATGGCGTGAGAGGAGCGATAGGCCTCCTTGCCGCTGCGCAGCATGCAGACGTTGCCGCTCTTGATGCACAGCGCCGCGGCGTCCGACGTGACGTTCGGGCGGCTCTCGTAGATGATGGCGACCAGACCGAGCGGCACCTGCCGCTTGGTGATGGTCATACCATTGGGGCGCTTGAACTGCGCGAGCGCGCGGCCCACGTGGTCGGGCAGCGCCGCGGCCTCGCGGATGCCCTCGGCCATCGCGTGGATGCGGCTCTCCGTCAGGGCGAGACGGTCGAGCATCACGTCGGAGATCGTGCCCTTCGCCGCCTCCATGTCCTTGGCATTTTCGCGCAGGATATCTTCGCTGTTGGCCTCAAGGCTCTCCGCCATCGCGAGCAGCAGCCGGTCCTTCTCCTCGGCGCTTGCGCTGCGGATGCTGCCCCAGGCAGCTTTTGTGCGTTCCAGAAGTTCGATCGTTGTCATGCTTCATCCCTCTTTGCCAAAAATCTTGTGCCCACGCGCTTGCCCGCGGCCACATCGTAGAGTACCTCGGGCGACTGGCCGTTGGCGATGACCATTTCGCAGCCTGCTGCCGTCGCCATCTGCGCGGCGCGGAGCTTGGTCGCCATGCCGCCGGTGCCGAGGTTCGACCCGCTGCCCCCGCCGAGCGAAATGATGTGCTCGTCGATCTTTTCCACCGTGTCGATGAGCTTCGCGTCGGGGTTCTTGCGCGGGTCTCCGTCGAAGAGCCCGTCGATGTCCGAAAGCAGAATGAGGAGGTCCGCCTGGATCGTCACGGCCACGATGGCAGAGAGCGTATCGTTGTCGCCGATGCCGAACTCCTCGGTGGAGATGGTGTCGTTCTCGTTGATGACCGGCAGCGCGCCGAGCTCTAAAAGCCGCGCGAGCGTGTTGTGGAAGTTCTGCTTGCGCACGCCGCCCTCTTCGATATCCGGTGCGGTGATGAGCAGCTGTGCCACGGTGTGGTTATACTCGGTGAAGAGCTTGTCGTAAATGTACATCAACTCGCACTGGCCGACAGCGGCGGAGGCCTGCTTCGTCGGCACGTCTTTCGGCCGTTCGCTCAGGTTGAGCTTGCCAAAGCCCATGGCGATGGCGCCAGAGGAGACGAGGATGATCTCGTGTCCCATATTTTTAAGGTCGCTTAAAACCTTGCACAGCTTTTCCATACGCTGGATGTTCAGCCGCCCCGTGGGGTGTGCCAGCGTGGATGTGCCGACCTTGACGACAATTCTCATATCGTGATCCCTCCGATCAAAGCGGGCGCGCGATGCGCGCGGACGCTGGAATTTGCCCATTATTATACCGCGCCGATTTGCATTTTGCACTCTTTTTTTGCAAATTTTGCGCCGTAATGACACAGTAAAGTGAAAAAGCACAGGCGCGCGAAAGCGCGCCTGTGCTTTTTTGTGAGATTCTGCTTAAAACGGCTTTTTCGCGACCTCTAAGATCACATCGAGCATGCCTTGGATCTGCGGGGTGATGACCTTGTTGCGGTGATAAAGCACCTGCCGCCACTGGCTCATCTGACAGTCGGCCACAGGGATGATGGCAAGGTTGCCCTTGTGAATGCTCATCTTCGCCGTGTAGCGCGGCAGCACGGAGAGATACTCTGGATTCTCGCGGATGAGCTTGAGCGCGAGCGTGTCGCTCTCGAGCTCCAAAAACGGCTCGACACTTAGATCCTGACGGGCAAGCTCGCGGTCGAACTGGTCGCGGTAGGGGTTGCCGTGGTTCATCAGGATGAACGGGTGCGACACAAGGTCGGCAAGGTGCACATCATCGCGGGCAGAGAGCGGGTTTTCCGTGTTCGTCACGATGACGACGTCCTCCTGCGCTTCAAAGACTTTGACAAACTGCGTGTCGAAGATCTGCTCATCGAGCGTGTAGATGATGTCGAGCTCATTCTTGACGAGCATTTCGGTGATGGAGGCGATATTGCCCGCGTGCAGGCTGATCTGCACGTGCGGAAAACGCTCGTGGTAGAGCGGCACGATGTTAGAGAACGAGGCGGTGAGCAGCGAATTGAGCGTGCCGACGCGCACGGTGCCGCTCAGCTCGGAATCCGACGAGGCAAAGGCGCTGGCACGCGCGATGGCGCTCACCACGTCGCGCGCGTAGGAGACAAAGTCCTTGCCGTACTGCGTGATGGAGACCGTTTTGCCGATGCGGTCAAAGAGCTGCACGCCCAGCTCGCGCTCGAGCTGCTGGATCTAAAGAAGGCCTTCCCTTGGCTTCAAAAATCCTTGCTACCGCTTCCGGGTTCAAGGCATCTGCCCCCAGGCCGTATACAGTCTCCGTGGGAATCCCTACCAGCGCTCCCGCACCCAGAGCTTCCGCCGCACGGGAGAAGCTCTTGAGCTCCGTGACTTTTAAGAATGTGACCAGGTTGCGGACTTCCATGGCTGTCCTCCGATTCAAATTTGTAATACATTTTCAAAAATATATTAGTGGAAATATCTTAATTTGTCAATAGACGCATTATAAAAAATAATGAGTCGGGCGAAAAAGTCGGCCGTGGACACACGGCCGGCTTTTTATGAAGGGGATCAGTCCTTGTACTCGTGGTGCAGCAGCTCGTGCGCGCGCTCATTGAGACCCGCGGCATACATCGCGTCGAGGACGGGGTTGCGCTCGCTGCGCTTGAACATCGCGCTGCGGTCGATCTCGTACAGGCCGTGGGCGCGCTTGAGCTTGGTGCTCATCAGCGCGTAGGGCTGGCCCGCGCCGCCGACGCAGCCGGTGCGGCAGGACATGACCTCGACCAGGTCGACCTCGACCTCGCCGTTTTCGATTTGATCGAGCAGCTTTGCCGCGTTGGCAAGGCCGTGGGCCAGGGCGACGCGCACGTCGCGACCGTTAACGGGGATGGTCACAAAGCGGACGGCCTCCGTGCCGCGAAGACCGCTGTGCTCGAGCATGCGCAGGACGTTTTTGCTCTTGTCGGGCAGGCAGCAGCGGAGCACCGCCTCCGCCACGCCGCCGGAGGTGCCGAAGATCTCGGCCGCGCCGCTGCCCATGCCGAACGGCAGGTCGGGCGACTCCTTTTCGAGCATCTGGAAGCGGATGCCGGATTCCTTGATCATCTTGATGACCTCCTGCGTGGTCAGCACGAGGTCGACGTTCGGTACGCCGTCGCGGCGGAATTCCTCGCGTCCGGCCTCCATTTTCTTGGCTGTGCAGGGCATGATGGCGATATGGAAGGTCGTGCGGCCGTCGGCGGCGTCCTTTTCGCGGTACTTGTCCTTTAAGACCGTTGCGAACATTTGCATAGGCGAGAGTGCGGAGGACAGGTTCTTGATGAACTGCGGGCGCTCCTGCTCCACATAGCGCACCCAGGACGGGCAGCAGGATGTCATCAGCGGGAGATTTTCGCCCGTTTCCAGGCGGCGGAGGAATTCCTTCGATTCCTCGCGCACCGTGAGGTCCGCGCCGAAGATCGTATCGTAAATTTCGTCCGCACCCATGATCTTGAGTGCCGTGACGAGCTTGTCGAGCACATTTTCGCCCGCGGGCAGACCATAGGCCTCACCGATGGCGACGCGCACGGCGGGCGCGATCTGGATGACGACACGCTTTTGCGGGTCGTGCAGGGCACGCCACGCCGCGCCGATGTCGTTTTTGACGGTGATGGCGCCGGTCGTGCACACGGCGGCGCACTGGCCGCAGCTGACGCAGTGCGTGGTCGAGATGGGCTGGTCGTCGCCCGCCTCAATGTGCAGCCCTGGGCCGCGGCCTGCAAAGTGCAGGATGCTCATGCCCTGAACCTCTTTGCACACGCGCACGCAGTCGCCGCAGAGGATGCATTTGTTGAGGTCGAATGTGACCGCAGGGCTTGAAAAGTCCATCGGTACATGCTCGCGCGTATCCTTGAAGTGAACGTGATGGATGCCGAAGCGCACGGCCATCTCCTGCAGACGGCAGGAGCGGTTTTTTTCGCAGGCGGTGCAGTCGCGGCAGTGCGAGGCAAGCATCAGCTCCAGTATCATGCGGCGGTATTTGAGAAGGCGCGATGTGTTGGTGCGGATGCGCATGCCGTTTTTCGGCTTGGTCGTGCAGGCGGCGTCGATCTTGCCGGTGTCCAGATCCTCGACCATACACATGCGGCACGCGCCGTAAACGGAAAGGTCGGAGTGGAAGCAGAAGTTCGGCATTTCCACGCCCGCCTTGCGGCAGACATCCATGATCGTGGGCTCGTCGTCGAACTCCACGCGGATGTTGTCGACATACATGATACCCTTAGCCATCGATCTCCACCTCCTGGATCGCATCAAAGGGGCAGGCCTCGATGCAGGTATAGCATTTGACGCATTTTTCCGGATCGATCACGAACGGCGACTTGATGACGCCCGTGATGGCCTCGGCGTGGCAGGAACGCGAGCACTTGCTGCATCCGCGGCAGATGCTCGGGTCGATCTCGAGGCGGATGCGGTTATAGGGAAGTCCACCCGGCTCGATCGGCTCGCGATCAAGCTCGCAGAGCGCGCAGTCCCCGCGCAGGTGATCCTTGAATTCCTCGGGAAAGTATTTGATGGCCGTCTCCAGCGTGTGGTAGGAATTGCGGCCCAGATTGCAGAACGCCGTGATCGAGATCATCTCGCCAAGGTCGGTGAGCATATGAAAGTCCGACTCGCTGAGGCGGTAGTCCCGCATGGCCCAGAGCAGCTCGTTCATGCGCTTTGTGCCCTCGCGGCAGGGAACGCACTTGCCGCAGAACTCTGTCTGCGTGTACTGCATAAAGCGACACGCGACATCGACCATGCAGCGGTCCTCGTCGAGCACCGTGATGACGCTGTCGCCGCGGCGCACGCCGTAGGGCTTGAGCTTTTGAAAGTGCAGGGGCAGATCGAGATGCTCCTCGACGAGATCGGAAGAGCACACGTCTGAACTCCAGTCACGTTTCGATCT
>OOBT01001910.1_pt1 | contig 10127 bp, 8 predicted proteins | sample 1671551 | NCBI WGS metagenome assembly OOBT01 (sample SAMN06348168, study PRJEB24527) | human gut metagenome | reverse complement strand
AGTTGTAGGGAAAGTCTGCCTGGGCAAAATTGCCGCCAGCTCGCTCTACCGCCGCCAAATGGGTCTGTCGGGTTCCTGCTTTGCTGTATACGCAAGAGCCGCTTTCTGCCCAGTGTGCAGTCATGGTTTCAAAGTCTACCGTCAGGCTGGTAAAACTGTTGGTCGCGTCAGCGTAGTTGTCCACCCGGCACACAATAGGGAAAACGCCCTGGCTTCCGGTGACTGCCACCGGCTTGGGAATACCCTGGGCACACCAGTTATCCATGGGGATCGGAATCCACTCTCCATCCATCTGCGGCATCCACCAAAGGGATTTACTGGCCGGGCAAACCAACAGTATTCCTCTGTCGCATGAGAGCAAGACAGGATCTTCCCAAACATCTTGCTGCTCTTTCGGCTCCGGGCTGGGAATCCACCTGGAAACTTCGCCTTTGACCCACAAAACGCCGCTGCACTTTTGCAAGAGATGATAGGTCCAAAACACAATTTCATCCTCGCTGCGGGCTACCATACCTTTGCATCCAGTCGGGCTGTATTTGAAGGAAGTTCCCGTCAGTTCAAATTCCTCGAACTCCCAGTTCTTTATCACTTTTAGTTTCGCTTTCATGCTTTCACCTCACAGCAAGTCTACCTTGATACCGCACCGTTCCAGAACGGGCAGCACCTGTTCCGGCTTGGAGGACATGAGGGTAATATGTTTGAGATTGGGGAACTGGCGCAGTTCCGCCTCCGTAATGGTATTAAGATCAAAGGCTCCATCCTCGCCATCCCAGAACGGACAAAGCTGGGTATAAATCTCGCTGCCGCCATCCATCTCAATTTCTGTGACCTCCGGTGCCAGCCGCTCCGGGACAGGGTATTTCTCCAGCCACTTCCGAATCTCCGGGATGGGTTCATACCCTTCCGTGTCAATGTCGATCTTGCGGCGGCTATACTCTCTAACGAACTCATGGGCATCCAGTTTTGGAGCCAATAAGCCTTTCTCATACATCAGAACTTCCATGACCGCCAGCTTGAAGTTGAAGCTGGTAAAGGTGAGCACTGGTTCAGTCGGCTTGGATAACTTGTATTTCTGCGCTTTCGCCGCCTTATTCTCTGGCTCTTTCCAGCTGATCTGTACCATGGCGGAGAGGGCCTCCAGCTTTGCTTTCTGCGCTGATTGCTCCTCTGGAACAGGACCCGGCAAGCGGGTATAGACGGTAAAGCCGCCTAATTTGAGGGTATGGGCAAATCCGGCGAAATCCTTCCAGCTGGCCTCTCGGTAGTCCTTGGACCCGATCCAAACCGCTCCGTCAAATGTCTGCCGGACCGCATACTCTCCCTGTGCCGCTACCCGGACACCAATGGTTTTGATGGTCTGCTCATCTTCGTCCAACCAGCCCTGTAGTCCAAGCTCGTCCCACAAAGCAAGTGCCTGGGTATAGGGACTCTCTCGGCCTGTAATGGGGCTTTTCCGTGTTCCATTTTGCAGGACAATGTGGGCAGGCCCCAACTTTTCCGCCAGCTGCGACAGAGTAAACGGCGGCGTAAATACCGCCCCCAGGATTGTCAGGCTGTCTTTTTTGAGAATGATTTTTCGCTCCGTGGCCTTGGACGGTAGAAAGATGGGCAGATTCGGGTACACTTCTTTGTACTCCCGCCATTCCAGCTTTTTGGGCTTGTTTGCCGTCCGAAGGAAGCCCCAGAAGTCGATGGGATAACGAAATACCGGCCCAACCCTGTCCCGCCGGGTGACGATGACCACCGCGCCATCGGTGAGTATTCCAATGTGCTGCATTTTCTCCCCGCCGAACATTTCCGGACGGATACGCAGCACTTCACGGGTGTTCATGTTGATGAGCTGGGCAAAGTCATCGGAGAGGATTTCGCCGTTTCCCTGCACCAGCAGCCAGTCCCCGGTAAACCAGCGTAGTTTCAGCCCCTCGCCCATTCCGGGCAGGGGGGCGATGCGGCATCGCCCGGTGTCCATGTCCAGTTCCAGCAGGCATTCTTCCATCCGCCCCTTGCCACTGACTGCATGGATCATGGTAATGCGGCCTGTGCCGGGAACGGGAACGGCCTCGGAGAGATGGTCGTATCCATCCAGAGAGAAGGTGTGTTTTGTTACCTTGCCGTTTTCCCAGCGGTAAATCTGCCCCTTGTACCACTCGTTGGAAAAGTAGACCCGGCCCAACCCGTCTGTCACGATGCCACAATGGTATTTGGTGCTCCATCCATCTTCCGGCAGAGTCCAGTTTTTCACATCCTGACAGGTGCCCCGGTCGGTGAGTTCAATCCGTGTGGCGTTGGTGGGATCGCCCACCCAGAGGGAATGGTCAGCCCAGCACAGGGTCCGGGGCGGACCGTCATATCCAATGGGGGACGGCTCGAACCAGTTGAGGGTAGCCGGATTCTTGCTCAGTAATGCCCGCCCAATAGTCCCGCTGCCAGCGGCTCTGGACGCGGCATAGAGTCCATTTTCTGCGGAATAAGTGAGGCACCCAAGGTGCGGCAAACTGTGGGCGCGGGTCACCTGGGGCGGACGCTGGCGCAGATCGGCCACACAGCCGTTTTTCCATTCTTCTGCATCCTGGTTTTTCCATTCGCCCGCCGCAAAATCACCCGCCAGGGAGTTGAAGAAATAATCGTACTCATCCTGAAGTATGTATTCCTCGCAGGGCATCAGCTTCCCAGGGTCCTGCTCCTTGGCATGGTCGCCCCATTTTCGCCCTTGCTGTTTCATCAGGTGGCAATATTGCCCCTGCTTTTTGCAGTAGCGTTCCCATTCGTTGCGTTCTTCTTCTGGGATCAAGGCAAACAGATACTCGTCCTCATCGTCCAGGTTATACAACGCCCAGCCGAAGGCAGAGAGTTCCTGCCCCAAGGCCGCCGCTCCTTTTTCATGGGGCAATTTCATATATTGGATGCCGATGGCGTCAAAGCGTTCATCCAGCAGCGCCGGGACCTGTGCGCCCCATTTCCCTCGAAGTTCCGCCAGAGTGTCCTGTACGGCTCCGTCAAATTTTAGAATGTCCAGCGCATCGGATATGATTTGTGCCCAGTCTGGCATGAAAGTACCCCCTTTTTAGTGCCTCAAAGTTTGCTGCTCAGCCGCTTGACTGGCGCAGACATTACATCTGGAAAATGCTTACACAGAATCTCTGTGAATAAGGTCATTGCAAGAAACGGCTTGAGATTACCTGCTGCAATCTCAAAATATTGAGAATAGCCCCAATCCAACTCATCCTCTCCGCACCAAAAGTTGAGAAGTTCTGCACCCAGATCCATCTGCTGACTGGATAGGGATTTCCATGGAATCTGTGACCGCAGATACTCCTGAACCTCTCTGAGCTGTTCTGTGGCAATGTGCTGATGGGCATAATCCTGCACTTTCTTGAAATAGGTATCCAATTCTATGTAGCTGGGAAAGAGGCTGCTGCAATCAATCTTGGAAAATATCTCCGCCATACAGAGAATGCGCCGCCGGTGAAAATCCTCCATTTCCCGCTCCAAAGCCTCGGCCTGAATCATTTCGTGTTTCTCTCTACAGGCATAGGCTTTATTTTCTGGTACCTGGAACGCTTCATCTACTTTCTTGGCTATGGTAAACATCTGGATTTCATCGGTATTCTTGCGCTTCCGCAGATCATCCCAACTGCCTCGTTCCAATTTATCCTCTTTTGAATAACAAACAGAGCATATCGCCTGTGCCGGATCAATTTCTCTCGTCAAACAGTAAGGACAAAGAATTTTCGCATTCTCACACAATCTGATCGGCTCCTTTATATTATTCCATGTCCGCTTCTATTTCTTCCGCTTCCGACAAGCCATATACATCCGTTGGCGTATCCCCTGAAAACTCAACCATAAGTCCAAATGGCTCCCCCACAGGAAGGGTACAAATCTCAAAGTGCAGGCCCCATTCTGTCTCATCATAAAACAGAAATTGCGGCTGCTCGGCGGGAATCTCCGTTTCAGGGAATGGAGCGCGCTGCAATCCAAACTTCTCAGGGCTTTTACCAATCTGCGCCTGAATCTCATGCTCCGCTTTTGAAAGATACTCCCGCCAGTTTTGAAGCACAGAACGGATAAAATCCAGGTTTGCCGACCGGAGTTCAGATGTGTTCAAAATAATGGAAAACAGGATCTCTGTGTCTGCGATTCTTCCAGTCCAGCAGTGGATGGTCCCTGGTCCTTTCTGAAAGGTCAGTGCTCCCAATCCCAAATCGGAATGTTCAAAAAACTGTTCCATATCATTCTTGCCCCAATCCCCAGGTTACAGCGACAGCCATGTGGTCAAAGCACTGATTTCCTCCCGCAGCAGTGGGGACTTCCCAGCGGCGGCAAAGGCTTTTTGGACACCGCCATAGCGCCGCTCGGAGCGATCCGCCAGCTGGAGCGCGGCTGCCTCCAGATTGGGAATCGCCATCACAGCATCTGCCAGCGCCTGGGCGGAGAGTTTATCCGCAATCAGAGTGGCGGCAAAGTAGCGCAAATGGCTGTGAGAGAGGGTGGACAAATCGCTGAGCTTATGCAACTCATAGAGTTTCAGGGCATAAAGGGAAGGCAGCCCATCCAGAGCCGGTAGTTTCTGCACAGATGGGAGTGACTGGAGATAGAGTTTCTGAAGCCGGGTCGCCGGAGTCAGGAAAGGGGTGAGATCTTCCGTTTTCCGCATTTCCTCCAAATGGAGATCGGTAATGCTGGAGAGAAGCGGGGTAATGTCGCCATTCTTTTCCCCACGCAGGTGGAGGACACGCAGGCCGGGGAGAGAAACATTGTCCCAGGAAACAGGGGCCGACAGCCATAGGGACAGTGTATGAAGCTGCTTTAGCCCGGAGAGAACTTCTACACCCTCACACTTTTCCATTAGGGTCAGTTCCTCCAGATTGGGATAATCTCGCAGGAAGGACAGATTCACCTTCCGCTCTCCCGTCACAGACAGACACCGTACCGCATCTGGTTTTAGTCCATTCAGATCAATCTTTTCTCCGCCGCGCCAGAAAACTGCGGTGCAGTATGCCTGTTCCATTTTGCTTCTCTCCTTATTCCTCAAACTCTCCCTCAATCATTCCATTAAGATATTTTCCGGGATCAGCAATAAATTCCTCCCATTTGGTTAACGGATGAAACTCCTTATGCTCAATGTCCAGATACCAGAGTTTCTTATCTCTGGGACTCCACAGCAGCAAATAGTCGCTGTAATTGTCCATTTTCGCCATAAGGGAGAGCAACTTTTTCCGTTTCCAGGTCATCTCCTGTACATCCATGTAGGGGTACAGTTCCGCCCATTTCACCAGTTCCCGCTCTGGAAATTCCAGACGCAAGGGGCCGGTCTTTAAGTATTCCACCAGCTTGGCAGGCAGCTTGTAAGGCGTGAGTTGACGCGCCTTTTCCTGTTCGTTATGCCATTCCTCCGGCTCCAGAGCTTTTAAGTAGGCGGCCATTTCCTGATTTTTGTTCTGTACTGCCACGGTGTAGGGCCGGTCACCGTATTTATCCGGGATGGTGATGTCTGCACCCTGTTCCACAAGCCAGCGCACCATAGAAAAATCGTTGTGCCGTGCAGCTTCAGTGACAGGAGTCGAAGCGTAGGGAAACACCATATCTGGCTTGTGATAGTTGATGTCCGCCCCGTTTTGAATCAGATACTCCACCAGCAGCTGATTTCCATGGCTCGCCATACTGCGCAGGGCTTCACCGCCGTATTGTTTCAAATCCATGCCCATCCTTTTCAAAATGGGGAGTACATTAGGCTCATCCCGATCCACCAAGTGGAGAAACAGCCTGCATATATCCCTTTGCGTTGCGGGGATTCTGACTCCCACATCTACCAAAAAGGAAAATAGGGTCAGGTCTTGACTGCGCAGGGAACCACAAAGCAATTCTTCCGGGTTATGGGTCAAATCTGCTCCGCATTCGATCAGGAGCTGTACCATGTCCATCCGATTTTCCAGTACAGCCAATTCCAGCGGAGAGGCTTCGTCATCCCGCGGCCAATCTCCAATCATTACCTGATAGCATTGTGGCTCATTGGGAGAATGCCCTGCGTGAAGCAGGGAACGAATCGCCTCTATGTCACCACTTTTGATGGCAGCCATCATGGGAGGTACATTTGAATAGCTTACTTCACTCATCCGAGTCCTCCTTATAGTCTATTGAAAAATTTCCTGATACCTTTCTCTCAGTTCCTTCGGAGCCGTCTTAATGACCTTGCTGCCGCCGTTTTCAGAGGCTTGCCCCCAGATGGCCCAGAGCAGGCTCTGCCAAGCGATGGCCCGGAATTTCGGGTCTTCGTTTTCTTCCGGCAGGAGATAAGCGGAAAAGCGGCGCTTGACTGCCAGCAGTGCATCCAGGCTTTCCCCATTGGCTATCAGGCTGCGGAATTCCTTGGCAGGCTTCAGCCACTGCATAGATAATGCGCCCCGTACCAATACGCCCAGTGTCCATGTTTGAAAACCAAACTTCCGGATCAAGGCATGAAGGAATTTCTCTTGCAGGGAGGAGTGCTCGTCGTCACAGAGATCCAAATACTCTGCTACCAGCGGTGCCCACTGTTCTCCCTCCAGTCCCAGGGCGAACACGGCAAAGGTGCCAGGCATAGCACAGGCTTCGTCCGCAAGGTTTTGGTACCACTCAAACTCCCGCATAGCCAGACGAGCGTATCGCTCCATAGCTGGATGCAGATTGGGGTGCTGCACAGCGCAGGCAAAGAGCTGATTGACTCCCTTCTTGGGCAGGCCGGGAATAGGCAGATAGAGTTTTTCCTTCCCACGGAACTCCACCGAGTAACTGCGGGGAAATTCCTCCTGCTCCAACACCGCACACAGGTAGTCCAGGATTTCAGCATAGCACTCCTCGGTGGAGTCCCTGGCGGTGATGCGGATGGCAGCAAACACATCATTGGCCGATGCGGTGAAATGCTTCGTCTTACGCCGCTGAATGTCCTTTGGCAATTTGCCGCTGCCATTGGTTTTCAGCTGCTTCACCATATCTGGGCGGAGCTGGGAAACCAGATCAAGGTAGTGTTCAGTTGTAATGGTATTATAGCTGGCTCCATATACCGTATAACAGACTGCGACATAGCAAGTAAAGCGCAGCAGGTTTTCGTCCACATCCTCTGGCCGCAGCTCCGGCCACACAGTGCAAGGCGGGAAAGGAGTAAAATCGTCCTCTTTTTCTCCAGCCTCAAAATACCTTTCCTGCACCTGTTTTTTGATATATTGCCCCAGTGTGTAATCAATCTCTTTCCAGCCCACCAACCGCCGCAGTGCATCGCAGAATACAACCGCTTCCTCATAGGGGAATCCCTTCAAAGGCAGTTTGGACAGATACCGACCCAGCAGCTGGCTGGGAAGAAAGGGCGTTCCACTTTGGTTCCGAACGACCACCGGATAGCCGGAATGGTTTTCTTTTGCAGTTCCATCCAACACATCCTGGATGCACTGATCGGCGTGTTCCAGCACTTCGGGGTTCGTATCTGGTTTCTGGATCAAATAATAACGACCTTGTACGCCGTCGCGTTTCGGCAAACTCATAGCAGGCCACCACTTCCTTCCTGGTTCTTCGTTATCGGAATAAAAATCTGTCGGTAAAGTTCCTTCAGTTCCTCCGGAGCTGCTTCCACCACTTTCTGACCACCCTTGGCGCTGGCTTTGCCCCAGATCACATAGCAGACCGTTTCCCATGCGTATTGCAGCACTTCCTCCGGGCTGGCTTCTGTTTCCTCGGCGGGTTCCTCGTCCTCATCGTCATCCTCGTCGGAGGAAAAACCGCTTGGAACGATCTCGGGCAGGTGGATTTTTGCCTCCAGCAGAGCGTCCAGGCTTTCTGCGTTTGCCATCCACGCGGCATAGTCCTTGGAATACTTCATGTTCTGCATGGACAGCACCCCACGGACAAATACAGGGACGGTATCGGCGGTAAATCCGAACTGTTTCACATACTCCCGGAGGAATTTTTCCTGTAAGTGGGAGTGCTCATCATCGCAGAGATCGAGATAATCCCAGAGGAGCTGCCGCCACTCTTGCCCCAGCATTCCCAGGGCGAACACGGCAAAACTTCCGGGGAGCGCGCACTGCTCATCGCTGAGATTGGTGTACTGCTCATATTGCCGCATGGCAAGCCGGGCGTACCGTTCCATCAGGGGATGGAGGCCGGGGTACTGCACGGCACAGGCAAAGAGCTGGTTTACTCCCTTTTTGGGCAGTCCTGTGATGGGAAGATACCTCTTTTCCGGCCCTTTGAACTCCACCGCATAGCTGCGGGGAAAATCCTCCTGCTCCAGAAGCTCACACAGGTAGTTCAGTACTTCATGGCAGCACTCCTCCGTGCTGTTCCTGGCAGTAATACGGATCACAGCAAAGGCATCGTTGGCCGATGCGGTGAAGTGCTCTGTTTTCCGCTTTTGCAGGTTGAGCGGCAACCTGCCGGTCCCATGTTCTTTCAGCTTTTTCACCATATCCGGACGGACTTTCTCCACCAATCCAAAGAGGTAATTGGCGTCCAGATACTGAAAGTCCATACCATATACCTTATAGCTCACCGCCACATAGCAGGCGAAACGCAGCAGCGGCTCCGGGACCTGCTCTGCACGAATGCCTGGTTTCAGGGAATACTCCCGATCCCAAAAGTGGTCATCTTCATTGCCTGTTGCATCAAAATACTTCTCTTGCAGCTCCCGTTGCAGCATATCAAGCAGATGGTGGTCAATTTCACCCCACCGGCTCTGGCGGCGCAGGTTTTCGCTGAAGGCGATGGCCTTTTCCGCATCCAGGGTCTCGGCCCGCTGTATTTCGGTCCATGCCCTAAGCAGTTGCCACACCTCAAAGGGTGCACCTTGACTGCTGACCACTACCGGCGGCCAGTGGGAATCATCAAGCCTCGTGATTTTCCCGTCAATGGCATCCTGGATGCACTGGTCAAAGAGCGGTTGCAGTTCCTCCTGTACCTCGGGCTTCATCCAGTAACAGCGCCCGTCCGCACTATTTCGTTTTGGTAAATTCATATCAGGCCACCTCTTTCCGAACAATAAAAAATGCCCTGCGCCGCACTGCCACAAGGGCAGACGAACGCAGGACATAAAAAGGCCGCGCAAATCTAAAGCCGGTTGCAAAAATCCGACTTGTTCTGGTCTTTGAATGTATTTGTTTGCTCTGTAATCCCACAGAACATGGAAGTTTATCTCTGTGCATCTCGCGTCACCTTATCGCTTCCTTTTTTGCTCGCTGCATTTCATCCAGCAGGGCGTTGATTTGAAATTCTACCATATCATCTGCTACTTCGGGAAACAGGAAAGGCATAGTATCAGGAATAGCTTTATAACTCATCATCATTGTTAAGGACAGATTACCAAATAACCGTGGATCAATGTTGTCCATCGGAACGCCAAAAATTGTAAGTAAGTTGCGATATAAATACAACTGGTCGTTACGAAACGCTTGAAAATTTTCGTTGGAAAGGCAGCGATATACTTGCTGTTCTTCCTCTATTGATAAGACTGCAAACCCAACTTTTTCTCCATAAAATCAATTTTTCAAGAAGGTTTTGACGCTTTCTCTCCAACTGAGTTTGGGGTCATTCATCAGTTCTTGTGCATAGCGTAGCAATTTAGGCTGCTGATATCGAAGTGCCTGCATTACAAGTTCTTCTTTTGAAGAAAAAAAGCTGTAAAAGAAAGTTTTAGAAATTCCAACTTTTTCACAAAGAATAGCAATGCTACTATGAACAAGTCCCTGATTTACAATACTTTCAAGAACAGTTATCAGGAGAGCTTCTTTCACTTGTTCGCGTTCCTTATCTGAATAGGATTTTCGTGCCATCGTTCACTGCCACCCTTTCAATAAAATACAAAACAAGGAAATGGTATTTATATTATAAAAGGCAACCAAAAACGATGCAATAGTATATGTGAAAATTTTTTATGAACTAACTAAACCATTAACTTATTTCTGCTGTATCAGGATGGAGAAAAATTATACGAAGATTTTGTTTCAAAGCATAATTTACTGTTTGGCCTGTCCCAGATCGTAGTTTACGATTGTTATCATAGACTGCCAGCAAGAAATCTGCATGATCTACCATATAATAATTTCTCTTTTTATAATCGGATGTAGTTCCACTTTGTCCTATAACAATACATTTTGTGG
>OOBT01001901.1_pt1 | contig 10148 bp, 9 predicted proteins | sample 1671551 | NCBI WGS metagenome assembly OOBT01 (sample SAMN06348168, study PRJEB24527) | human gut metagenome | reverse complement strand
GACGAAAAATTTGACGACGCATCTGTCGCACAATCTTTGTGCGGTATTGCCCTTGTTCCGTTTTTTACAATTTTTCTTCCCGTAATTGTGATAAGATAATACTCGAACAAAGGAGTTCAGATGAATCAGTCATCTGAACTCCTTTTTATTTTTCAGGAAAGCAGCGTACAGCGTCGTGCGTGATGCGTTCCGGAGGAGGTATTTCAGATGAGCTATCCAGAAGTTGATTTTTTGTATCTGAATGAGGAGGACATGGTGGCAGCCGGTGTCAAGGATATGGCAGGCTGTATCGAAGCCATGGAGGAAATGTTCAAGCTGATGAAGGTGGGAAACTACCGCATGGGCGGTGCGAACGGGAACTCCCACGGTTGTATGGTCATGTTCCCGCCGTCTTCTCCGTTTCCGGAAATGCCGGTAGATGGACCGGACAGAAGATTCATGGCAATGCCGGCTTATCTGGGCGGCGTGTTTGATATGGCAGGCATGAAGTGGTACGGCTCCAACTGTGCCAACAAGGAAAAGGGCTTGCCCCGTTCCATTCTGATGCTGACGCTGAACGACAAGGATACCGGTGCACCGGTGGCATACATGTCCGCAAATATTCTTTCCGCATACCGGACGGGTGCAGTGCCGGGGGTAGGATATAAGCACTTGTCCAGACCGGATTCCAAGGTGGTTGCCATTATTGGTCCGGGCGTGATGAGCAAGACCGCACTGGCGGCGATCATGGCAGTCCGTCCGAACATCGAAACCATTAAGGTCAAGGGACGCGGCAAAGCTTCACTGGAAAAGTTCATTGCCCACGTGAAAAAAGAATATCCGCAGGTAAATGTGTACGCTGTGGATACCATAGAAGAAGCAGTCCGAGATGCGGACATTGTTTCGGCAAGTACTTCCACCCCTACCGGTGATCCCAGCCTGTATCCGTACATCAAAGAGGAATGGATCAAGCCGGGTGCACTGATCAGTTCCACGGCGGCTCTCCGGTTTGATGATGACTTCATAATTCACCGTGCGAGAACTGTAACGGACAACATCAAGCTGTACGAGGCATGGGAAGAAGAAATGAAACCGAATGCCTACAACACCGTGCCGATTCCGGCGGTGCATGTCATGGATCTGATCGCAGAGGGCAAGATGAAGCCGGAGCAGGTCGATGATCTTGGCGATATTCTGATGGGCAACATTCCGCTGCATCGGAAAGAGGACGAAATTATTGTGTATTCCATTGGCGGCATGCCAGTGGAAGATGTAGCCTGGGGCACTATGGTTTACCGCAATGCACTGAAAAAAGGCATCGGTACAAAGCTGAAGCTTTGGGATACCCCGCAAATGGTATGATCGGACAGGAGGAGCAGACATGAGAATTCAGGAACACCCGATTCTGGGGACATATGAAAAGGGAAAGCTGGTTTCCTTTACTTTTGACGGAAAGCCTTTGGAGGGATATGCCGGAGAGCCCATTGCAATGGCACTGAAAAATGCCGGCGTGATGGTACACCGCTATACCCGAAAGGAACACAAACCGAGAGGGGTCTTCTGTGCGATCGGTCGCTGTACAGACTGCGTAATGGTCGTAAACGGGCAGCCGAATGTGCGGACATGTATTACGCCTCTGGAAGAAGGCATGGAGATTCAGACACAATATGGTGTGACAGCAGAACAGCCGGGAGGTGCAGCAAAATGATGAAGCGTTATGATATGATCGTCGTCGGTGCAGGTCCGGCAGGATTGTCCGCAGCCATTGAAGCCGCGAAAAAGGGAATGCACGTTGTCGTTTACGACGAAAATGCCAAGCCCGGCGGACAGCTGTTCAAACAGATCCATAAGTTTTTCGGCTCCAAGGAACACAAGGCAAAGATTCGCGGATTCCACATCGGGGAAGAACTTCTGGCAGAAGCCGCAGAACTGGGCGTAGAGGTTGTCCTGAATGCCATTGTCATCGGTATCTTTCCGGAAAAGGAAGTTACCGTAAAGGTAGAAGATCACGTCATTCATGTGAAAGGCGATACCATTCTGATCGCCACCGGTGCCAGCGAGAACATGGTCACATTTCCGGGCTGGACCTTGCCGGGCGTTATCGGAGCAGGTGCCGCACAGACAATGATGAACCTTCACGGCACCCTGCCGGGCAAGCGTGTGCTGATGCTGGGGTCCGGCAACGTCGGTCTGGTGGTCAGCTTCCAGCTAATGCAGGCTGGCTGTGAAGTGGTTGCCGTTGCCGATGCAGCTCCCCGCGTAGGCGGCTATGGTGTCCATGCGGCAAAGGTGGCAAGATGCGGCGTACCGTTTTATTTGTCCCATACAATTATTTCCGCAGACGGGGAAGATTGCGTCACCGGCGTGACGATCGGAGAAGTGGACAAGAACTGGCAGATCATTCCAGGCACGGAAAAACATTTCGATGTGGATACGATTTGTCTGGCAGTCGGGCTTTCGCCGATGTCCAAGCTTTGCGATATGGCGGGCTGTGCCATGGAGGACAATCCGGCAAAGGCTGGATTTGTTCCCACTGTCAACGAGTACGGTGAAACGTCGGTTCCCGGCATCTATGCTGCCGGTGACGTGTCCGGTATTGAAGAAGCTTCCAGTGCCATGATCGAGGGCAGAATCGCCGGCATTGCCGCAGCGGCAAGATTGGGATTCATTTCAGAGGAAACCTGTAAGGAAGAAGCTGCCAAGCAGGAAGCTGCTTTGGAGGGACTGCGGCAGGGCATGTTTGCTCCGGGTATGCGTGGCAAGCAAATCACCGAAACCGAAGAAGGTGTGGAAATTTCGCAAAACCTGTTGAAACACGGTTTCGTTGCCGAGGAAGAAATCGAACGGTTCCCCGGTGTGACACACAGTGCCGGTGTGCACCCTGTCATTGAGTGTACTCAGAATATTCCGTGCAACCCGTGTCAGGACGCTTGTCCGAAGCACTGTATCCGTATCGGCAGCAACATCACAGCACTGCCGTCCATTGATCCGGAGAAGAAATGCACCGGCTGCGGCATGTGCGTGGCTTCCTGTTCCGGTCAGGCGATCTTCTTGGTCAACGAAGACTGCGGCGACGGCACAGCGGAAGTGACACTGCCTTATGAGTTCCTGCCGCTGCCGCAAGAGGGCGACAAGGGCGTGGCTCTGAACCGAAAGGGTGAAAAGGTCTGTGCCGCAGAGGTGGTTCATGTGCGGAGTGCCAAGGCGTTCGACCACACCAATCTGCTTACGATGAAAGTACCGAAAGAATATGCCATGAAAGCAAGATTTTTTCGGGAGGAGGAGACAGCATGAATGACAGAAACCGGGAACTGAAACCCTTCGTACCGCAGCCGGACGATGATATGATCGTTTGCCGCTGTGAAGAAATTACCAAAGGTGAGATTCGCCGTGCCGTACATGACGGCATGTTTACATTGACGGAAATCCGTCGCTATCTGAGAACTGGTATGGGGCTTTGTCAGGGACAGACCTGTACCAAACTGGTGAAAGGCATTGTGTCACGGGAACTGGGTGTACGTCCCAACGAGTTGGGACCGGCAACCGGCAGAGCTCCCATGCGTCCGATCGAAATGAAAGTGCTGGCAAAAGATAAGGAGGAAACAAAATGAATGCAGAAGTCATCATTGTTGGCGGCGGCATCATTGGCTGTGCGGCAGCGTATAACCTTGCAAAAAACGGCGTTTCTGTCCTTGTGCTGGAGGGCAGCGAAAATATCGGCAACGGCGGCTCCACCCGCAACGGCGGCGGTGTTCGTCAGTCCGGACGTGATCCCAGAGAACTGCCGCTGGTGATGTACTCCATTGAGCACATCTGGCCGCAGCTTTCGGATATGCTGGATACCAACGTGGAATATTATCAGGAGGGCAACCTCCGTCTGGGCAGCACGCCCCAGCATCAGAAGATCCTGACAGGTCTGGCAGACAGTGCCGCTGCACACGGTGTCGATGTCCGCATGATCACCGGCGACGAAGCCAGACGCATCAACCCGTACTTGTCTGAGGCAGTCACCTGTGCAAGCTGGTGCCCCACGGACGGTCACGCCAATCCGCTGATGGCGACGATGGGCTACTATAAAATGGCACGCCGTCTGGGAGCACATTTCATCTCCGGCGAAAAGGTTGTGGAACTGCGGAAGATCAAGGGTGCGGCAAGACAGGTCGTCACAGCGTCCGGCAATGTCTACGAAGGCGACAAGATCATTCTGGCGGCAGGCTATGAGAGCCGTTTCATCGCCTCCACAGTAGGCATTGACGTGCCCATGCAGCCGGTGCTGCTGGAAACACTGGTCACAGAAGCAGTAGGTCCGATGTTCTGGCAGATGCTGGGTACCGCAGATGCAGACTTCTACGGACACCAGACTGAGCATGGCTCTTTCGTATTCGGCTTGAACTCCGGCTTGGAACCGTATGCAAAGCCGGGCAAGCCGCTGTCGTCCAGCATTGCCGCTTCGGCAGCCTGCCGCGGTATTATGCATTATTTCCCTGATCTGGCAAACATCAAGGTCGTCCGGACGTGGGCTGGCTGGATGGACGCATGTGCCGACCATGTGCCGGTCATCAGCAAGGTCGAGGAAGTGCCGGGACTGATTCTGGCATGCGGCTTTACCGGACATGGCTTCGGCATCTCGCCGGCAGTTGGACTGGTACTGTCACAGCTGGCAATGGAGCAGGAAACAGCAGTGGACTTGTCCGCACTGCGGTACGACCGTTTTCAGTAAGGCAACACCGCAGTATTTTGCAGGTTCTGATTTTTACAATTTTTCAGGTGTGTCATCTGCTATAATAGAGTACAGAAAGACAAAGATGTCGAATTTCGCGGAAATTCGGCATCTTTTCTTTTTTGGGAAATTTTTTGCAATCGTGGGAGGAATTCGTTATGAAATTATCCAGAGTTGAGATCATCACCGGTATTTCCAAGATCGAGCCGCTGAAAAAGGCGTTGGGAAAATTCCACATCACCGGCATGACGGTATATCAGGTGCTGGGCTGCGGTGTGCAGCACGGCACACAGGAATTTGAAGTGGAGGAGAAGAACAAGGAGATCAGCCTGCTGCCGAAAGAGGTTGTCATGATCGTTCTTCCCACTGAGGAACTGGACGGACTGCTGGAATTCGTCAAGAAAGAACTGTACACCGGTCATATCGGCGACGGAAAAATTTTTGTTTCTGATGTGACAAATGTGGTTCGTGTCCGTACCGGCGAGGAGGGCGTTGATGCCCTGCTGTACGGGGAAAAATAAGGGCAATACTGTAAATAAGTGTTTGAAAAGAGTTGAGCGTAATGCAAGAGAAAAAGTTGGGGCTGCCCAGTATTGTGGCAACCGGTGTGGGACTGATCATCGCCACAAGCTGTCTGCTTTCTATCGGGCAGGGAGCATCGACCATTGGTCTGCCGTTTATCATTACAATGGCAATTGCCTGTGCTTTTAACATTCTGACGGCATTTTCAATTTGCGAACTGAATGCCCTGATGCCGAACCTGACCGGCGGCATGGCACAGTATACACTGGCATGTTTCGGACCGTTTGTGTCCATTGTCATTACTGTGGGCGGTTATCTGACATGTCAGACGATCATGGGCAGTTCCGAAGCGGCAATGTTCGGCAATACCTTGAGCAATGTGCTGACAGGTGTGCCGATACCGGGATCTGTGTATTCCATTGTGCTGATCCTGATTCTGTTGGGACTGAACCTGTTCGGCGTGGATATGTTCGCCAAGGTGCAGAACATTGTGGCATACGGGCTGATCGGTTCGCTGCTGTTTCTGGGCATTATGGGAACGATCAAGCTGGGCACCGGTCAGGTCGTGGAACAGCCGGCAGTGCTTTCCTCAAAGCCCGGTGATGTGTTCTCTCTGCTGGGACTGGCATTCTTCCTGTTTATCGGGGTAGAGTTTATCGTGCCGATTTCCACACAGGTGAAGAACCCGCGGAAAAAGGTGCCGCTGGGCATGGTCATCAGTCTGGTTGCCATTCTGGTAATGCAGATCTTCATGGTCATTGGTTTCAGCCACTACACCCCATGGGACGAACTGGGTGTAAGCACTGTGCCGCATATCCTGTACGGTTCACTGCTGTACGGCAAGGTCGGTACGATCTGGATGACGGTGATTTCCCTGCTGGCTGTAATCAGCACGCTGAACACGGCGATGTTTTCCATTGCACAGATTTGTTCCGGTATGGCAAAGATCCAGCTGCTGCCTTCTGTTTTCATGCGGAAGAACAAGCGTGGAACACCTTATGTAGGACTGCTGCTGGTGGCTGCGGCAATGATTCTCATCAACATCACCGGACTTTCCACCAGCGATCAGCTGACATTCCTGATTCTGACGGGCTGTACTTTCTGGATCTTCTCCTACATCATTCTGCATTTTGATGTGCTGATTCTCCGGAAGCGTCTGCCGAAAGCCCCCAGAACTTTCAAGCTGCCCTTTGGCCCGCTGATTCCGATCATCGGTATTATCGGCAACGGCTTTATGATCTACAATATTGACTCCAGCTGGGAAGTCAAAAAGCGGATCTATTTGATTTTCGTAATTACTGTTGCGATTTTGTCCGTCTACGCTGTGATCTGGATCAAGTGTGTGATGAAGCGGCCGATGTTCAAGGCGTATCAGATCAAGGAAGTTATGGCAATGGAATCGGATCTGTATCAGATCAACCACAATCCCGACGTTGCCAAGAAGCTGCATCTGGATGCAAAACCGGAAATCGAAAGCATGCCGGCAGATGTCAACACCGGTACTCGTCCGGAATAATATTGAATAATTTCTAAGGCAGTACCGCACAAAGTCGCCAGACGCTTTTTGTGCGGTATTGTTCTAAAACCGGCTGTCGCAGGGAAAATACTGCGGCAGCCGGTTTTTTGCGGTATTGTCCAAAAAGGTTCACGAAAAAACGCTTTTTCGCCTACTTGCAAAAAAGTCGGTTTTGTATTATAATAGAGAAATGAAGAAGCAAGGGCAGTCCCGCACAAGGCATGCCTGTCAAGTCTGCCCGAAAAATGGGAAGTGGACCGCAATGGAACAACAGATTTATATGACACCCAAGCAACCATTTTTTGTGACATCATCGAGAGCATACGCAAAGTTTATTTTAAATCGGTACGGCATTGTGCACTTTTATCAGTGCTTTACGGGAACGGAACCCCGCTATGCTGTACCGGACGGCTGTGTGGACATGGTATTTTGCTGTGATCCCAAGCAGCCTTACGCAGAGATCTGCGGCACTGTTCTTGCTCCGCAGGCAGTCCTGCTGCACTCCGATACCTGCTATTTCGGCGTGCGGTTTTTGCCGGGGTACAATCCGGTTCTGGGAAGTTCAGAGATCATGTCCCAGCTGGTGAATCATCAGATCCCGCTGGACGAGTTGATTCAGGATCGCCGCATGCTGGAGGGAATCTGCGGCACAACCGATTTCCGCAAACAGATTCGGGCATTCATGCGTTCCTACATGAACATTTATCGTCGTGCCTGTCCCATGGAACACAGCAACCTGCTGGTGCTCCATTCATTCAACCTGCTGATCCGCTCTGCCGGCAGCATTTCCATTGAACAGCTGGCAGAGGACACCGGCTATACTGCACGGTATATTGACCGCTGCTTCCGCAATGAAACGGGTCTGAGTCCGAAGCAGCTTGCCAAAATTGTACGGTTTCAGGCGGCGGTTTCTGCCCTGAACCAGAATCAGCACAAGGGGCGTTCTTTAACGGAAATTGCCGCAGATCTGGGATATTTTGATCAGTCGCACTTTGTGCATGACTTCAAAGCCTATACCGGTCTGACACCGAAAAAATACCAGAAGCTGCTGCTGCACGATTCCTTTGAGGAAAAACTGCGAATCGTGCAGTGAAAAACGAAAAACAACACCGCATAAATAGTTATGCGGTGTTGTTTTTTATATAGACTTTCCGGAACCTTGCAGTTTTTCCGGATTAGAATCATATAGGATGATATTGATCTCGAACCAGTCTTTTTCCGGAACGATCCACATTTTCCCGTGATGTCGCCGAACGATTTCCTGTACGCTTTTCAGTCCTAGTCCGTGGTTGATCTTGTCCGACTTGTGTGTGCCGCTTTTAGGTACAATATTGCTGTTGAAACGGTTTCCGACCTGTAGTTGCAGGGCACCGAACCGTTCTTTCATTTTCAGTGTGATTTTTTGATTTTCTTTCGGAGTCACCAATGCAGTGGCTTCAATGGCATTGTCCAGTAAGTTGCCCAGCAGTACATTCAAATCAAAAATGGGATATGTCAGCTGATCCGGCAGCTGTACGTCTACTTCCAGTGCAACGCCGTCTGTCCGCAGCGGCAGAAGCTTGTAGTTCAGGATACTGTTGATGGCTTCATGCTGGGTGTAGGTGATGCTCTGAGTCAGATCCAGATTATCCTCCAGATCGTTGATATACGTGTACATTCCCTCCATGTCATTGGTTTCCAGAAAATGCTTGATCTGGAATAAGTGGTTTTTCATGTCATGCCGCAAAAACCGCAGCCGCATCTGGCTCTTCTGCATGAATTGCAGCTGTTGCTGATAGGCTTTGTTTTGCTTTTCGATCAGCAGTGCGGTGTGACGCTCCTGCATCAGGTGAATCATGCGGTCATAGAGGGAAAAGACACTGACATTGATCAGCAGAAGGACAATGGCAGCCACCAGGGAACGCCATGAAAGTGTGCGGGCAATGTAGTGTGCCAGAAGGATACTGCCCAAGGGAATGAAAATGGCGGTAAAAACATAAAATATGTTTAGCTGCGGAATGACATCGCTTTTGTACAGATGAAAGTGCAGGCTCATGCGTGCAATGATCAGCATGAGAAGTGAGGCAGCGAATCCGCTGGTGAAGAACAGGGTATACTCGCACCAGATCGAGATCGTGGTACAGAGAATATCTGCTGCCATGCTGATGATATAAATGGAAACAGTTGCAAGGATCCGGTGTGCCCATGTGGTCGGATAGAGCAGGGTAATGCAGAAAAACAGGAGAATATTGCTGAGAACATTTATCACAATATTGTGAAACAAGATAAAACAGCCGCTGTTCAGCAAAAAATATCCGATATACGCCAGGATCTCTGTCCGTTTCCGGCTGGGGTCCTTTTGAAACAGCAGCTGAGAAAACTGATAGACTGCGTAAATGTGGAAAATATTAGAAATGATCGTGATATACTGTTTCATGGCACTTAGCCCTTCATGAGCCACTGCTCTACCAGCGGCTGATAGGCTCTGCTAATAGGGAGCTGTTCATGAGAACTGCCCTGCAAAAAGACGGTGTTGGAGGAAATATGGTCGATATAGTCCGGATTGACCAGATAGGACTTGTGGATCTGGATAAATGAACTGAAGCAGGGCTCCTGCTGTACTTCTGACAGCTTTCCGTAAAAGGAGATGCGGGAATCCGTAGTTTGCAGATACACCTTTCTTCCGCAGCTGTTCAGATAGCGAATATGGGACACCTGCACATGCACCAGAGATTTGTTGCTGGTACATTTGAAGATGCGGCGGGAAATGTCCCGATAATACAGCATATCGTCCAGAGCACGGGCAATTTTCTGAAAAGTGACCGGCTTTTGCACAAATGCTGCCGGACGAATGGGAATGGCATGGATGGCATAATTTTCATGAGATGTCACATATATAATGTCAAAATTCTGATGTCCCAGTATGTGTCGCAAGTACGTGCCCAGTGCCAGTCCGTCGGAGCACCGTTCCCGTACAGCATAGCTGTCAGAGAAAAGTCTGGCGATGTTGTTTTCACCGGAAAAGTCAATGTCCATAAAAACAACGTCATAGCGTTTGCCACTCAGATCGGTGTTGTACAGCGTGCGGCAGTCGGTGTAAATGTCCGGTGCATCCATGTCCACGTTTTTTTGTGTACTGTATTGCAAAAGGCATTCTCGAATCTGCTGACAGACATACAGTTCATCGTCTGCAATAGCAATTTTCATTGGAACCATGTGATTGGATAGACCTCCTGTTCTGTGTGCAATACTGTACAGGATCCCGCATGGCGGCTCTGTGCAGTGTTGCTTATGGAATCTCTGAATTTGACAATGTGTGTTGCAGGCAATGCCGCACGGATGCCTGCCTGTCGGCTTTGGGAAACGCTGAATAAAGCTCGCCTGACGGCTTTGTACGCAATCTGCTTGCAGATTTTCCGTCATATTGCCCAG
>OOBT01001895.1_pt1 | contig 10168 bp, 7 predicted proteins | sample 1671551 | NCBI WGS metagenome assembly OOBT01 (sample SAMN06348168, study PRJEB24527) | human gut metagenome | reverse complement strand
TCTTCCCTTCGTAGACATCGAAGAGCGTCACTTCCTTCAGCAACTTCTTCTCTGTGGAATAAGCCACCTTTTCTATTTCGGCAAATTCCACGCCCTTGTCCAACAAGAGAGCCAAATCGCGGCTTACGGCAGGGAACTTGCTGATCTCGGTATAACTGATTTTGTTGTTGCGGATGGCCTTCATCAGAAGTTTCCAGTTCAGGTCGGCATAATACACTTCGTGGTCCACGTCCATCATCTTCTGGATTTTCCGGCTCACGATACCCAACATGGCCAAGACCTTACCGCCACGGTTTTGAATCTCGATACCTTTTGAATAGATATCGTTACGGCTCGGCGCAAAAACCAATGTACCGAAATTCACACCCAGACGGGTCAGGATATTCAGCACGTAAGCTTTCAGTTCATAGAAAGAACTGTCTTCGTCGGGATGCGCCCACGAACCGCTCACCCTCTTGCCCGTCACCCACAGCCCGAGGTGATAGTCTTCCGAATAAGCGTCCAAAACGTGTTGGATGACCTCCGGGTCACGACTGCTGCTCACGCCGGGAACGATATCGGGACATTTATTCTCTTCGCGGAAATAGTAGCAATTTCCGAACTCGAAGAACTTCAAATCCGCGTTCTTGCGGTTGGCGTTGTGCGCAATACATTCCAAGCCCCCGAACAACAGCGTCTGGCGCATCGCGTTCAGGTCGGAACTCAACGGATTCATCAGTTTCACCAAATGCGAGGCCGGATAACTCTCCATCCCGTCATAATAGGCCGCACGCTGCAAAGAATTGTTCAGGATTTCATTGAAACCGCATCCCACCAACTGTTCCGCCACCAGATTCTGCAACTTGTGGCTTTTGTCTTCATCGCCTTTGACATTCAGCGTAGAGCGCACCGCCGAAGGTATTTCCACATTATTATACCCGTACACGCGCAAGATGTCCTCCACCACATCGCACGGACGCTGCACGTCCACACGGTAGGCCGGCACCTGAAGTTTCAGCCCTTCGGCCGTTTCCTCCAGAATCTTCATCTCCAGACTCGTCACGATGCTTTTCACCGTATCCGCCCCGATGTTTTTCCCCATCAGGCCGTAAGCATATTCATAATTCAAGTCCACCACAAAATCGGGCAACGGATTGGGATATACATCCTTAATCTCCATGGCTATTTCCCCGCCTGCCAGTTCCTTACACAACATGGCAGCCTGTTTCAAGGCGTAAATCACACCGTTCGGGTCGATACCCCGCTCGAAACGGAAAGAAGCATCGGTGCTCAAACCATGACGGCGTGCGCTCTTGCGAATCCACGTCGGATTGAAATAAGCACTTTCCAACAATACGTTACGGGTCGTTTCATACGTTCCGCTCCCTTTTCCGCCGAACACACCGGCGATACACATCGGCTCTTCCACGTTGCAGATAGCCAAATCGCGGTCGCTCAACTTATGTTCCTCGCCGTCGAGCGTCACGAAAGGCGTACCTTCCGGCATGGTCTTCACCACCACTTTACCCCCTTTGATCATATCGGCATCGAAACAGTGCAAAGGCTGTCCGTAGGCGAACATGATGTAATTCGTCACATCCACGATATTGTTGATGGGGCGCAGACCGATCGTGCGCAATTTGTCTTGCAACCATTCCGGACTTTCCTTGACTTCGCAATTCCGGAGCGTCACGGCGGCATAACGGGGGCATGCCTCCGCGTTCTGCACTTCGATGTCGATGTCCAGCTCGTGGCTGTCCACCTTAAAACCGTCGCACGACGGACGGTGCAAAGCCGTCTTGTGGCCGTTCTGCACCAACCAGGCATACAGGTCGCGGGCCACACCGTAATGCGAGCAGGCATCCGCACGGTTGGGCGTAATGTCCACTTCGATAAGATAGTCGCTCTTCAGGTTATAGTATTCCGCTGCCGGGGTTCCGGGTACAGCCGTCTCGGGCAACACGATGATGCCGTTGTGGTCCGTACCGATACCGATTTCATCTTCGGCACAAATCATTCCGTGGCTTTCCACCCCGCGCAACTTGGATTTCTTGATGGTAAAACATTCGTCGCCGTCATACAATTTGCAACCCAGCGTGGCCACCACCACTTTCTGTCCGGCTGCCACGTTCGGCGCACCGCATACAATCTGTACCGGTTCTCCCTCGCCGAGGTTCACCGTACATACGTGCATGTGGTCTGAATTGGGATGGGGCACGCAAGTCAGCACCTCGCCGATGACCAATCCCTGCAAACCGCCCTTCACCGGCTGCACTTCCTCCACGCAACCCACTTCCAGGCCTTCCGACGTCAACGCATCGGCCACTTCCTGAGCCGTCAATTCAAAATCGACATACTCTTTCAGCCAATTATAAGAGATATTCATATCTTAAGATTTTAATTTATTTCGAAATAACGCGCAAAATTACACTTTTTCAGGCAATCCACCAAAGGGAATGCAGACAAAGCCTCAATCAACCAGTGAGTTTCGTCCACACCCCGTTCCCACGTTGTCAAAATGGAAGAGGACCTTCGGGCAGAGGCGCACCGAAAGGAGACGCCGCATCCGACGGAGGCACCATGTCGGCCGCAGGCAAAGGAACATCCTCTCCCCGTCCGGCACCGAAAGCCACGGCCTCGCCCGGCATGGGCACATAGGCGTCTTCTTCCGGATCCTGAAAACGGGCGTATTCCCCACGGAACTTCAGCAACACGTCGCCCACGGCACCGTTACGGTGCTTGGCGATGATGATTTCCGCCATGCCGTGCAGGTCGTGCCCCTTTTCGTCCTGGTAAATCTTGTAATATTCGGGGCGATGGATAAAACAAACCATATCGGAATCCTGCTCAATGGCACCGGATTCACGCAAGTCGCTCAACTGCGGACGCTTGCCGTCGATACCCTCACGGTTCTCCACCCCACGGTTCAACTGGCTCAGCGCAATAATCGGTATGTTCAATTCCTTGGCCAGCCCCTTGAGCGAACGCGAAATGGTGCTGACCTCCTCCTGACGGCTGCCGAACGACATTCCACTGGCATTCATCAACTGGAGATAGTCTATCAGGATAATCTTGACCCCATGCTCGCGCACCAAACGCCGGGCTTTCGTACGCAACTCGAAAACGGACAGCGACGGCGTATCGTCCACATAAAACGGGGCATCATACAGTTGGGTGATTTTATTATCCAACTGCGACCATTCGTAAGGCGCCAACTGTCCGCTTTTCAATTTCTCGCCCGGAATCTCGCACACGTTGACAATCATACGGTTGACCAACTGCACGTTGCTCATTTCCAACGAGAACATGGCTACCGGAATCTTCATGTCCACCGCCATCTTCTTGGCCATGGAGAGCACGAAAGCCGTCTTTCCCATGGCCGGACGGGCTGCAATGATGACCAAATCGGAGTTTTGCCAACCGGAAGTCATCTTGTCCAACTTTTCGAAGCCGCTGCTCAACCCGCTCAATCCGTCGCTGCGCGCCGCCGCCTTCTGCAACATGTCGTAAGCCTCGCGAATCACGGGATTGATTTGCGTATAGTCTTTCTTCATGTTCTGTTGCGAAATCTCGAAGAGCTTTCCCTCGGCCTCCTGCATCAGGTCGTCCACATCCACCGTCGTGTCGAAAGCCTTCGTCTGCACCAGACTGGTGAAAGTAATCAGCTCGCGTGCCAGGAATTTCTGCGCGATGATACGGGCATGGTATTCGATATGGGCGGAAGAAGCCACTTTGCCGCTCAGTTGCGTGATATAAAACGGGCCGCCCACTTCCTCCAGTTTGCCCATGGTATTCAGGTGTTCCGTCACCGTCAGGATATCCACCGGCTTCTGCTGAAGGTTCAGCGTGCGGATGGCCTCATAGATAAGCTGGTGGCGATGATCGTAAAAACTCTCAGGACGCAATATCTCGCTCACCTGCGAATAGGCATCCTGCTCTATCATCAATGCGCCCAACACAGCCTCTTCAAATTCAAGAGCCTGCGGCTGTACATGTCCGTAGGCATCCTCCTCCGGCACGTTCACTTTAGCGCGCGCGGAAGTGCGCCGCCCTGTCTTTCTCGGTTCTGCCATATCAAGTCTGATTTTACCTAAAAAAGCCTCCGGACCACATTCTTTTATGAACATTTTATCTACCGTTGCCAAACATTGCTTACCTTTGCATACATAAAACATCATATTATGATTTGCCATCCCAACGCTAAAATCAATTTAGGACTGAACGTCACGGAACGCCGTCCCGACGGTTACCATAACCTGGAAACCGTGTTCTACCCCATCCCGCTGTGCGACACGTTGCAATTCAGTACGGATGCCGGAACGGACAGCCACCGCCCGGAGGGTATTTTCCCCAATGGCATCCCCGTGCAAGAACACTCCACGGAAGATTATACATTCCGGTCGGGCGGCATCGACATCGACTGCCCGCCGGAACAGAACCTGCTCATCAAGGGCCTGCGCCTGATACGGGAACATTATGCACTCCCCCACCTTTATATATCGTTGCATAAGCAAATCCCGTCGGGCGCAGGCTTAGGGGGCGGCTCGTCGGACGCAGCCCATACGATGAAAAGCCTCAACCAAATGTTCAACCTCGGCCTGTCCGACAACGAACTTGAAGAACGCGTGACCGGTTTGGGAGCCGACTGTCCTTTCTTCGTGCGCAACCGTCCGGTATTTGCCACGGGCATCGGCAATATCTTCACTCCTATCGGCCTTTCACTCTCCGGCTGGCATCTCGTTTTAGTGAAGCCCGACATCTTCGTGTCCACGAAAGAAGCCTACGCCCGAATCAGTCCCCGAAGACCCGAAACGCCTATCACAGACATCATCCGCCGCCCCGTAGAGGAATGGAAAGACCTCCTGACGAACGATTTCGAAGAAGGAGTCTTTGCCCTCCATCCCGAAATCGCAGACATTAAGGCACGGCTGTACGACCGGGAAGCGGCATACGCTTCCATGAGCGGTTCGGGTTCGAGCGTTTTCGGCCTTTTCCGGACGGTACCGGAAGAAACGGATATGCGCAGGCTTTTCCCGGGAAGCTTTTATTTCCAGGCCTTGCTTTAGGTGAACTCCCTTTTCTCACCACATCCTTCACCATAAGCCGTTGAATGACAGCATCAAAGCAAAAAGGGTGAAGGATGTTTTCACACCGCGAAAACGCATCCGCGTGAAGGCTCGGTGAAGGCCAAGAGCACAGAGCCTTCACCATAAGTCGCTGTCATTGAGGAAGTATGAAGGATGCGAACCCTTTTTTGTATTCTCGTATAGAAAGGGGTGGAAGACGGGAAAAAGCCTTCAATACATGCCTCAAACGATGCCAACCGATTCAAGAATCGTTTGGCTGAGATTGAAAAATCATTCGGCTGAGAACAGAAAATCGTTTAGCGGTCATTTTTTCGGCCGTTTCACGTCCCTTGGGGCATATCTCCTGCTCCCCAATCCACGATACTCAAATCCTTCACCGGATGATAGAATGTATCGGGCATCCGTTCGTTCATATACTTGCTTTCGTAAAGTTCCGCTGCTCCCCAGGAAACTTGGAAACTGTAGCCGAAATTTTCAAACTGCCGAACCAGATAATTGCCGTTATACGCCATAGTGGGCAGCAGGAATTCATAATGGATGGAATCATTACGTGCCATGAACTCTGCCACGTCCGTTAAGAAACCATGACTGAGATACAAGATGTGACACCAAGAGAAATAAAGATGTTTAAAAGGACAGTCCTGTATATACCGGACAGGCCAATGTTTTTGCGGACCGCCCTCCACATCGGTGGCAATATGGATATAATCCACCGCGTCCTCGACATTGACCCGTTGGACGAAACGGCGAAAATCCCCATGTAGCACAATATCATTTTCCATCAGCAGGTAATGGTCGTAACGATATTGTTCCGCACATTCCGCCAAAGCTACAAAAGTGTTGGGTAGCAACCTCTCATTCTGATGGAAAAAACCTTTCAATCCGACAGACTCAAAAAAACAGAAGCGAAATCCGGGGTAATCATCTTCTTTTATCGGATGGGCAGATTGGTCGTATAAAACCAAAAGGTCCATCACCCCTTCCACTTCCTTTTTGAGGTAAGCCAAGTAATCCAATATGCCTTCGTCCAATTTATGTGTGGCAAAGACCAAACAATTATGATTGTAATTTTCCATTATCTTCTATCTTACTTGTTTTAGTTTATTACTTCACCGGATGATAAATCATACCAGACAATGCCATTTCACCCTCCGTATGAGCAGGACGGAAACGATGGGTACATTTGTCCCCGCAAACATCATTCGGGTCATCCGTATAAAACAATCCCGAACAACCGGTGTATATAAATCTGCCATTCCCCCCGAAATCGGACATTTTCAAATTGAAGCATTTGAACAATGTAGGCATCAACACCTCATTGTGTCCCCTGTCGCCCAATAGGCATCGCTCGTTCAGTAAAGAAAGCGCCCTGTCAGAGAAACGGCATATCGGATTGAAAGAACGTAACAACATCTTATGATTCAGTTTGATATTGACCAATTCTATCTCTTTCCATCTTGTCCATCGGGTATTCCCGGAAAAGTCTCCAATATGGGCAGAAATAAAATCGTCATCCTTATCCGCAAAGAACTCGAAATAGTTTTTCCAATCCCCATTAAAACGGACATCGTATTCTATAAGCCAATAAAAGTCATAACCGGTATGTTTGAGATAAAAGTCCAACATCACGAAGTGGAAATTCCCGTCCATCAAAGTACATCCCCACGAACGATATCCCAACCTATTGAGTTCCTTGACGGTGAAGGGGAAAGAACGGATGCCATCCGGCAGCGTGATGCGCACCTTGTCTGCCTGAAAGCCGACATACAATGTGGCAAAGTCCTTGGTCTCTTCATGTAACTTGATGATTTGCCGTTCTATATCCTCATTATAAATATGCGTCACAAACAATATTGCCGTCTTCATAGCCTTCTCCTTATTTTACAGTGTGATACATGATTTCAACTAACATTACCGCATCTTCCAATGTCATCAACTGCGGCCGAAGGTTTTTCATCCCCTCTTGCACCCTTGCTAAAAAATAACCATCGTGCGTCAACAGATAAAGACGGAACAGCATATATACACGCTCCACTTGAGTACACTCCATACGTTCTATTTTGCGTTCCAATACTCGAAGTTGTTCCCTCGTTTCCATTCCGCAAGCCTGCATCAACGTGAGGGCATCTACCGTAACCGAAGGAGCCTCCTCACCCATTCGGCCTTGCAACAAAACGGCAATCCTCTCGCAGTCATCACGATGTTCCTTCGTAGGACGGTTCTGCATCTTGGCCAAGTAATAACGCCCTATTCCGGCTAAATCCTCCACCGACATCGTTTCCCCGATATTTTGCCTGATATACGCATCCACCGTTTCAAGCAAATCTTCGGGATTCTCCTCTATAAGCCCTTCTTTTGACAGATATTCTATCAGCCAACAACATCCGCTTATGCCGCTCCGGAAAGTCATATCGTGCATCACCGTCCCCAAACTGTCTTGCGCCTTGCACAACAAATCATAACCCGCGTCCGCATAGTTCTGCATCTGTGTAATATGGGCTAACAGGAACAGGAAATGCACATATCCGAAATACCCGTCCTCACCTGCCGAGAAAGCCGATATACGTTCTTCCCCTATCCAATGCCCCAACGTCTTACAAAGTTCTCTGAAAGTATTCCTGTCACAGCAATACACACTTTCAGAAGGCAGGCAATCATAGTGAAGCACCTTGGTAGACAGGTTATATTTTCGTAAGTAAGCAGCCAGTTCCCTATTATCGATTGGATGGGACGCGTATGCACCACGCTTACTTCGTCAATGACGGCCATATCCCTTTGCGAAGCATTAATCAACTCCGCCCAATGGGTTTCCGTTCCCCATCCCGTCTCGTTCTCATTAAAAGTGAACAACACTTTGTTTAATGCCTCACGTGAGAAACACGGCACCATCATTTCCACGAAATTGATATACCGCAACTTGCAATACCTGTCTTGCAACGTATGGCTCCACGTGTAATAAGACATACGCAATGCCGGCTGTGCAATCTGCAAGCGGTAACGCCGCATGGCCTCGAACAGGGTATTGATGACCGCGGCATCCATTTGGATGTCATCATCCGGAAAGAAGAAATAATTATACCGTTCTTTCAACTCCGGATACATTTCAAGATACCGGTAGACGACTCTCAACTTATATCCTTTGATGTGGCAAATATACTCCGTGTCTCCACGAAACTCTTCCATGGAATCATCGTAGACCACCAAGTGCAAGTCGAAATTGCACTCCCCCTTCAGCCACATACGGTGCAGGCTGCTCCGCCCTACTGCCGAAATCACACAATTGGAATGGTTCATTATATTTGGTTTTTAATTTGTTGGACTGTATGTTTCATAATATCCCTCATCAGTTGCTGCGAAGGCCCTCCCGACCACAGCAATCCGGCACACACCAATGCCATTACAATGACCACGATGGTTATGCCGTAGCGCGTAACAAACGGCAAGCGTCCCCCCATGAGCCGCTCTACTTCCGGACAATGTTGTTTCTGCTGTTTCATGCCATGACACTCATTTGATTTTTCACTAATTCATAATACCTGCCCCGTTTTTCCAACAAGCTTTGATGGTTGCCGCGCTCCACAATCTTTCCCTTGTCCATCACGATGATTTGGTCGGCATCCTTTACGGTACTCAGGCGATGCGCACTGACCACCACCGTACGTCCTTTGTAGAAACAATGCAGATTGTCCATGATGTGGGCTTCATTGGTGGCATCGAGCGAATTGGTCGCCTCGTCGAGGAAAATATACTCCGGATTCTTGTAGATGGCACGGGCTATCAAGATGCGTTGCCGCTGTCCTTGGCTCACCCCCTTGCCCTCCATGCCGATGACGGTGTCATAGCCCAAAGGAAGAGACTCCACAAAATCATCAATCCGCGCCATGCGAGCAGCACTTTTCATACGTTCTTTATCCGCCTCGTCTGTATTGAAAGCAATATTCCCCTCTATGGTATCGGAAAAGATAAAACTGTCCTGCATCACCGAACCTGTAGCCGCACGCCAAGTATGAGGGTTGATGTCCGAGAGATTGACTCCTCCTACCTTGATACTGCCACGGGTCGGTTCATAAAATCCCTGAAGCAGTTTGATCAGTGTGGTTTTTCCGCATCCGCTTTCGCCCACAATGGCCGTCACCTGACGCTCCGGAATATGGAGCGAAACGTCCTTCAATGCCCAATCCCGCTCCGAACCGGTGTAACTGAACGAAAGGCGCTCAATGCAAATGTCCCTTTTTTGAGGAAGCGTGGCCAGTTTTTTATCAATATCCGTCTCTTCGTCATCCTGCGAATGTATCTCATTCAAACGTTCCAAACTGATTTTCGCATCTTGGAACGACTGTGCAAAACCGATGAACTCCCCAATCGGAGCCGACACCTGCCCGATAATGTAGGTCAGGGACATCATCATACCCAAGGTCATCGAACCGTCCACCACGGCTTTCGCTGCGATATAATAAATAAGTATATGCGTGGTTTGCGTGAAAAACACCGAACCGGACTGCTGCACCTGCCCGATGCGAAGCCCTTTCAGGCCAATCTGAAAGAGCTTGACCTGTATCCGCTCCCACTCCCAACGCTTCTGGCGTTCGCTATTATTGAGCTTGATGTCCTGCATGCCCTGTACCAACTGTATCATCTTGCTCTGTTCCAAAGCAGACTGGTTGAACCGCTTGATATCAAGTTCCCTCCGATAGCGCATAAAGAACGAAATCCATGCCACATACAAAGTATTGCCCACGAGAAATATGACCAACACCACCGTGTTGTAATAAGCCAATATGCCCAAATATACAATGAAATTCACTATCGAAAACACGATACGCATGCTGTTGCCCAATAGGAAGCCTTTTATCCGTCCATGGTCTCCAATACGTTGCAAGATGTCGCCCGTCATGCGCGAATCGAAAAACTGCAAGGGCATAGCCGTAAGTTTGATCAAGAAATCGGAAATCAACGCAATATCGATGCGCGAATTCATGTGCAGCATAATCCACGAACGGATGTAGTCGATGCTCAGCGTGGCCACAAAGAAACCCAACTGTGCCAAAAGTATCAGGGTGATGATATCCAAATTTCGCCCGTTGATACCCTGGTCTACCATC
>OOBT01001890.1_pt1 | contig 10201 bp, 7 predicted proteins | sample 1671551 | NCBI WGS metagenome assembly OOBT01 (sample SAMN06348168, study PRJEB24527) | human gut metagenome | reverse complement strand
ACCGTACTTAGTAAGATCTAAATTTGCCATTGTTCAAATGATTAATTTGGTTATTATATCAAATGTTTAGTTTTCCGTTTATACCATCCAATAGACCAGTGAGTTCAATCCTCCTCGTCTTTGGCGATACAAAAGTAGTAGTTTATTTTTAAACTAAAGAAGTTATTACAGAAAAAAATCCGTAATAAACTAAAGATTTATACTTGTGTAACAAATCTGTCATTTCGACATTGCAACTACGAATATTACCACCTAGAATAATAAGTATAGTATTTAATCCATTCTTCCATATCTTTCATGAATTATCCGTATATTTGCGGCATAAACATGTAACAATCAAAAAAAGAGAAACAATCTATGAAAATTGTAGAACTGAACCGGAATAATAGTATTCTAAACCAGTATCTGGCAGAGATTCGCGATGTAAATATACAAGGTGACAGCCTGCGTTTCCGCCGCAATATCGAACGTGTCGGAGAAATCATGGCATACGAAATCAGCCGTGATCTTCCTTATCAACCGCTGGAGATACAGACACCTTTAGCCATGGCAACCGAAAACGTTCCTACCATACAGCCTGTCATTGCTACTATCCTGCGTGCCGGACTGCCGCTGCACCGGGGATTCATTAACTATTTCGACCGCGCTGAGAATGCTTTTGTTTCGGCTTATCGCAAATACATAGATGCCGACAATTTTGATATCCATATCGAGTATATTGCCTCTCCGCGTTTGGACGGAAAGACGCTGATTCTGGTAGACCCGATGCTGGCTACAGGTGGTTCAATGGAGCTCGCCTACAAAGCATTGCTTACTAAAGGTGAACCAGCACACATACATATAGCATCGGTTATTGCCAGCCGACAGGCAGTGGAACACGTACAAAAAGTATTTCCTCAGGACAAAACAACAGTATGGTGTGCAGCTGTAGATCCGGAATTAAACGCACACTCATACATCGTACCGGGACTAGGTGATGCCGGTGATTTGTGCTATGGAGAAAAAGAATAAGTCTTTTTAAGAAACAGTCAACTATCAAAACAAATTCCGGTTCTGCTTCAATCTGATATTTCGCAAGTTCCTGCTCCCACAAAGAAACACCTTTCTCGCGCAGACTATCGAAAGTCATTCCGTTCAGTTCTTGCAAATTCAAAGTTGCTCCGGCTGTACTGACAGCAGAAGCAGCCGTCTTCACTATGATTTCTTCTCCTTCTGCTGCTTCAAAAGATATACATGCCATCAGATTCTTTCCCCAAGCTTCATAACAGCTTCTGAAACGAGATGTGTTGTAAATGACCGGTTTCTTATCTTGCATAAAACGCAAATTTTTCAGCTTCTTTGAAAACACGGCTGTAAAATATACATGGTGCTCCGGTCCCCAACCTTTCACAAGCTTATACCCTGTCAATGTAGAATCGTTTTCCATACGTAAATTCGACCATTCACAACTTTGCCACAAGGTATGGTTCATATCAATCATGATAAATGCCTGCTCCGATTTGGGATAGGTAAAGCGAAACATTCCACTCCGAAGACCAGCTGTCATTTCAGCTTTCACACCATAATCGGACAATTCTACAGCATAATAATTAGGTGATGCCCATTCTCTATCATGAGAATAACGAGAACGGTAACCTTCTGTAGGATTCTCACGTGTACCCGGATCAAGCTTCATCTCTCCTGTACCTGGAATAAACAGGAAGTCGCCCAAATCGGGAATCCCTGTTCCACTTAAATGCGTCAGACTAAATCCTAGAATAGAGGTATGATTATACTTATATCCAGCTGCTGCATCATAAAATTTTGCATCTGTGTCTGGACTAATCTGTATTCCTCCAAATGGTATCTGCGCTCCTGGATATACATTCCCATATCCATCTGTACCAATCATAGGATTGACATACTGAGTTAAGTTCTCTGCAGAAAGAGAAAACACCGGCAAAGAAACACATAGAAAGATTGTTTTCAGTATCTTTTTCATAATCAATGATTTTCTGTTTCTTGAATATCGCCAACTGCAACTTGATATTCATACCACAAGTCATCTATATCATACTGCTCTCCTAAAGCATATTTTATAGCCCCGTTAAATGACCAAGGAACAACCTCAAGTGTACTTCGATTAAACTTACGAAGAAAGTCTTTATCTTTATTATCTCTTAACCATACAAAAAAGTATCCGGCAGTACGATAACCATCCATATAGTTTCCACCTTTAGGACGAGCATCCGGAGTAAAACCTCCATTGGCAACACGTACTGCACCAGCCATTCCCTCTATAAAAGCCCAGAAAACACGACTGCTTCCATAATTACCTATCCCTTGAGGCTCCAGCTGATATGCATGAGTCAATTCGTGTAACAAAACACCCCTTGTTTCAAAAAACAGCTTAGCAGTATCATTTGCTGCAAATGAGTTTTCAATATGACGAGTACTATAAAAAATGCTCACAACGCCATTACCTCCTCCTTTTGCAGAAGTACCCTCTATATCCTGCAAAGAATAATGAATTGTATCAACCGGAACAATACTGTCAGCCGGAGAATCATATAATGTAGCAAGTACTGTACGTGCCTGATCTGCAATATACTCCTGAGGATTAGCTATTATACGATGATAAACTTTTGATCCTTCTGTCTCTGGAGCCTGATCATCAAATACAATATGCCCAACCGGATAATCTTTCCAGACCTCCATTGTCTCTTTTTCAGTCATCACATTTTTCTTGTTCCCCGTACAAGCCGATATACCACTCATTCCTAATATTATACCAGCTAATAACAATTGTGCTTTCATACTATTTGATTCCGTTTGTTAATGAATAAGGTTTATTTTCTGCTTTTTGTCCTTTTTTCTTGTTGGGTGAGGTTCCCATCTTAAACTCCCAGACTCCTCCTTTCAACAAATCTGCATGAGTAATATATAATTTGTCATATTTCTTGCCGTTAATAGTAAGTGACTGAACATAACGTCGGGTATCGCTCACTCCTTCAGCTTTAATTTCCAAAATGTTTCCATTAGGTAAACGCAGTTTGAGATAAGGGAAATATGGAGCTCCTAATACATACTGATCTGTTCCCGGACATACTGGATAAAATCCCATTACCGTAAACATATACCAGGCAGACATCTGACCACAATCATCATTTCCTCCCAACCCGTTTATATCATTACGATACATACGGTCGATTATCTCACGAGTCCAAAATTGAGTTTTCCAAGGTTGTGATGTCCAAGCGTATAAGTAAGGTATATGATGACTTGGTTCATTACCATGCACATATCCGCCAATCAGCCCTTCTTCCGTAATATCTTCATTCTTTTCATAATATTTTTTAGGAAGATGCATTTCAAAAAGCTCATCCAAACGAGTTAGAAAAACTTTTTCACCTCCCATTAAATCCATGATACCATAGACATCATGTGGTACATGGAAAGAAAAATTCCAGGAATTACCTTCGATAAAACCCTCTCCATGTGTTTGCAGAGGATCAAAATCTTTTTTGAAGCTACCGTCAGTATAACGCGGACAGGCAAAGCCATTTTTCTTATCAAAGACATTACGATAATTCAATGCACGTGCATAATACTGCTTAGCAATTTCTTCATTACCTGCTCTTAAAGCAGTCTGATAAATAGTCCAGTCATCATATGCAAATTCCAATGTAGAGGAAACAGCTGTACTACTCTTTTCAAAAGGAATATATCCCAACTGTTGAGAGAAAGCCGGAGTAAAGATTAAACCGGCGAGCAAACAAAAATGTATTTTTCGAAGCATATAAAATTAAGATTTAAGCCAATATCCTATATGTAAAAGTAATAATAGATAACTATATTTTTTTCCTCTTTAAAGACATTCTTTCTCCCTAAATCAAAATGTCCTAATAAAGAATCATATTCAAAATACAGAACAATATTACAATCTGATTTACAGCATATTAAAATTACAATAAAACATTTAGAGAACAAAGTAGAAAAAGCAGAAAACAGATTTAAGAACAGGCAAGCACAAGAAAAAGGAATACTTATAACACCATATAAGTATTCCTTTTATAGTTATGATTCACTTTCAGTCAATGTTCCTGCCTTATGATGTGCACGATAATTTTTCGGAGTAGTCCCATATTTATCTGCAAACTCCTTATAAAAATACGGACGACTAGAAATACCAATACTTTCTATTACCTCCTGAATAGACATATCAGTTTCCAACAGAAGTTGAGCAGCCTTTTCCATACGGTATTTCTTTATAAAATCACTAGGAGTAATTCCTGATAAATCTTTAAACTTCCGAGAAAATTGACGAGGACTTATATGCATCCTTTCAGCCAAGAAAGTTGGTCCCAGCTCCTCTTTATCCAAATTCTCTTCTATTATCTCGATGATTCTTTGTATAAATGTAATCTGTTCAGGCTGATTACAATAAGGGAAAAATGCTACCCAGTTTCCTAAAGCACTTGCTTTCACCAATAAGTTTTCCTGCTGAATTTCTCCCAATCCTTTCGATACAGCCCATGCTCGCGCCAAACGTTCAAAGAATCCTTTCCTATGCAGTTTACAAATATACCCTGCCAAACAAAGAATTATCAAAAGGACAAGAGTCAAATATGCCCATATCGTATGATACCAGAAAGGAGCAATTTTAATAGCAACAGAATACTCCTTATAGACAGTATCCAATACGTCTTTCTTATACCGTATACGAAGTAAATACTCCCCAGGGGGAACATTTTTAAACATAGCCTCATTTTCTTTAGAAAAAAGACTCCATTTTTCATCATATCCCTCTAAAATATAAGCATATTCAATATCTGAATTAAGATAATCCAATGCTACAAATTGTAAAGAAAACGTATTCTGTTCTTCAGAAAGCAGAATCTGTTTTCTGTCTGCCGAATAAAACCTGTTAAGGTTAACTTCCTCACGATCAATAATCAGCTTACGAAGAATTACTTCAGGATAATATTCCGGAATAGAAGACTGACTATCATTCATATACAATAGTCCATCTACTCCTCCTAAAAAAAGATCTCCATTATAGGGACTACGATAATAGCTATCATCACTAAACTCTCCTATTTCAATCCCCTTGCTATAATAATACGTATAAGATCCACCACTAACAGGGTCATATTTTATCATTCCTTTATTTGTACCCATCCATAATATTCCAGCATCGTCTTTTACAATGCCGTGTACCATCTCATTAACCAGTCCTTGTTCGCGACCAATGTATGAAGGCACAATATTTCTGCCATTAATTGCAACAGAAACCAAACCGGCTGTAGTACCAACAAAAAAGTGATTGTTATCATATTCACACAAACACAAGACATCATCTACAGCTTTTCCCAGCATCGTACGCAAGGAATACACCTGATACTCATATTTTCGAATATCAAACCGAACTAACCCTTGTCCACGACTTCCCAGCCATAAAATAGAATCACCTTGTACCCATAAAGAAGAATATTCTACAAGTTCTTTCTGTTCTGCAAAACAACGGAAACGTCTGAATCTTTTGATCTCCGGAATTTCATGTGATTTATCTAGCACAACCTTAATAAGACCTGAGCCAAGCGTTACTACCCAAAGAACAGAATCATTTTCCTCATATAAGCCATGTATTTCTGCCGGATAACGTATAGAGCCTCCCACACGTATCAGTTTATCAGACTGATAAGAATAATAATACAATAACGAATCGGACATTCCCACCCAAAAATCATCTCCTTGAGTCTTTTTCTTCAGCATAAATACCGGATAGAAATTAGGTCCGCGCACATAATCAGTCAAAGCCCATTTTCCTTTAGGTGAATAAACTGAAAGAGTTTTAAGATCAATCTCTTTTTGATAATCAGGTATACGTATCAGACCGTCTCCCTTAGTTCCAACCCACAATGTACCGTAACGATCGGTCATAATACCTCTAACCTGCCCACTTACAGATGAAGACATGCGATTTAGCATTAAATTCGTAACCAGAGCATCTCTTTTAGTAAACTTCACTACACCGGCTCCATCTGTCCCCATCCATAAAATCCCTTGCTGATTATCTGTATAAGCTGAAAATATACGCAAATCTACACGTATCAAATCTTCTGTATATTGCTGAGAAGCCATCAGACGAAGGATACCACCCGTATGAAGAGTTATCAGAATATCATCATAAAAAGGAAATACGTTCATGAAGTTACCATACTTTCTATATAGTTCCCCTACATTACGAATATATACTTTAGACTTCTTGGAAACATCATACAAATACAAATCATCTGCTTCGTCAATGAAACAAATAACCCCGCTTTGAATAAAAGTCTTTTTTATAACCTTGGAATGTAAAGGTGAAGATGTAACATCCAAACTTGTCTGCAAAGAATCAGCAGAAAAAGAACTCAATGAAAAATGAATCATCTTAGTATCATTAACTGGTACTATATGAAGTCCACCTTGTCCATCTACATAAGCACTTTGTTGAAGGTTCTCCAAATTTAAATTCATTGCACCGGCCTTCACAAAGCAACGATGATATGTATTATAATAATACAAATTCCGCTTTCCAACAATCCAGCTGTCACCTTTCCGATTAGAAAATACAATAACTTCTTCATCTGGAAATACATAATTATCGATAACAGATAAAGAATCTGTAGAAAATAAGTTTACTCCAGAATAGCTTTGCACCCATACTTTGTCATCTGAAGCAATCTGAATACGAGAAATAATGTTATTATCTAATGTTAGGCCCTTGGAAAAATCAGTACGAAATACATCTATCGTTCTACCATCATAACAGTTTAATCCATCGTAGGTACCGAACCACATCAATCCCTGATTATCCTGTAAGATGCTTAAAACTGCGCTATTTGAGAGTCCTTGTAAATGGTTTATTGTAAAAGAAGAATAAGAACTAGAAGCCAGCATAACCTGAAAGCATGCTATCAAGAAACTTGCCAGATAGATTTTCATATTACTGATGCTTCTTATCATAATTCTACTTTATAAGATATAATACAAAAATTTGGATAAATAAAAACAAAAAAAATAAGGAGCCCCATAATATTGACTCCTTATTTTTTTCTTCCGCTTTATTTTATTTCCCAAGTATCATTGGTTGCAAGCAATTCAGCAAAATTATGATATTTCTTTTTCGCAGAAACTTCTTCTATTTGTGCTTCGACAGATTCATCATATGTAGGCGCTTCTACATCACGAATAACTCCTAATGCAATCGGGAAATCAGGCCCTTCCATCAAAGCCAGTTTCAACTGAAGTGTATGATCTTCACAATGAGCATCATGTACTAGAATATCTTTTTCCGTAATTCCATTTTCACCCAGTTTAACAACTTTCAATCCGAAACCTTCCTGCATTAATCCAAACTCTTTATTCGGACCGAAAAGCATAGGTTTACCGTGTTCCAGATAAATGGCATTGCGTTCACGATCTTCTTTTTTAGCGACAGCATCATGAGTACCATCATTAAATATCACACAGTTTTGAAGAACCTCCACTACCGATGTTCCCTTATGACGAGCTGCTACTTTCAATACTTCTACTGACGGACCTCCATCTACAGCGACACAACGGGCAAAAAAGCGTCCACGCGCGCCAAAGCATAATTCTGCTGGACGGAACGGATCTTCTACTGTACCGTATGGTGACGACTTACTGACAAAACCTCGAGCTGATGTAGGAGAATACTGCCCCTTGGTAAGTCCATAAATACGATTATTCAGTAATATAATATTAATATCTACATTACGACGGATAGCATGAATAAAATGATTACCTCCAATAGCCAGTCCGTCACCATCTCCTGAAATCTGCCAGATAGTAAGATTTGGATTAGCGACTTTAGCACCTGTGGCAATAGCTGCCGCACGTCCATGAATCGTATGCATACCATATGTATTCATATAATAAGGCAGACGAGACGAACATCCAATACCAGAAATAACTGCAATTTCATGGGGAGAAACTCCTAATTCTGCAAGTGCCTTATGAAAGGAATTCAAAAATGCGTGATCACCGCATCCGGGACACCAGCGCGGTTGTCCTGCCTTATAATCTGCTGCTGTATATTTTGTTTCGCTCATTGTCTATTCCTCCATTAATTTAGTAAATGCTTCAACCAGTTCTTGTACAACAAAAGGTTGTCCCTTTACCTGATTAAACTGATGCAAATGAATACCTTCTATCTTCATTCTCAGATAACCTGCCAGCTGTCCCATATTCTGCTCTGCAACAACGATCTTTTTATATCGACGAAGAACTTCTTCTGTATTCTTAGGCAACGGATTGATGAACTTAAAATGAGCTAAAGCTGCTTTCTTTCCACGTCTGTTCAGCTCATCCATAGCCGAATGCAAATGACCGTATGTTCCACCAAAACCTACAATCAGTAAATCTACATCCTGATTTCCTTCTACCTTCAAATCAGGTATAGAATCAGCAATCTTAGCCACTTTCTCAGCACGCAGACGCGTCATCAGGTTATGATTTTCCGAATCTGTTGAGATAGCTCCCGTTTCATTACTTTTTTCCAATCCTCCGATACGGTGCATAAATCCTTCCATACCTGGAGTAGCCCAATAACGTACGCCTGTCTGTGGATTACGCTGGAAAGGTGTCCAGGCCCCAGCCATGTCAGGTGTTACATAAGGAGGACGAATATCAGGATATTCAGCTAAGTCAGGCAAACGCCATGCTGCCGAACCGTTTGCAATATATGCATCAGTCAACAAAACAACAGGAGTCATATGTTCCAATGCTATTTTACATGCCATATAGGCTGCATCAAAACAATCTGTAGGTGAGGATGCAGCAATAACAGGCATCGGGCTTTCACCATTTCTTCCATACAAAGCCTGTAATAAATCCGTCTGTTCTGATTTAGTAGGTAGTCCGGTAGAAGGTCCTCCACGCTGTACATCAACGATTACTAAAGGTAATTCAGTAATTACAGCCAGATTCATAGCTTCACTCTTCAGACAAACTCCAGGTCCGGAGGTGGTTGTTACAGCCAAAGCTCCGGCAAAAGCAGCACCAACAGCCGAAGCACATCCTGCTATTTCATCTTCACACTGAACCGTTTTTACTCCCAATGATTTATGTTTTGCCAATTCATGTAAGATATCTGTCGCAGGAGTAATAGGATATGATCCCAGGTAAAGCTGCAATCCAGCCTTTTCTGCAGCAGCAATAAGCCCGTAAGCCGTAGCTTTATTGCCATTAATATCCATGTAACGTCCTTTTTCTTTTTGAGCTTTACTAGGAACCAGATAGCTCATCGCAACTGAAGCATGCGTGTTTTCTCCAAAATGATAACCATCGTATAAAACCTTCACATTAGCTTCTGCAATCTCCGGCTTTCTCGCAAATTTCTCACGAAGTAACTTTTCACCTACCTTTACATCACGATGGAAAAGCCAGCACACTAAACCTAATGCGAACATGTTTTTGGTACGCATAATAGACTTATTGTCCAACCCACTATCCTTCAGGCTTTCTTTACACATTGTCGTAATGGCAGCTTCCACTACCTCATTCTTAATACCAAGCTCTGAAAAAGGATTTTCCAATACAAACTGAGCTTTTTCCAGGTCACGCTTTGTAAACGAGTCTGTATCAATTATAATAACCGACTGAGGTTTACAAAATTTATACTGAGTTTTCAATGCTGCAGGATTCATTGCAACCAACACATCGCATTTATCTCCTGGAGTATATACTTTCCCAGAACCTATATGTACCTGAAATCCAGAAACACCTGTTAATGTACCTTGCGGAGCCCGGATATCGGCCGGATAATCTGGAAATGTACTGATATCATTTCCCTCGGCAGCTGATATATTGGAAAACATATTTCCCGCCAGCTGCATACCGTCGCCTGAATCACCAGAGAAGCGAACAACTACATCATCCAGCTCCTTGATTATCATTTCTTCTGCCATAATATGTCATTTAAAGTTTACAAATTCATTAATCGCAAAATTGGCGAACTTCCTTTAAAAATCAAAATAAAAAAGGTAGTTATTTCATTTGTAAAGGAAGCTCTCAAGTTTTTTAAACAAAATTATTGGGATATTCCGAAAAAGAAGTATTTTTGCAATCAACTTGCCCTTGTAGTTCAACGGATAGAATAGAAGTTTCCTAAACTTTTGATTCGGGTTCGATTCCCGACGAGGGTACAAAAAGA
>OOBT01001867.1_pt1 | contig 10293 bp, 8 predicted proteins | sample 1671551 | NCBI WGS metagenome assembly OOBT01 (sample SAMN06348168, study PRJEB24527) | human gut metagenome | reverse complement strand
ACACCACTGGCAGCAACGGCTCCCATGATTCCGCAAAGTCCGAGCATTCCTACCATATCACTTCCTGCGCTGAAAGGCGGCTGCGCCAGATGGAACGCCAGACAAGACCATATTGCCATCATACTGCCGAACCCGAAGGCTGCACGGGTGGAATAGATGCGGATAGAAGAATGGAAAAAGAAAATTTCTGCTATCGTGGTCATCAGCCCTCTGTAGGTTCCTACATAGTTGCGCTTCATCTCAGGCATCATGAGCAGCATGATTCCCATGCAAAGCACCATCACGAAAGCAGCTATGATAAACATCTCCCGCCATCCCAGCCATTCGCCGATGTAACCGCTGATTACTCGTGAGGCGAGAATGCCCGTCAGCAGTCCGGAGAGTACAATGCCCATATTCCTGCTCTTGTTCTTGGGCTCCGAAAACTGTCCGGCTATCGGAATGAAGAACTGCGGAATCACCGAACAGGCGCCAATCAGCAGTGAAGCTCCCCAGAGCATCCATACGTTTTGCGCTGCAGCCATCACAATTGCCATCAATGCAGCAATGGTCATATTGACAAGGATGAGTTTCTTGCGCGAAAGCATGTCGCCCAAGGGGATGAGGAAGAATAAGCCCAGCGCATAACCTATCTGGGTAATGACGGTGATGAGGTTAGCCTTCTGCTCGGTAATATCCAGGTCGTGGCGGATGAGTTCGAGAAGCGGCTGATTGTAGTAGCAGTTGGCTACGGTGAGTCCTGCGACGATAGCCATCATCAGGAGAATGCTGCGGGGAATGCCCTGATTTTCTTTTAGCTGTATCATTTTCTGTCTGTTTGTTTCTTTGTTTTGAGTGCAAAGTTACGAAAAAATTCCCGGCAATCAAAGTTTTTGGGGACGATTTCTTTGGAAAGTCTTCTCTCTCAGGCAGAAAAACTTTCTGTTCTTTCCCTCGCGCGCGTACCTTATTATATGTATATAGTGCTGCTCTGAAGAGGTGTTGGCGCGCACCCTTGTTACGCTAAAAAACACCGAAAAGTGTTAAAATTAGGCTGTTTTCGAACACACCAAAAACTTTAACCTTTGTTAGCACTTTGTAAGTGGCTGATTTATAGCGATTTGTAATTTTGTTACAAAATCACCTAAAAAAAAATCGCAAAAAAAAGAACAACGTATCAAAAAAATGCTTACCTTTGCATCGTTCAAAAGAACAAATGATTGTTTTACAGATTTTAAAAAAGCAAAGAAAATGAAGAAATTAGTTTTTATGTTCGTAGCTATCGCAGCTATCTCTTTCGCATCATGTGGTAACAAAACAGCTCAGAACACAGCTTCTGCTGATTCTGACACAGCTCAGGTAGATACAACTGCTGCTGACACTGCTGCTGCTGATACAGCTGCTGCTGATTCTGCTAAGTAATTTGAAATTACTTGCGAACGAAAAAATGAGAGAAACAACCGCTGGACTTCGGTCTAGCGGCTTTTTCGTTTTATAGAGACTATGTTTCATTTTTTTTAGGTTACCTTTTAGAATTTTAGAAAAGATAATTTATGATAGATTCAAGTGCCTTCCAAGGTAAAAAGGCAGCTTACTATACGCTAGGCTGCAAACTCAACTTCTCTGAAACTTCCACTTTTGGCAAAATGCTCGAAGACATGGGCGTCATTACTGCTAAAAAGGGGGAGAAAGCTGATATTTGTCTTATTAACACCTGCTCGGTAACAGAAGTTGCCGATCATAAATGCCGTCAGGCTATCCACCGGATGGTGAGAAACAATCCGGGCGCATTCGTTATCGTGACGGGCTGTTATGCGCAGCTCGAATCTGAGAATGTCAGCAAGATAGAGGGTGTAGACCTCGTGTTGGGTGCTAACGAGAAGGCGAACTTGATTCAATATCTCAGCGATGCATGGGCGCAGAAGTTTGCCCAGGAAAACGGATTGGCTGCTCAGACTCCTCAGAACGGCGATGCTGAAAGTTCTCAGAACGTCGATGCTGAAACCTCTCAGAATGGCGATGCTGCGGCTCTTCATCAGCATTATAGCGTGAAGACGAAGGAAATCAAGACCTTCCAGCCTTCTTGCTCGCGTGGCAACCGTACCCGTTATTTCCTGAAGGTGCAGGACGGCTGCAATTATTATTGCACCTATTGCACCATTCCATTTGCCCGAGGCAATTCGCGCAACCCGAGCATCCAGTCGCTTGTGGCTCAATGTGAGCAGGCGGCTGCTGAAGGCGGTAAGGAAATCGTCATTACCGGTGTGAATATCGGTGATTTCGGTCAGACTACCCACGAGCGATTCATCGACCTTGTCAAGGCGATGGATCAGGTAGAAGGAATCAAGCGTTACCGCATCTCGAGTCTGGAGCCTGATCTCTGTGATGATGATCTCATAGAGTATTGTGCCCAGAGCCGTGCCTTTATGCCTCATTTCCATATTCCTCTGCAGAGCGGAAGCGATGAGGTGCTCAAGCTGATGCACCGCCGTTACGACAAGGCGCTCTTTGCCCACAAGGTGAATCTTATTAAGGAGAAGATGCCTGATGCGTTTATCGGTGTTGATGTGATGGTGGGCTGTCGCGGCGAAACTCCGGAGTGTTTTGAAGAATGCTATGAGTTTCTGAAGAGTCTGCCTGTTACCCAGCTTCATGTCTTCCCTTATTCTGAGCGTCCGGGCACGGCTGCCTTGAAGATTCCGTATGTGGTTGACGAGAAGGAGAAGAAGAAGCGTTCCAAGCGACTGTTGGAGTTGAGCGATCAGAAGACGCAGGAATTCTATGCCCAATACATCGGTACTGAGGCTGAGGTTCTCTTCGAAAAGGCGCCAAGAGGCAAGGCAATGCATGGATTCACCAAGAACTATATCCGCGTAGAACTTTCGCCGGCTCTCGCCAAGGAAGAATACGACAACCAGCTTATCAAGGTTCGCCTGGGTGGTTTCAATCACGATAAGACGGCGCTGAAGGGAGAGCTTCTTTAGTTGATAGTTAATAGTTTATAGTTAATAGCTCAAGGCTCAAAGTCCAATGTATTACAACGATTTTGGAACATGGATCCGGAAGCAGTTTCCTGATTTCCGTGTTCAGAAGATTTCGATAGACGCGGGATTCTCCTGTCCTAACAGAGATGGGAGGATTTCGAGTGGCGGATGTACGTATTGCGACAACCGCACCTTCAATCCCAGCTATTGCGACCGGAAAAAGTCGATTACTGAACAGCTGGAGGAGGGAAAGGCTTTCTTCAGCAGGAAGTATCCTGATATGAAATATCTGGCTTATTTCCAGGCTTATACCAATACATACGCCAGGGTGGAGCAACTGAGGCAGATGTATGAAGAGGCTCTTGAGGTGGAAGATGTGGTGGGAATCGTTATTGGAACCCGTCCGGATTGTGTGAGCGATGAATTGCTCGATTATCTGGAAGAACTGAACCGCCGAACCTTCGTGCTGGTGGAATACGGCATTGAGAGTGCCAATGATGATACCTTGAAACGCATCAACCGCGGACATGATTTTGCCTGTTGCCGTAGTGCTGTGGAGCGTACTCATGCCAGGGGAATCCTTACGGGCGGCCACATCATTATCGGTTTGCCGGGAGAAGATGCGGAAGAAAGTCTGCGCCAGGCTCCTCTCATCTCTTCCTTGCCGCTTGATATTCTCAAGATTCATCAGATGCAGATTATCAGGGGCACCCGGCTGGCACAGGAATATGCTGAGCATCCCTTCCATGTTTACACGGTAGAGGAATATATTGATGTCATCGTGAAATACATCCGTCTGCTCAGAAAGGATTTGGTGCTGGAGCGCTTCGTCAGTCAGTCGCCCAAAGAACTGCTGGTTGCTCCCAAATGGGGACTCAAGAACTATGAGTTTACCAATCTCCTGAATAACAGATTAAAGAGTTTACAATAAATATGGCAAAAGTAGCAATCGTTATATTAAACTGGAATGGTCAGAAGATGCTGGCAAAGTATCTTCCGAATGTCATCGAATATTCCCGTCAGGATGCTGAAATCTGGGTGGCAGACAATTCTTCTTCTGATGGTTCGATGCACCTTCTGGAGACTCAGTTTCCTCAGGTGAAGACCATCGTGCTGGAGCAGAATTTCGGCTTTGCTGAAGGCTATAACCGTGCCTTGAAGCAGATAGATGCAGAATATTACGTGCTCCTGAATAGCGATGTGGAGGTTTCGCATCATTGGCTTACACCGCTCATCGAGTTTATGGATTCGCATCAGCAGGTGGCTGCCTGCCAGCCTAAGCTTCTTGCGGAATACGATAAGGACAGTTTTGAGTATGCTGGCGCTTGTGGCGGATTCCTCGACAAATACGGCTATCCGTTCTGTCGCGGCCGCATCTTTGATACGGTAGAGCGCGATAACGGGCAGTATGATTACCAGCAGGAAATCTTGTGGGCTACGGGTGCCTGTATGATGATCCGCTCAAAAGATTATTGGACTGCCGGTGGTTTAGACGGCCGTTTCTTTGCCCATAATGAAGAGATAGATCTTTGCTGGCGCTTGCGTCTGATGGGCAGAAAAATCTATTGCATTCCTGAGAGTGAGGTTTATCATGTGGGTGGTGGAACCCTGCCGAAAAGCAATCCGATGAAGACTTATCTGAATTTCAGAAATAATTTAACCATGCTTTATAAGAATCTGAGTGATACGGAGTTGACTCATGTAATGCGTATGCGTAGATTCCTAGATTATCTTGCTGCTTTCGAAACATTGGTTCTGAAGCGCAACTGGGGCGACTTCAAGGCCATCTTCAAGGCGCGCAGGGCTTTCAAGGCATGGAAACATGAGTTTGACGAAGATCGCAGAAAGATACAGGCGAGTAGGGTGAAGGAGGAGATTCCGCAGGTTTACAATCTCTCTATCATCTGGCAATATTACGCCAAGGGCAAGAAACTCTTCTCGCAGTTGTAGACTATAAATAAACAAACTTAAAAATAAAAATCTATGAAGAAAAAACAAATGATGATGGCGCTGGTTTCCCTAATGGTTCTGTCAGCCCAGGCGCAGGCTAATTTCCAGGTGTCGGTTTCCAATCCTTCCAAGGTGGCAAGAACCGATGCTCCGGTGGTGGTAGATCTCAGCAAGTTGGGAGCAATTGGCAACATTCAGCGCGCTGTAGTAACCGTTGACGGCAAGGAGATTCCTTCCCAGCTCGATGACACCAACCGCGATTGTACCAACGATGAACTCTGTTTCCTTGCCGATTTGGGCAAGAAAGAAACCAAGACCTATCAGGTGCATCTCTATCGTGAGGGTGAGCAGGCACAGTATCCGGCACGTACCTTTGCCGAACTCTGTCTGCCAAGCAGAAACAGGAAACTGGCTAAGAACAGGCAGGATATTTATCTGCGCAGCATCTCGTTTGATAAGAAGACCAAGGACCCTTATCACTACGTCCATTCTCATGGCATCTGCTTCGAAAGTGAACTGATTGCCATGCGTGTTTATTTCGACCATCGTCAGACCATCGACCTTTATGGCAAAATCAACAAGGGACTGGTGGTTCAGGATACGCAGTTCTATCCTTCAGAAGAGCAGATTCAGGCTGGTTCGGGCGATGATTGCCTCTGGGTAGGCAATACCTACGGACTGGGTGCGCTCCGTGGCTGGGATGGTAAAGACCAGGTGCTGTTCAACAACGTGAAATACCAGGAGCAGCGCGTCATTTCAGAAGGTCCGCTCCGTGCCATCGTCGAAGTCGTGGATAAGGGTTGGGTTCCGGCTCCGGGCTTGCAGCCTGTCAATGCCACCATCCGTTACACCATCTATGCCGGTCATCGCGATTTCGATGTAGATGTATTCTTCAACAAGGATGTTTCTGATTATCAGTTTGCTACAGGACTCATCAACGTAAAGGGTTCCAGCGAATTTGCTGATGGCAAGGGTTTGCGTGGCTGTTACGGCAGCGACTGGCCAACAGGCAAGGACGATGGAAAGCACAAGCTGGAGACCGTAGGCTTGGGCATTTATGTGCCACAGTCAGCCCTGGTTAGTCAGCAGCCAGCCAATAAGGATTGCTATACTCAGGTAGTGAAGCCGGCAGGCAGCCAGCTCAGTTATAAGCTTGCTTATACCAGTGCCAACGAAACCTATGGTTTCAAGGGCGAGAAGGAGTGGTATGAGTGGTTGAAAGCCTGGAAGAAGCAGATAGAAGAGCCGGTTCAGGTTTCTGTTTCTGTCATCATCCGATAAGCAGAAAAACTGCGCAAATAGCCAGTAATGAGCAAAAAAGCCTTACGTTTTGCTCATTGCTGGCTATTTTGCAAACAAATTTAAGAGAAAAACCCATTTTTTTTGCGAATGCGTATGATTTTTTAGCAAAAAAGCTTGGTAATTTAAATAATTTTTAGTATTTTTGCAGTCGTAACTCGAAGATTTGTAAATTATCGTGAAAAGGTTTTTTAATTATATAGTCATATTAGCAATCGTGCTTCTCAGTTCGGCCTGCGAGTTTAAGTTCAAGCCGAACGAGGAAGGAGAGGCTGTGCCCCTGTCAGTACAGCGTTACGACCGATTGGAAAGCAGATATCTTACTACCGGTGATTTCTCAGCCCTGCAGCAGATGAACACCGATTACCCGATAGAAACCCGTACGCTGATAGAGAAAATGCTCCAGCTTGGTACCATTACCGACGCCAATATCAGCAACCGTTTCCTCATGTTCTATCAGGATTCTACCCTGCAGGCACTTATTGCCGATGCTGAGGCAGAATTTGCCAATATGGAAGACATCAACGAGCAGCTGAAATCTGCCTTCTCACGTCTGAATAGTTGGATTCCGGAGCTCCAGCAGCCTTGTTTCTATGCCCAGATTGGCGCTCTCGACCAGAGCATCGTAGTAGGAGAGCACTCAGTAGGAATTTCGCTTGATAAATACATGGGCGAAAACTATCCGCTCTACAAGAAATTCTATACACCGCAGCAGCGCAGCACTATGTCGCGCCAGTATATTGTGCCGGATTGCCTTACCTTCTATCTGCTGAGCATCTATCCGATGGATCAGTTCGACACCCGTCCGCAGCTCGACCGCGATCTGCACATGGGCAAGATTATGTGGGCTGTCAACAAGGCGATGGGCAAGGAGATTTTCAAGACCAAGTATGTAAATACAATCAACGCTTATGTAAAGCGCAACCCTAAAGTAACAGTAAAGGAACTGCTCAAGGACGAAGATTATTCGCCTATTGAGGCATTACATAAAGATTAACACATGAAAAGATTTCCAGTTTTTATTGCAACTGTCATGATGGTTTCAGCAATGCAAGCTGCAGATAAACTCGACCTGAAGGCTATTACCTCCGGCGAGTTTGCTGCCTCTTATGTTACCGGTATTAACCCTATTGATGGCACCGATTTGTACGCTTCTATCAGCAATGATGGCAAGCAGGTTATCAGTTATTCGTTCAAGACGGGCAAGCAGATGAGCATCCTCTTCGATGTGAACACCGTCAAGGCTCCCTTCGAACAGATTGAGGGTTATGTAATCAGTCCTGATGGTAAGAAATTGCTTATCATGACGCATCGCGAGGCTATTTACCGCCGCTCGTTCAAGGCGGAGTATTTCATATACGATATTGCCAAGAAGAGTTTGAAGAAACTTTCCCAGGGCGTTAACCAGCAGGTGGCTACCTGGTCGCCTGATTCACGCCACATCGCCTTCGTAAAGGATAACAATCTCTTTGTTACCGATGGAGATAAGGAAACCCAGATTACCCGCGACGGTAAGTTCAATGAGGTGATTAATGGTATTCCTGATTGGGTTTACGAAGAGGAGTTCAGCTTCAACCGCGCCTTTGCATGGAATGCGGATGGAACTGCCATCGGCTGGATACGCTTCGACGAATCGCACGTAAAGACTTATTCTCTGCAGATGTTCGAAGGTTCTCATCCTACCCATAGCGAGTATCACGACTATCCGGGAGAGTATTCCTATAAATATCCTAAGGCAGGACAGGACAACTCTAAGGTGAGCCTCTGGAGCTATGATATGAAGAACGGCAAGACCGTGGCGCTCGATGTGCCTGTAGATTCCGACGGCTATTATCCACGCATCAAGACATCGCCAGACGCCAACAGTCTGATTGTCTATACGATGAACCGCCATCAGGACGACATGCGCCTCTATGCAGTCAATCCTTTCACCGGCAAGAGCAGGATGCTCATCAAGGAGAGTGTGCCTAAGTTTGTAAAGGAAGAGGTGATTGACAACAGCATCGTGGGCAAGAAGAACATCCTGCTGCCTAGCGACCGCGACGGCTTCATGCATCTCTATCTCTATGATATGAACGGCAAGCTCCTGCGCCAGGTAGAGAAGGGCAACTATGATGTTACCTCTATCTACGGAATGGATGAGAAGACGGGCGATGTTTATTTCCAGGCTGCCAAGCTCAATGCGCACGACCGCCAGGTTTACGTGGCTCATAAGAACGGAAAGGTGGAGCGCCTTACCGATGCGGCTGGTTCTAACTCGGCTTACTTCTCGGGCGATTACCGCTATTTCGTCAATACCTGGAGCAGCTACAGCCATCCTTATGTCTTCACCGTACGCAGCAACAAGGGCAAGCTTATCAAGACATTGGAAGACAACAAGCAGCTGCTCGAAAAGACCCGGAAGTATAATTGGGGCAAGCGCGAGACTTTCTCTTTCACCACTTCCGAAGGTGTGAAACTGGACGGCTGGATGGTGAAGCCTGTAGATTTCGACGCCAGCAAGAAGTATCCTGTCATCCTCTTCCAGTATTCCGGTCCGGGCAACCAGCAGGTGCTCGATTCATGGAGCACGGGCAGTATGGGCAATGGCGGTGCTTTCGATTATTATCTTGCACAGGAAGGATTCATCATTGCCTGCGTAGATGGTCGTGGAACAGGCGGTAGAGGAGCAGAGTTTGAGAAGTCTACTTATCTCCGTCTGGGCGATTTAGAGTCGAAAGATCAGGTTGAGACCGCTCTCTACATGGGTTCTCTGCCTTATGTAGACAAGGATAATATCGGCATTTGGGGCTGGAGCTATGGTGGTTTCAATACGCTGATGAGTATGAGCGAGGGCCGTCCTGTGTTCAAGGCAGGTGTGGCTGTGGCTCCTCCTACCTGCTACCGCTTCTATGATTCGGTTTATACTGAGCGCTACATGCGCACTCCTAAGGAGAACGAAGAGGGTTATAAGGTGAACCCTATCGAGCGAGTAAAGCAGCAGCATGGTGCGTTGCTTATCTGTCACGGATTGGCAGATGACAATGTGCATCCGCAGAATACCTTCGAATATGCTGAGGCGTTGGTTCAGGCAGACAAGGACTTCAAGACCCTGTGGTACACGAACCGTAATCATGGCATTTCGGGTGGCAATACCCGCAACCATCTGCTTCGCCAGATAGCAAACTGGTTCAAGCAGAATTTGAAGTAGAAAATGATATGATATAAAAAGTGAAGCCATTCTCGGCAGAAAACGGGAATGGCTTCTTAATTTAATGTTCTCCTCATTACTTTGCGAAGTAAGGAACGTTTGAATTCTTATTCAGTTTTAGCGCCTTTTCTGCGCTTTTCTTTCTTGGCTTTCTTAGCCTTCTTCACTTTTACCTCTTCAACCTCTTCATCGTTAGGCTGAACAGATGAAAAATGAAAATCTGTAGAGTTGATGGTCTTCACCTGATAAGGGCTAGGCGCATCGTTCATCTGCTGTCCGTTCTTTGCCTTCTTAGCCTTTGGCTTCTGAATGTATCTTGCATAGAGCTTGTTCCATTTCTTTTCAGCCTTCTTCTGGTTGAAGTCAAACATCACGATACACGTGCGGTTGCCGGCACCTTTCTGCTCCAGATAGTCGCGCAACTGGTATGAATAGTTCTCGCGGCTAACCAGAAACTTGTTCTTGCGGGTGAAATAGGCAGAATCAACCTTCTGAACGTCTGTGAAATAGACTGTAGAGTCATTAAACGACGAGGCAAATCCAAAGATGTATGCAGTCTTAGCTTCGTTCTTGGCTGATGCAGAGAGCGAGCTGAAACATGCTAATGCAATAGATGCTAATGCAATTTTTGTAATTTTCATTTCTTTTTCTGTCTTATTTTGTTTTGTGCTGTCTGCCCCATCAGTCATGCAGGATCTTTCCTTATCCCAGATAGGACTTCAGCAGTTTATCTGTCGTTTTGTTCCGGAGTCGCCTTATCGTTTTTTCCTTGATCTGGCGTACTCTTTCCCTGGTGAGATGATACTTGGTTCCGATTTCTTCGAGCGTCAGTTCAGGTGTTCCTATGCCATAGAAGGCAGCAATGATTTTCTGGTCTTTGTCCGGCAGCGT
>OOBT01001864.1_pt1 | contig 10312 bp, 9 predicted proteins | sample 1671551 | NCBI WGS metagenome assembly OOBT01 (sample SAMN06348168, study PRJEB24527) | human gut metagenome | reverse complement strand
CGGCCTCAGTGACGCCGTTGGTGACGCCGTACAGCTCGCTGACGGTGCCGCCCTGTGCCTTGGCGGCATCAATAGCAGCCTGGGGAATTTCCAGCTTGTCGGTGAACTCGCTGCCCTCGGGGACAACGGCGCTCATGGCCACCCGGGTCTTTTCGGCCTCAATGGCGGCGATCTTGTCCTTGGTGACGCCGTTGACCAGGCCCAGCAGCAAGGCCACCACCAGGGAGATAACAGTCAGGGTGCCGGCGACCTTCAGAATAAACTTACCGGAGATCTTCATTTTGCAGCCGCCTCCTTCTTTTCTTTCTTGGGAGCACCGTAGATGGTGGGCCGGATGTACTTATCCAGCAGCCAGGTGGTGCAGTTCATGATCAGGATGGAATAGCAGACGCCCTCGGGATAGGAGCCGAAGCGGCGGATAAAGCAGGTCAGCAGACCGCAGCCGAGGCCGAAGATCAGCTGGCCGGGCTTAGTGACAGGGGAGGTGGCATAGTCGGTAGCCATAAAGATGGCACCCAGCATCAGGCCGCCGCCGAACACGTTGTACAGCATATACTGCACGTTGTCGATACCGGCGGGAGCGGAGATCAGGCACAGGACGGCCACGGTGGCGATGAAGGCCACGGGGGTGTGCCAGGAGATGACCTTGCGGATCACCAGGTACACGCCGCCCAGCAGCAGCATCAGCGCGGAAACCTCGCCCAGGGAGCCGCCGATGCGGCCCAGGAACATATCCACCACGGAGTAGTTGCTGGTCAGGGAGGCCAGGTCGCCGCCCTTCATGATGGCCAGGGGGGTGGAGGAGGTAACGGCGTCAGCGTTGGAGCCGAAGATGGACAGCTTGCTCATGGGCACGGCCCAGGTGGTCATGGCGGTGGCATAGCTGGCCAGCAGAACGGCACGGCCCGCCAGAGCGGGGTTCATGAAGTTGCAGCCGATGCCGCCGAACAGCTGCTTGACCACCACGATGGCGAAGAACGCGCCGATGATGATCATCCAATAGGGCAGCGTGGGGGGGCACACAAAGGCCAGCAGCATACCGGTGACCACGGCGGACAGGTCGCCGATGGACTGGGGCTTCTTCAGGAGCTTGCGATAGCCCCACTCCCAGAACACGCAGGCGGCCACGGACACCAGGGTCAGGGCCAGGGCCCGGAAGCCAAAGACGAACACGCTCATGATCAGAGCGGGGATCATGGCGATGATCACGTCCATCATGATGGTCCGGGTGCTCTCGTTGGACCGGATGTGGGGGGAGGAGGACGCGATCAGCTTCAAATTCTTGTAATCGGTCATGGTTTACGCCTCCTTCTTTTCGGCGGCGGCCTTCTCGGCCTCTGCCTTGGCCTTGGCGGCCATTCTTGCATTGTTGACTTTCTGCTTGCCCATGCGGAAGGCGTGGGTCAGGGGCAGACGGGCGGGGCAGGTATAGGCGCAGGCGCCGCACTCGATGCAGTCCATGCCGTGGAGGGTGTTCTGCCAGGTATCCACATCGCCCTTCATCAGGTACTTATACATGAACACGGGCTCCAGCCGCATGGGACACACGCCCACGCACTTGCCGCAGCGGATGCACTGGGGATTCTCCTCGTACTGCTCCTCGTCACCGGCGAAGGCCAGCATAGCGCCGGTGCCCTTGCCCACGGTGACGTCCAGGTTGTACTGGGCAAGACCCATCATGGGGCCGCCCATAATCAGCTTATAGGTCTCGTCCTTCAGACCGCCGCAGGCGTCGAACAGGGCGGTGATGGGGGTGCCGATGGGGCACTCCAGGTTCTTGGGGTCGATGACGCCGGAGCCGGACACGGTGACGATCTTGTTCACCACGGGCAGGCCCTCGTACACCGCGCGGTAGATGGCGCAGGTGGTGTTCAGGTTGAAGATGCAGCAGCCTGCGTCGGCAGGCAGCTTGCCGGAGGGAACCTGACGGCCGGAGATGGCCTGGCACAGCTGCTTTTCAGCGCCCTGGGGGTAACGGGTGTGCAGCACCTCCACCACCACGGGGGCCTTCAGCTCGTCGATGGTCTTGTTCAGCACGTCGGCCGCGTTCTGCTTGTTGGCCTCCACGCCGATGTACACGTGCTCCACACCGAAGCACTTGGCCAGCAGGGTGGCGCCCTTGATGACCTGCTCGGGCCGCTCCAGCATGGTGCGGTGGTCGCCGGTGATGTAGGGCTCGCACTCGGCGGCGTTGATGATGACATAGTCCACCTTGCCGAGGCCGGAGCTGATCTTCACGTGGGTGGGGAAGGTTGCGCCGCCCTGGCCCACGATACCGGCGTTCTTGACGATCTCCACCAGCTGCTCGGGGGTCAGGCTGTCAGGGTCGTCCACGGGATGAATGTCCGGACACACGGTGTTCTGGAAGTCGTTCTCGATGACCACGGACATCATGGTCCCGCCCATGGAGAAGGGACGGGGCTCCACTGCCTTCACCGTGCCGGACACGCTGGCATGGATGGGAGCGGACACGAAACCGCCGGGTTCACCGATCTTCTGACCGATGGTCACCTTGTCGCCCACCGCAACGATGGGCTTGCAGGGTGCACCGATGTGCATAGACATGGGAATGACCACCTCAGCCGGGGCTGCCAGCTGTTCGATGGCCTTTTCATTGGTCGCGGCCTTCATATCATTGGGATGAACGCCGCCAAAGAAAGCTTGTGCCATTGTCTTCACCTCATCTTACTACTGGGTGGCCCTATGCCACCACATACTGTCCTGAATTCTACACCAGATTTGGCTTCTTGTCCACCCCCTGTATTCCGGTTTTCTGCAAAAATTATAGGTTTTTGTCTTATTCTTAGCTTTTCGGAGGGAATCCGGCGGAATCTTTATCCAAAAATACCCGAAATTTCTCGTTCTTGTGTTTGGGGGCGGCATATGGTATACTATGCGCAGAAAAGCGGACATATGGCCGCCTGCGGGGCGGCGTGTCACAAGAAAGGAAGTGCTTTCATGCCCGATCGCATTCAGATTAAAGAAGAAGCCAAGCAGGTGCTGCGGGGCGCCCGGGTGAACCCCTACCTGGTGTCACTGATCGTTGTGGGGGTTCTGGGCCTGCTGGGCGGGCTGGACTCCTATGTGGGGGCGTCCCAGACCGTGGACCAGATGGCAGGCTATGACCCCGACCTGGCGGCGATGCTGCCCAGCTTTCCGGAGTTCCCGGTGCTGCTGGTGGCCTTTGTGGCGGCGGTAAACTGGCTGGCCCAGGCAATTCTCAGCGCCGGCTGGTCCATCTATCACCTGGGCGTGCGCCGGGGCAAGGAAATGCCCTTCTCCTGCCTGCTGGACGGGTTCAGCTTCCTGGGGAAGCTGATCCTGCTGAACATCGTTATGAGCATCTTCGTGTTCCTGTGGTCCCTGCTGTTCTATATCCCCGGCCTCATCGCCCAGTACCGGTACCGCTTCGCGGTGTATAACCTGTGCGAAAATCCCGACATCGGCATCATGGAGGCCATCAGCATGAGCAAGGCCCAGACGGCGGGCTTCAAGTGGACGCTGTTTGTGCTGGACCTGTCCTTCATCGGGTGGATTCTGCTGTCCGGCCTGACCCTGGGCATTTTGGACATCTGGCTGGCCCCCTATCGGGAGCAGGCCAACGTGGGCTATTTCCAGGAGATCAAGCGGGTGAAAGGCATCGGCTTCCAGTCCGGCCCCGACGGCGGCGATGACGATCCCTTCCGGCCCATCGACCCCTTCGGCCCCAACGAATAAGCAAAAAGAAATCCTGCGGCAGGGCCGCAGGATTTTTTCTTACTTGTAGTAATCCGTCTCGTCGGTGAGGGCCATAGGCAGGCCGTTGTGATACACCGGCAGCGTCTGGAACTTGAAGCGCGAAACTTTGTGCTTGCGGTCGATCTGCTCCTTGATGGCGGGGTCGACCTCGCCCTTGCGGATGTACTCGTTCACCGCGTGGTAGGTAAAGCCGAGGTTGTCCTCGTCCGTCTTGCCGGTCAGGCCGTCGGACGGCGGCTTGATGAGGAAGCGCTCGGGCAGACCCAGCTCCGCGCCCAGCGCGATGACCTCCTCGGTCGTGTACATGCCGAGCGGCGAGAACGCGCCCGCGCTGTCGCCGTAGATCGTGCAGTAGCCGACCCAGTCCTCGGAGAGGTTCGAGGTGTTGATGACGATGCCGCCCTCCTCGCTCTGCGCGATGGCGTACAGCGTCGCCATGCGGATGCGGGACGGCAGGTTCACCTTCGTCTGGCGGCTCGCGTCGATGCCCACGCGCGCCATCTCGTCGAGAATGCCGCTCGTGCCGCCGTGAATATTGAACGTGTAGTGGCGGATGTTCAGCACGTCGACAAGGCCGTTGGAATAGTCGATGTCCGGCTGCACGCCGTCGGGCATCAGCACGCCGACGACATTCTCGCGACCGTAGGCCGCCACGCTCAGCGCCGCCGTGACGGAGCTGTCCTTTCCGCCCGAAATGCCGATGACGGCGGTCTTGCCTCCGCAGGCCTTCATCTGCGCGCGCATCCAGTCGAGAAGTCCCGGAAGCTGCTGCTTTGCGTTGAATTCTGCCATAGTCTTTTGCTCCTTCATATTACTTCAGCAAAGCGGGAAGGCTCCCCTCCCTGCTGAGAAAAAATTTGCTTTTGTTGTACCACACTTCCGCTAAGCTTTCAAGTACCCTTCGGCCTGCTTTAAAAACATTTCCCGATATTTTCCGTTCTGCGCCATCAGCTCCGCGTGCGTGCCGGATTCTATGATTCTTCCATCGGAGAGAAGATAAATTCGGTCCGCGTCCACGACCGTGGAGAGCCGGTGCGCGACCATAACGGTGGTCGTCGGCGAGCGGTCGAAGATCAGCTTTGCGATGCGGTACTCGGCGATCGGATCCAGCGCGCTGGACGGCTCGTCGAGGATGAGCAGTTTGGCGTCATGGCTCAACGCGATGGCGAGCATCAGCTTCATCTGCATGCCCCTCGAAAGGTCCTTGATCTTCTTCTTGCCGTTCTGAGCTCCCCCGAGACCGAAATCGTCCAGGTACCGCCGATACCGCTCCCCGTTCCATGCCGGGTAGAGCGGGGCGACGATGCGCTCGACCTTCGAGACCTTCCACTGTTCGTACAGGTAGCTGGAATCGAACACGACGCCCAGCTGTTCCTTGACGGCCTCCTCGTCAATGATGTTGTCGAGGCCGAGCACCTGGATGCTGCCGTGGTCCCGTCGGATCATGTTGAGGATCAGCTTGATCAGCGTGGATTTTCCGGCGCCGTTCGGGCCGATCAGCCCCATGATGTAGCCCTTGGGCAGGTCGAAGGTCACGTCGTCCAGCACGAAGCCGGAGTCGTAGTGCTTGGTGACACCGGTGACCGCAAGGGCCATCGTGTCGGGTTCGGATATGGCGGTCATGACCATGGTCCTTTCTTGGGAAACTCTCTCGTCCCGTGGCCTCGCGTATCACAGCGACGCCACGGTGTTCGCAGGTTGCCGGCCAATGCCGTCACTCACTGCTTGCGGTACTCGTCTTCGAGCATGCGGCCCAGTTCACTCAGCGCGATGTCGGCGGCTTTGGCCGCGTGTATCGCCTCGGCCAGGTTTTCGCGAACCTGGGTTTCGAGCTGACGTCGCATCAGCTCGTTGCCCTTGTCCATCACGAAGGCGCCTTTGCCCTGGAGGCTCTGCACCACGCCCTCATCGGCCAGTTCGTTGTACGCCCTGGTGACGGTGAGCACGGAGACGCGCAGTTCCTTGGCGAGTTTGCGCAGCGAAGGCAAGGCCTCCCCTGCCTCAAGCTCGCCGCTCATCACGGCGCTGCGAATCTGGTTCTTGATTTGCTCGTAGATGGGTTCTCCGGACACGGATGAGATGATCAGTTTCATCTATGCCCCTTTCCATGTGTCTCCAGTATCACAGCCGGATTACTGCTCTACTGTTACATATAACAGTATAACACTTATGGACAACTGTCAAGGTCGAGAGCATAACAGTTGCGCGTCGGTTCACAGACTGCGCGGTGCCTCGCTGAAATCAAACAGCACGCCGTCGGCGAGACCGCAGATATCCGGCCAGTCCCCGTCAGAAGAATCATCATGGATCGCCCATACCCGCATGCCGACGGACTTGGCGGACCGCATCGCCACCAGCAGATCCTCGAACACCGTGCACTGCTCCGGCACCACGCCCAGACGGCCGGCGGCCAGAAGGAACACGTCGGGACGGTCCTTGCCGACATCGTTCGCATCGTCGACGCTGACAATCTGGTCGAAATAGTCGAAAATGCCGACGTGCTTCATCGCCGGCTCTCGCAACGCCGGCGGCAGGGACGTGGCGACGGCCAGCTTCGCGCCCGACCGCTTGAGATACGACAGGTATTCGACCGCATGCGGCTTGGCCTCCACCACCGTCGAATAGGCGACGCGCGCCATGTCATCCCACTCCTGCATCAGCGCCTCGGGCGTGTCAGGCAGGTCGAACCGGGCGATCGTGTATTCGGCGATCTGCCGGAACTGCATCGCCGCCACCTTGCCCATGTAGTCGGCAGGGACCTCGATGCCCCGTTTGGCGAGGAAATCGATGTCGACCTGATCCCATACGCCCATGGAATCCAGCAATGTTCCGTCAAGATCGAAGATTGCCGCCTTGCCGTGGTTGTCGTCCATGATGTTCCTTCCGCTATTGCCGGTTATCCGGTCCGTATGTGCGCGCTGGCCGTCCCGGCTATGTCAGCGACGATGATGCCAACAGCTCGCGTGCGTGGTCGAGCGACGCCTCGGATTCGCTGCCGGACAGCATCCGGGCGATCTCATGGGCGCGCGCGTCGCCGCATACCTCGGCGACCGTGGTCGTCACCGCGGACTGCCCGCCGTCCGAGGCGCCCTTGGTCACGACGAACTGCGCGTCCGCCCATGAGGCCACCTGAGCCAGGTGCGTGACAACGATGACCTGCGAGGTCCGCGCGAGACGGGCGAGACGCCGCCCCAGCTCCACTGCGGCCTTGCCGCCGACACCGGCGTCGACCTCGTCGAAGATGAACGTCATCGGCCCGCCCTCGCCCGCGGGAGCCGCACTCGAACGCCGATCCGCGGCGGCGAGTTCCAATGCGAGCATCAGGCGGCTCAGCTCACCGCCGGAAGCGCTTTTGCCCATCGGCAGCTGCGGGGATCCAGGGAACGGCGTGAACAGGAATTCGATGTCATCGCGGCCGTTCGCGTCCAGCGGCCATGTCGAGGCCTCGACGACGGAATCGGATACGGGTACCGCCTCTTCCCCGCGATCCGTGACGTGGATATCGAGCCGTGCCCCGGCCATGGCCAGCGACGACAGCTCGTCGGTGACGGTGGCGGCCAGCGACTGCGCCGTGGCCCGTCGCGCCTCGCTCAGTGCCCCGGCATCCTGCAGGGCCCGGTCGAATGCGGCTTTGCGCTCGTCCTGCAGCTGGGCGACCTTCTCAGGAGACGCGTCCAGATCCTCGACCTCGAACGTCGCCTTGTCGCGCCAGGCAATCACGTCCTGCAGCGTCGGCCCCCAGCGCCGGGTCAGCTCGCCCAGCTCGTGGATGCGCGCGTTGATGGCATCCAGGTCCTCGACGCTCTCCTCGCCGTCAAGCTCACGCGACAGCGAGAACACGATGTCCGACAGATCCGCGTTCAGGGATTCCAGACGGTCAGCCAATTCGCCGAAATCACCGTCGACATGGATGTCGCGCAATGAAGAGATCGCCTGATTCAGCAGATCAGACGCGCTCGATGAATCGGCGTCGACATCCACCTGGGAGGCGTCAAGCGCCGCAAGCGCCCGGCTGACACCCTGCGCGATATCGGCGGCGTTCTCGATGCGGGCGCGACGGCCTTTGAGCTCCTCGTCCTCGCCGGGCTGGGGATCGGCGCGGTTGATGCGCTGGATGGATTCGCGCAGATAGTCCGCACGCTGTCTGGCGGACGACTCCTGATGGCGCAGTCGTTCCAGACGGTCATCAAGATCGCGCAGAGCATCCCATGAATGACGGTACCGCGCCAGCAGATCATCATCGCCGGCGACCATGTCAAGGAACTCCCGCTGCCTGGATGCGGCGGCGATGCGCAACTGGTCGGCCTGCCCGTGAATCGTCACCAACTGCGACGCCAGTGATTCCAAGACCGAGCGGGGGGCGCTCTTGCCGTTCAGCACGGCACGGGACCGGCCCGACACCGGCACCGTGCGCGACAAGTACAACTCCCCGTCCTCCAGCACGGCCCCGGCATCGCGGGCCTCCTGCGCCACGCCGCCGCGGTCATCCACGGCGAACACGCCTTGCGCCCATGCCTCCGAAGCGCCCGGGGACACGCGCCCGCTGCTGGCCGGTCCACCGGAAATCAGCCGGATGGCGCTCAACAGCATGGACTTGCCCGCTCCGGTCTCGCCGGTGATCGCGGTCATTCCCCCGGCCGGCGTGAGCAGGGCACGATGAATCGGGCCGAGGTCATGAATTTCCAGCTCCTCAAGCATGGTCGACCCCCTGCTCGCCGGAAGAAGGCACCGCGGCCGTGTCCGCCGCACCCCTTGCACGCGTGCGCTGCGCCGAGGAACCACCGTTCCTCGCGTGCTCGCGCCATCCGACCACCGGCAGATCGAATTTGGTGACCAGACGGTTTGTGAACGGCACACCGGACAACCGGGCCAGCCGCAACGTGCTCTTCGACTCGCGCACCTCGACGCGGGTCCCCTTCGGCAGGGCGCACTGCCGTCGTCCGTCGCAACAGATCCAGCCTTCGGATGACGAATCGTCGAGGATGTCCAGAGTGAACGTCGAGCCGGCGCCGATGATCAGCGGGCGGGCGAACAGAGCATGCGCCGCCAGCGGCACCAGCTGCAGCGCCTTGACGTTCGGCCACATGATCGGCCCTCCCGCGGAGAACGCGTATGCGGTGGATCCGGTCGGCGTCGACACGATGACGCCGTCACAGCCGAACGAACTCATCTCCACATCGTCCACCCGGACCGACAGCTCGACCATCTTGCCACGGTCGGCGCGCTCCAAGGTGATGTCGTTCAGCGCCCAGTCCTGCAGCGGCTCATGCGCACCCGGCAGCCACACATCTACATGGGCGATCATGCGCTCGTCAATCGAATAGTCATGGTCGGCGACGCGCCGGATCGCCTCGCTCATCTGGAAACTCTCGAATTCGGCCAGAAAACCGACATGACCCATGTTCACGCCGAGAATCGGCACCTGCGTGCAATGCACCAGTTCAGCGGCCCGCAGTATCGTGCCGTCGCCGCCAAGCACCACGACGATCTCGGTGTCCTCGTCGACCTTGTGGGTCACGCCGCCGAACTGCGGCGCCTCGACGTTGTCGATGATCGACACCTCGAACCCGACGTTGCGCAGCCGGTCGACCGCCTCAGACACCACCGTGCCGCTTTCACGCAGACGCGAATGCGTCACCACCACTGCATGCCGAGCGCAGACCATCGCACACCTCATCATCATCCGAAACGACCACGTACTGTCATCCACAATATCCCATAAGGCGCCACGAACCGTTTATCCGCCGAAAACGAAACGCAAGCGCCGCCGGCGGCGCGTCCATGAAGACCGATCCGGGGCCGGGCGGGCCCGCGCCCGCGATGCGGACGACGGCGGCATCAGCGCCAAAGAATACTAAAATGGCGAGTGCAACCAGTCTGTTGCCGCGCTTGACGCGCGCCGACGCATACGAAGGAGCGGGGACCATGTCAAATCTCGTTTTTGACGAGTCCTCAGCGAACCGCGAGGCATCGCACGGCTACGCGTGGTGGTTCTCCGGCGACACGTTCGAGAAGGCCGCCGCCGAGGAGCGCACCCGCAGGAAACGCAGCTTCATTCACCATCTCACCTCGCATCCCGGCCGTCTGACCATCATCTACTTCCTGCTGCTGGTGGCCCTGTCCACCAGTCTGTTGCTGCTGCCGGTCTCCTCACACGAAGAGGAGCCGACCAGCTTCTCCACTGCGTTCTTCACCGCCGTGTCCGCACTGTCGACATGCGGCATCTCCATCGTGAACGCGACCACGCACTGGACCGCGTTCGGCCAGGTGGTACTGCTGGTGTCGGTGCAGATGGGCGGCTTGGGCGTCATGACGTTCGCATCGCTGATCGCCCTGGCCGCCAACCATCACATGAAAGCCACGCAGAGGCTGCTCACCGCCAACGAGCTCGGCACCACGAAACTCAACGAGATCCGCGGCGTGCTCACCGTGGTCATCACCACCACGTTCATCATCGAGTCCGTCACGTTCCTCGCCCTGTTCCCCGGCCTGTACGGCATCAACAGGGGCAATGTCCGCCATACCGCCCGGGAGGCGCTGTTCTTCGCGGTCATGTCGTACAACAACGCCGGCT
>OOBT01001859.1_pt1 | contig 10335 bp, 7 predicted proteins | sample 1671551 | NCBI WGS metagenome assembly OOBT01 (sample SAMN06348168, study PRJEB24527) | human gut metagenome | reverse complement strand
ATTAAAACGATAAGTAAAAGTAGCCATCGCATAACGTCCCAATCCCCAAGTCCAAGTTTCTCCCTGTCCGGTATCATTCATCCAACGATTGACAAAATCCCGTTGTTGCAGAATATCAACAACCTGAAATTTAAGCAACCCTTTTTTCCCTTTCAGAAAACTGTAAGTCAGCTCACCGTTCCAAAGCCACTGCGTCGTATTGGAGGCCTCATCCTTATATCCCCTGCGATTCATACTTCTCACAACGGTATAAAGATTCAAGTTGAGAGGTAACTTCAGTCGACACTCCGCACCATAATAAAAATCATACGTCCTGTAATCCGAATTGTTTGTATAACTGTTATCGGCTTGCTGATAAGTGATTGCTCCATTTATCTTAAACTCATGCTCTTCCAATTTATAGGCAAACTCCACATCCTGCATCAAGGAAAGCATTTGGGAGGTGTTACGATCATTCTCATTGGCTTCTCCCATTATCTGCACATACGAAACCCTCCGGTTATAATTTGCATTGGTAGCAAGACGAGCGAAAATTTTCTTGAATAATTTATTCGTATAATATATATTCCCGCCAATGCCCCAATTACCATTTATATTCTCGGGCCGACTGGTATATACCCCACTCTTCTCATCATAGGTTCTTTTCCGGCTTATATCATTTATCGTATTATTATATCTCAAACCACAATATAACATTTCCTGCTTTTCCATATTTCCTCCTCTGTAATTCACAGATATACTTTGCCCGAAAGCGGGTTTCAGCCCCGGATTCCCCATTGTTATGTTCAGAGGATTAGTATAATCGGGCACAGACAACAAATCATAAATGGAAGGCTGCCGGGTGTATCCGCTATAATACACACTCATATTATGGTTATTGCCCAAATCATAATCAAAATGCAGTTCGGGCACTATGTTCAACACGGTAATGGTCGTATCTATCTTCACTTTTCCCCTGTTGCTTTTCGTCGTAGACTTCTGAGGCGACAGCCCAAACCGGATATTCAACCTCACTTTTCTCCAATTAAGTGTGGTGCGCAGTCCGAATTCATTGGAATGAAGATCATTACGAGTATAATCACTTAAACTATCCACCCTTCCTGCCTCATAACCAGATGGAAGACTTCCCCACAAAGCATCCTCATCCAAATTGTACGTAACCGCATTATTACTCTGCCGTTGATACTCATGCCGATAATAAACCTGAAGCATTTGTTTTCCTATTGGCTCCGTATAGCTGACCTCCCCCGCCAATAATAAATTTCTGGCAGGTGACTCCCGGTATTGATTTCTATATAAAACCGAATCTGCCCCCAGGTCATTCTTCAATTGATAATAAGTAATAGACGATTGCTGATAATTACCACTCGCCTGATTACTATAATCATTTCTTAACTCTATGGAGAGTTTCCGGCCGATATCATTCAAATTATGAGTGAGCAAAAGATTATTGCCTATCATCAGATTGTTCGTCTTATTTTGAGAATTTCCCGTATTTTTATTTATCCTGAACTCAGGAGGAATCATTGCATCGTCCCTCCAAGGCTCTGAAACATAGTCCAAAGGATTGGTACTGAAAGTCGCCGAAATATTTTCTGATACCGAATTTAACCGGCTATGATTGATGTTATGCCTGAAATTAATTTCCGTCCGGTCACTCAAACTTCCCGTCAGATATATATTCTCCCAAAAAGAACTATTCCTACCCGTACTCAAGCCTTTATTATAGGCATATTGGCTACCGTTAGGCAGATATTCTTCTGACTGGCTTCGCGATTCATCCGCGCTTTTATTATTATTATATGAAGCACTGACATTGAGGTTGAGTTTCTTTATTTCCGTTCCCAAGCTAAAACCAATATCCTTCATTTGAGCAGGATTATCGGCCATATCACTGATAAAATTACCATATCTGGGGAGTTTTCCTAAATCACCATACAAGGACATCCGCCATTTTCCGACAAATTTATTCAAACTCATTTTCGCTCCATACATATCCCCCGAACCTTTCAAAGCTGAAACGTCCCCCATTAATCCATCTGTCAAATCCTTCTTGGTCTTCACATCCATCACCGTTTTCTTCTTACCGTCTGACACCCCTGTCATTTGCTCTTTATCCGACTGCTGCTCGTATACCTTTACCTCTTTCAAAGCATCTACCGGCATATTGTTCAAAGCAACTTTGCTATCTGCAAAAAACTCCTTTCCATTTAATAAGATCTGAGTGATTTCCTTTCCATGAAAATTCATCTTGCCGGATTTCTCGTCTAATTCCAATCCGGGAAGCTGCCTCACCAAATCCTGCAGAACAGCTCCTTCCGATGTCTTAAAGGCTCCGGTATTATATACTAATGTATCTCCGGACATCTTCATTTTCTGCAGTTCGGCCTTTATAACCGTTTCATCCAATACAATACTGGAAGGTTTCATCATCAGAGCACCTCCATAAACTTCTTTCCGATAAGCAGGAATATTCACTTTTTTTTCAATGGTTTCATATCCTAAAAAAGAAGCCCTTATTAAATAATTACCGGGATTCATAGGGTACAAACGGAAAACACCCTTCTTATCGCTCACCGTACCTTCTATAAAACTCGTATCAGGCAAAGAATAAAGTTGGATATTTACATCCGGCAAAGGATCGGGATAAGGGCGTTCTCCCTGTTCTCTGACAGAACCCGTCAAATGATAAGCTTTTTCTTTTCTTGCTTTATCTGAATCAAGCTTTTCCTGTCCACTAACCGGGAGAACAAAAGACAATATAATAAACAACGAGAACAGTTTAGTCATCTTGAAATATCAACAGGGTCCTATTTCAATGCTTCCGCAATGGCATTCATCAGATATCCAAATTCTTCTTTCTCATACCCGATGGAAGTATAAACGGCTTCTCCTTCTTTATTGAAAAGATAGGCGCGAGGAATTGACTTTTCAGCAAATAAAGAGAACACCTCACGTTTAGGATCGGGATATAACGGGAAAGTGAATTTCTTCCGTTCATTATAAGCCCTCAACTGTTCATCCGTATGCTCACGACCAATTACTAATAATACGAAGTCCTTGTTATCTTTATATTCAGGCCACAAAGTCTTCTCTATTTCAGCCAGTTCCAGCTGACAGGGCCCGCACCAAGTGGCAAATAAGCTCACCAAAACGACCTTACCTTTCAATTCAGCCGAAGAAACATCTCCATATACCGCAGATTTTAGATGAAAATCAGGTAATTTATCTCCTTTTTTCAATTCTTGAGCATTTACGGCAAATACCATGCAAAGCATCATGAACAATAATCCTAACTTTTTCATTTTCATAATTCTGAATATTTAATTTACGATATAATGAAGACAAATATATCTGTTTTTCCTATATTTGCCGACTGAAATATCATTTTTTAGCCTATGATGACTTTTATTTCATGTGCCAAAACAATGACCGGACGGAGCAAAATACAAACTCCTGTTACCAGCACACCACAATTCCAAACCGAAGCAATACAGAATGCACTTGATATGTCCCAATTCTCTGCTGAAGAACTGGAACGACTTTTACGTGTGAACAGCAAAATAGCAGCGGAGAACTATATGCGATTTCAAGATTTCTGTTCGGACTCTCCCTCGGCTTTAGCTGCCTTACTGGCTTATACCGGTATAGTATATAAACGTATCCATCCACAGGACTTTACTCCTGAAGATTTTCAATATGCACAGGATCACTTGCGGATCACTTCTTTTCTTTACGGATTACTCCGCCCGTTAGACCAGATCAAGAATTACAGAATGGAAGGAGATATCAAACTGCCCGAACGTGGAGGAATATCCATGTTTGACTATTGGAAGCCGATTCTGACCGACACCTTTATCAAAGAAATTAAAGCAAGAGGAGGAATACTAATCAATCTGGCAAGTGGGGAGATGAAAGATTTATTCGACTGGAAACGCGTGGAGCAGGAAGTACAAGTGATCACGCCGGAATTTCAGGTATGGAAAAAAGGGAAATTAACCACCGTTGTGGTTTATGCAAAAATGTGCCGTGGAGAATTGACACGCTTCATCATTAAAAACCGGATAGAGAATCCTGGGGATTTAAAAGGATTCAAATGGGAAGGATTCAGTTTTGATGCCGGACACAGCACAGATACCCACTATCTTTTTAGCCTTCTTTCATAAAAAAATATTAAATAGTCAACCTACTCAAACTTTTTATCAGCACTCATGTTATTTAGTTGAATTTGGGAAGATAAACCTGGACAATAATTAACTAATAGAAATGAGTATGAAAAAATTAATGTTTTTGCTGGCTGCGGCCAGTTTAAGTTCTGTAGCGTTTGCGCAACAGAAAAGCAATTCACAAAACGTCCTTGTAGGCGAGAGTGTAGATGTAATGGAGGTACCTGTGGATAAGTACAAGGTAGAGACCAATCACTTCTTCGATAATTGGTTCTTCTCTGTTGGTGGAGGTGCACAAGTACTGTTCGGCGATCAGTCCGATCTTGGTAAATTCAAGAAACGTATTGCTCCCGCTCTTCAAATATCAATCGGCAAATGGTTTACTCCCGGCTTAGGATTACGTTTGCAATATAGTGGTTTGCAGTCGAAGAGTTTTTCCAGTGAACCTTCCGCATATTCCAAACCTCACATGTTAAGCGAAGGATACTATCAGGATAAGTTCAACTACATGAATTTGCATGGTGACATCTTATTTAATGTCAGTAACATGATAGCCGGATATAATGAAGACCGCATATACGACTTCGTGCCATTCGTAGGTTTCGGTTTTGCCCACTCATATGATGCTCCACGTCGTAATTCACTGGCATTCAATTTCGGTATCATCAATACATTCCATCTGGCCAGTGCCTGGGACTTGAATCTGGAACTTTACGGAATGGGTACAGAAAACAAATTTGATGGAAAAACCACCAGTAAAGGCCCTGATTTTATGGCAGGTGCTACAGTGGGTATCACTTATAAATTTCCACAAAGAGGATTCAAACCTGCTCCGGATGTAGATGCTATCATGGCACTTACCTCTTCACAAATGGATGCCATCAATACCGCTTTGGCTCAACAGATAGAACAAAACCGTCAATTAAAGGCCCAACTTGCCAACCAACCCACTGAAGTGGTTACAGAACAAGTGACAGTGAACCAAATTGCTCCGGCTCCTCAATCTGTATTTTTCCAGATCGGTTCAGCGGTTCTTCCTACCGGTTATGCTGATAGTGATACAGGTAGCGCTGCATGGAACAAGCAGTTAAGTGAAGACCGTGCCAACAACGTGGCTAATGAACTGGTTAAATTGGGTGTCAACAAAAACAATCTGATTATCAGCGGAATGGGTGGTGTCAACACCTTAACTCCTCCGGCATTCAACCGTCGTGTAATTATCGAAGCCCAATAATATACACTGATTTCTGTCAGCAGAAGATAATCATGCCCGCAATTCCTTATAAAAACAGTATTGCGGGCATTTATTTTTTAGATGGAATAGCCCCACTGATCCAGTGCAAACTTCCAATTCTCTTCCACTAACCGGACCGTACGGTCGTCATACTTATACTTATTCTTCTTATATCCCTTCTTTCCGCCTATATATTGGCTGATAGCCGGAGCAGCTGCTTCGAATCCGGGAATAGAAAGAGATTTATAGATATGCTCGGTCATAGCCATTGCATCCGCTTCAAAATCCTCGAACTTCACTTCCATCAAATTTCCTTCAGGAATGAATTGTTTATCCGCCTCATATTTATGATACAGCTTGGCATAAATGGAAAGCACATTCTGTTCCAACGCCTCTGGAGAAATATCCTCCAGTTTCAACGGCTGGATTGTATTGGTGAAGAAATTCCTTGTAGATTCGAATACCGTATACGGATTACGCATCAAATAGATGAATTTGGCATTCGGAAACATCTTGACCAACTCTTTTACACGGCCTGTATGAGGCGGATTCTTACTTAAGAATTGTGTTCCGCCTGTATTCCAAAGAGAAATTTTAATAAGTTTGGTGAATATATCCTCAAACACTTTCAATTCCTCATCACTGATATCATTGAACAACAAGTATTTATCAGCATATTCCTGTTGGTACTTAGGCAGGAACCAAAAGTTATAATAGGTATAGGGCATCATATTGGCCAATGCAAACTCTTCCTCCTGAGGCAAGTCTACAGCCAGTTCCATATTATCCGTCGGACGCTTGTCGGGCATCAGCCAACTCATATTCTTCTTGAAAAAAGGCTGTCCCCACATCATCAGGTGAGGAAACACCGTCTGATAAGTAGTATTATATCCGAAATGTTTGTCACAAGAGAACACATTATGCATAAAGGTAGTCCCGCTACGCCAATGTCCGAGGATAAAGACCGGATCGTGTTCCAAAGGCTTGTCGGCCAACAGTTTCCTGTATCGCTTTTCCTGCAATGGAGCCAAGGTGGAAAGCAAACGGCATACTGCTTTCGTCAAACGGTATTTTCCTCTATATGCCGGATCAATTTCCCTTCCCGCAGTAATCGCCTTGAACGTTTTCCAATCGGCGCCTACCAATGTATTAATCGGCAGCTTGTTGAATTCAAGTAATCCCATTACTTTTCTTTTTTTAATTGTACGCTGTTATTTTTCTATCTTGACTGAAATGCCTTGACGGTCCAATTCTTTCACCACCTTTTCTATGGCTTCATAATGTTCCTCACCAATACCCATAGCTGCCAGATTCAAAGTAGGAACTTCCATGGCATTCAGCATATCTTTGGCTTCCACTCTGTCTATAATCATCCCCACCGCACTGGTGTTATTGGTAATGGGGTCAATCAGAATAAAAGAACCGCAAGCTTTATTCTTTTGATAAGAATCAAAGAAAAGCGGCTTGGCGGTAGTAAATGTCACACGGGCAATCTGATTCAATTGCAAAGGCAGATCCTCCTTTTTCAATTTACCGTTTTCAACAGACAGATGCTCCATCGTATTCACATCCACTTTATACTTAATGCTATCTATACGGGTACGTCCTGTATTGGTGGTATGCTTGATAAAGAAAGATTTGTCAAGGTCCATCGCCTCCTCATCCATCCATACCAACATGGCTTCAAAGTTACGATCTATCACAGGCACATTATCGGCATGCACCAACATATCTCCGCGAGACACGTCAATCTCATCCTCCAAAGTCAATGTCACTGCTTGCGGCGGGAAAGCATACTCTAACTCACCATCATAAGTAACAATACTCTTGATATGAGATTTCTTGCCGGAAGGCAAAGCCATCACCTCATCTCCTTTATGGATGACACCGGAAGCAACCTTTCCACAGAAACCGCGGAAATCCAGATTCGGTCTTAATACATACTGAACCGGGAAACGGAAATCAGTCAGATTATGGTCATTCTCGATGGAAACCGTTTCAAGCAATTCCAATAAAGAAGTACCTTTGTACCATGGCGTACGTTCAGATTTCTGCACCACATTGTCACCGTCAAGTGCCGAAAGAGGAATACAAGTCACATCCGGGATTCCCAATGGCTCTACAAATTTCTTATATTCGGTCACGATTTCGTTGAAACGCTCCTCCGAAAACCCGACAAGGTCCATCTTGTTCACCGCCAGCACCACATGCTTTATTCCCAATAAAGATACCAGAAAAGTATGGCGGCAGGTCTGCGTAATCACACCCAAGCGAGCATCTACCAAGATTATGGCAAGATTGGCAGTAGAACCTCCGGTAATCATATTGCGGGTATATTGTTCATGTCCCGGAGTATCGGCTATGATAAATTTACGGTTGTTCGTTGAAAAATAACGGTAAGCTACATCAATCGTAATACCCTGCTCGCGCTCTGCTTTCAACCCGTCGCACAACAAAGCGTAATCTATATGGTCACCTGCATTCCCCACACGTTTGCTGTCACGTTCCAAAGCGGCAAGCTGGTCCTCGTACAACTTCTTGCTGTCAAACAACAGACGTCCTATCAGGGTAGACTTTCCATCGTCTACCGAACCGGCTGTCAACAGGCGTAGCAAGTCTTTCTGTTCATCCTTATCTAAATATTCCTTTATATTCAGTTTATTCTCCATCACCCATTCCTTCATTTTAAATTCCTACTTATCCATTTAAAAATATCCTTCACGTTTCTTCTGCTCCATACTGGCATCCTGGTCGAAATCAATGACACGGGTAGTACGCTCGCTTTTGGTAGTGGTCATCATTTCCTCTACAATTTTCTCAATCGTATCGGCATCACTCTCTACGGCCCCGGTCAAAGGCCAACACCCCAAAGTACGGAAACGCACTTTCTTCATTTCAATACGGTCCCGATATTCTTCGGGCAGTCGGTCATCATCAGCCATAATCAGATTTCCATCTATATTCACCACAGGACGTTCCTTGGCAAAATAGAGCGGCACGATAGGAATATTTTCCAAACGGATGTACTGCCAGATATCCAGCTCAGTCCAGTTGCTTAATGGAAACACACGGATACTTTCCCCTTTATGAATCTTAGCATTATAAATATCCCACAACTCAGGACGCTGGTTTTTAGGATCCCACTGATGAAAACGGTCACGAAAAGAGAATATACGTTCTTTGGCACGTGACTTTTCCTCATCACGACGTGCTCCACCAAAGGCGGCATCAAACCTGTATTTATCCAACCCGTGAAGCAACGCCTGTGTCTTCATTAAATCGGTATGCACTTTGCTGCCATGCGTAAAAGGCCCTACTCCGGCATTAAAAGCCTCCATATTACTTTCCACTATCAAATTCCATCCATGTTCTTTGGCGTATTGATCACGGAACTCTATCATTTCCCTGAATTTCCATTTAGAATCGATATGCATCAAAGGGAAAGGCACTTTTCCCGGATAGAAAGCCTTCTCTGCCAAACGTACCATGACAGACGAATCTTTACCAATACTATAAAGCATAACAGGATTCTCAAATTCAGCTGCCACTTCACGAATGATATGGATAGACTCCGCTTCCAGTTCCCTTAAGTGGCTCAATTTATAATTTTCTTCCATTTTATAATGAATTATATTTTTTCTTCTTTTTTACCAACAATGGGGAGCACCAACTCCAACAAAGTATTGACCGACTCTTCCAAACTCAGCTTAGAAGTATCCAAAGATAAGGCAGGATGCTCCGGAGCTTCAAAAGGGGCGGAAATTCCGGTAAAGTTCTTGATTTCACCCCGACGTGCTTTGGCATAAAGTCCTTTCACATCACGTTTCTCACACTCTACCAAAGGAGTGCTGACATAGATTTCCAGGAAATCCTCTATCCCGATAATACGGGCAGCCATCTGCCGAAGCTCATTGCCGGGACTGATGAAAGCGGCAATGGTAATGATTCCCGTATCAACAAACAACTTGCCTATTTCGGCTATGCGACGGATGTTTTCCACACGATCCTCTGCCGAAAAGCCCAAATTATTATTGATGCCACTACGAATATTATCCCCGTCCAATATACGGCAGAGCAAACCACGTTTATGTAATTCACGTTCCAAAGCTATGGCAATAGTACTCTTACCGGAACCGCTAAGTCCCGTCAGCCACAGCATAACTCCCCGTTGTCCCAGCAGTTCTTCTTTATCTTTCCGGGAAAGCATACGGTCAAAGATAGGATATATATTTTCCTCTTCCATTCTCTATTTTCATTTTGTCTTTAACTTCATCAAAAAGGCCATATCAGCGGTATCAGAATAACCGAAATTATAAATGTCAATATATTCAACGGCAAACCGATACGTACAAAATCCGTAAACTTATAGTTTCCGATACCCTGCACAATCAAATTAGTCTGATAACCGATAGGAGTGGAAAAACTGGCAGATGCAGCGATGCAAATGACAACAAAAAAGGGCATCGGACTTACCCCCAACTGATTGGATAAGGAAAGGGCAAGCGGAAAAGCCAATGCGGCGGCGGCATTATTGGTTATCAGTTCGGTAAACAGATTTGTAATGATAAACAAAACAGCCAGCAACACATGCGGACTGTAGTCATCACTCATATCAATGATTCCATGCGCAATGATATCCGCCACTCCGGAATTTACCATGGCGCGACTTATAGCAAACGCACAGGCAATGGTTATCAAGATATCCCACGAGATGTATTTAGTATATTTACGTGCCGGAAAAAGTTTGGTCCATGCCATTATCACAGTCGTTACAGCTGCAAAAAAGAACATATCAAGATCAATACCGGGAAGTAATTCTTCCATAAAAGGCAACTCTCCTACTGTTGCCCCCACAATCATCAGCACCAATAAAGTCAATGCAAACCAACGTTTTTTCCTGTCACCTTTCGGTTCGGTGTCTTTACCATTAGCCAA
>OOBT01001858.1_pt1 | contig 10343 bp, 9 predicted proteins | sample 1671551 | NCBI WGS metagenome assembly OOBT01 (sample SAMN06348168, study PRJEB24527) | human gut metagenome | reverse complement strand
GGTAAATAGCAAAAAATGCCCCAAAATCAGGCATTTTTCAAAGTTATACGCTATCTAAGTGAAATGTTGTAGGTGAGAACGTTCACGGTAGGGGCTTCGAAAACCGACAAAAGCATGTTCCCATTTCGAAACTAAGGCGTATTATCTACCTCACAGAAAATTGGTGCGCGTCTTATGGCGGGTTCCACGGATCTGTTTCGAACGCTTCGCTGTTCAGACCACTTGCCCAAGGGGCATGGAACAGAGAAGGTTGAAAAATTTCGCGTCCGGTCGAACTCACGACAGACCGGTCGTGAACAACTCGATAAATTGAGGAGCAAATTTAAATGTCTCGCTTTGAAAGTGACTTCCTTGGTCAGCTCGAAATTCCTGACGATTGCTACTATGGCGTTCAGACGCTGCGTGGCAAGGAAAACTTCCACATCACGGAAATGTCGAACAACATGGAGCCGTTCTTCCTGATCGCCTATGCGTATGTGAAGAAGGCTGCCGCTCTGACCAACAAGGAACTCGGCACGATCCCGGCTGATGTTGCTGACGCTCTCGTGTGGGCCTGCGACGAATTGATCGCTGGTAAGTATCAGGATCAGTTTGTGACCGATTGGCTGCAGGGTGGTGCTGGCACTTCGACGAACATGAACGTCAACGAAGTGATCTGCAACCTGGCTTGCGAAAAGCTCGGTACGGTGAAGGGCGACTCCAAGCGTGTTTCCCCGAACGATCACGCTAATTTTGGTCAGTCCACGAACGACACCTATCCGACGGCTCTTCACCTGATGTTCCTGCTGCGTAGCAACGTGCTGCTCAAGGCTGTTGAAGATCTGGTCAATGCATTCTTCAAGAAGTCCGAAGAATTCAAGGGCGTGCTCAAGATGGGCCGTACCCACCTCCAGGACGCTGTTCCGATGACTCTCGGTCAGGAATTCCATGGCTGGGGCTTCACCATTCAGGACGAACTCAAGGTAATTCGCGAAGCTCAGGAACACCTGAAGACGATCAACCTCGGTGCTACCGCTATCGGTACCTGCGTGACCTCGCATCCGGATTATCCGGCAAAGGCTTCCGCCAAGCTTGCTGAGCTGACTGGCATCGACTTCAAGAACAGCGAAGACCTGATTGCTTGCACGAGTGACTGCGGTTCTTATGTAGCTCTGTCCAGCGCTATGAAGAGCCTCGCTGTCAAGCTCACCAAGGTTTGCAACGACATCCGTCTGCTCGCCTCTGGTCCGCGTTGCGGCCTCGCCGAACTGAACCTGCCGCAGTTGCAGCCGGGTTCCTCCATCATGCCGGGTAAGGTTAACCCGGTTATCCCCGAAGTGACGAACCAGGCCAGCTTCCTGGCTATCGGCCTCGACACCACGGTGATGCTTGCCGCTTCCGCCGGCCAGCTCGAACTCAACGTTATGGAACCTGTGATCACGTTTGCTCTGTTCATGCAGATGCGCGTGCTCACCAACGCTTGCAACGCCCTGCGCACGAAGTGCATTGATGGTATTACCGCCAATGCCGAACGTACCGCTCAGATGGTTATGAACTCTTGCGGTATCGTCACCCTCTTGAAGCCGCATCTCGGCTACAAGGTTTGCTCTGAAATGGCACACGAGTGCTATCACACGGGCAAGTCTCTGCACCAGGTTGTTGTGGAAGAACGCAAGCTTCTTACTCAGGAAGAGTGGGATGCCACGTTCAATCTGCAGAACCTGATTGCACCGAAATTCGTTCAGTAACCTGATCGGAACTACGGGAATCCTTGGGGCGGTCTCCGGAATCCGCCTCAAGAGATCTGAAACTGCAGAGCGGCCGTGACTTTCGTTGCGAGCTGCTCTGTAGCATAAATAAAACAAAGTTGTTAACAACCCTTTGGAGATGTCATGGATATCATGCTTATTCTTCAGATAATCGTACTTCTCGGTGCGATTTTCATCGGTGTTCGCCTTGGCGGCATCGGTATCGGCTACGCCGGCGGCGCCGGTGTGCTGGTTTTGGGTTTGTGCCTCGGCATGAAGCCGGGTAACATTCCCTGGGACGTGATCTTGATCATCACCTCCGTGATCGCTGCTATTTCCGCAATGCAGCTCGCCGGTGGTCTTGATTACCTCGTCCTGATTGCTGAACGTATCCTTCGTTCCAATCCCAAGTACATCAACTATCTGGCTCCTGTTGTGACCTATGTGCTGACGATTTTCGCCGGTACCGGCCACACCGCCTTCTCGATGATCCCGGTTATCGTTGAAGTCGCTAAGGAACAGAAGATTCGTCCTGTTTGCCCGCTGTCTATCGCTGTGGTTTCTTCCCAGATCGCCATTACGGCTTCTCCGGTGTCGGCTGCTGTGATTTACATGACCGGTGTTCTGGAACCGTTCGGCTGGTCTTATCCCGCCTTGCTGGGTATCTGGATTGTGACGACCTTCATCGGCTGCATGCTCACCGCTTTCGTGATGACCATGATTCAGAACCTCGACCTCGACAGCGACCCTGTCTACAAGGATCGTCTGGCTAAGGGTCTCGTGAAGGCTCCTGAAGGTGCTCGCACCTACAACCTCAAGCCCGGTGCCAAGCTCTCCGTCGGTATCTTCCTGATCGGCGTTCTCTGCGTGGTTCTCTATGCTTCCGCTATTTCGCCGGCTGTTGGCATCATCAAGAACGTGGTTGTCGGCCGTGACGCTGCTATCATGAGCTTGATGCTTCTGGTTGGTTGCGGTATCACTATGGCTTGCAAGATTGACGTTGGTAACGTTGCTTCCACGTCCGTGTTCAAGTCCGGTATGGTGGCTATCGTTTGCGTGCTCGGCGTTGCTTGGCTTGGCGACACGTTCGTGTCCGGTCACTCTGCCGAAATCAAGGAATTCTCTGCCGCGACCGTTGCCCAGTATCCGGCTCTGCTCGCTGTGGTGTACTTCTTTGCTGCTATGCTCCTGTACTCTCAGGCTGCTACCGCTAAGGCCATTACGCCTGCTGTCGTTGCTGCTCTCGGTATTTCCGCCAGCAACCCAGGCGACTCCTACATGCTGGTTGCTTCCTTCGCCGCCGTGTCCGCGCTGTTCGTTTTGCCGACCTACCCGACGCTTCTGGGTGCCGTGCAGATGGACGACACGGGTACGACCCGTATCGGCAAGTGGGTGTTCAACCACGCCTTCTTCCTGCCTGGCGTGCTCGCCATCGTGTTCTCCGTGGCACTCGGCTTTGCTGCTTGCGCAGTGTTCTAATTGCGAGTCAATGAAGCGCTTTGCTTAAAGCGGGCGCTTCCGACAAACAAATAGACAAATCAAGGATCCCTGTCAGAAATGGCGGGGATCTTTATTTTTTCGTTAACAACTGTATTTGGGAAAACGGTTCAAAATATTTCGCAAATTGATTCTCAAGGAGTAAAAACTCCTGAAAATCAACGAACTAGGGCAGAAGAGAAGGGTTCTAAGCCGACCGTCTTGACGCATTGACAATTGTTCACCGCAGGCCGCCTCTCGTTATCGTTTTTCCTATTTCGCGTGGTAGCATCAAAACCATTATGTTAGACACCGTCTCCACCATTGCTCTCTGGGCCATTCCCGCGATTTTGGCCATTACGCTGCACGAAGCCGCGCACGGCTACGTCGCTAAGCTCTGCGGCGACCGTACCGCCTGGGTACTCGGCCGCGTCACGATGAACCCGATTCGGCACATCGATCCGGTTGGGACGCTTTTGGTGCCCGGTGTTTTATTGCTCGGCAGCCTGATTAGCGGTGGATCAAGTTTGCTGTTCGGATGGGCTAAACCTGTTCCCGTTAATTTCCGCTTGCTGCGCAATCCCAAGACGGACATGATTTGGGTTGCCCTCGCCGGTCCTGGTTGCAATCTGGTTCAAGCTTTACTTTGGGCTCTTGCTCTGAAGCTTTTTATCGGCATGATGCCATCGCAAGCCGCCGCACAGCTTTTGTTCGATTTCTGCTACGCCGGCATCTCCGTGAACTTGATGCTCATGGCGTTTAACTTGTTACCGATTCTTCCTCTGGATGGCGGCCGCATTGTCTCGGGATTGCTGCCTCTTAAAACAGCAGTTGCCTATCAGAGGACAGAACCTTGGGGTATGGGTATCCTGTTGATTTTGATTGTGACCGGGCTTGTGAGTTATTTTGTGCGGCCATTTCTTATGTTCGGCAGCTGGCTTGTCAACGCTATCTTCTGACGTTTTGCGAAAGGACTTTAACGATGGCTGCCGACCTGAGTACCAAAGCTGATTTGCCAAGCGCATGGCTCATTCGTTTTTCGCCATATCTTAAGACAGGTACCCGCGTTCTTGAGATAGCTAGCGGTAACGGTCGCAACACGCGTTTTTTGGTCGGACTTGGTTGTGATGTGACGGCGGTCGACATCAATCCTGTACCTGAACCGTTAGTAGGGGTGCAGTATATCCAACGAGATTTGGAAAAAGAGGATTGGTTTTTCGCTCCCGAGTCTTTTGACGCAGTCATCGGCATCAACTACCTCTGGCGTGATCGATTTGACGCGTTATGCTCCTGTGTCAAACCCGGCGGTTTTTTCTTGTACGAGACATTCACGCGACATCAGACAATGCTCAATTTCGGGCCGAAGAATCCTCAGCATTTTCTGCAAGACAGAGAGTTGCTGCATCTGATCCCGTCCGATTGGCATATATTGGCGTATGAAGACGGCCGTGCGGACAACGATCGCTATCTGCAGCGCATCGCTGCCGTCAAGCCGCGGCATAATGAGATTGAATGTCTGGACGTGTGTGCCAGACGCTAGAAACGAATTCGAAGCAGACACCCACGGGCGGCGGGTGTGATCAGCGCCGCCAAGAAAAAAAGGCATGGAGTACGACTCAATGGCCAATACAACAACTTTTACTGCTCCCGGGCAGCAAGCCGGTCTCAATGAGTGGCTTGACTACATCGGCAAAATCCATGAAAAACCCATGGATCTCGGTCTCGAGCGCATGAAAGACATGATTGCTCGCATGGGAATCGAGTTTACTTGCCCGGTGTTTACCGTGGCAGGCACCAACGGTAAAGGTAGCACCTGTGCTTTGTTGGAATCTGTCCTGCGTTACTCGGGGTATCGCGTGGGTATGCATACGTCTCCGCATTTGCTGCGTTTTAACGAACGTTGCGTGATTGCAGGCGATGAAGTCGACGATGACACGCTCATTGAGGCGTTTAAGGAAGTCGAGAAGGCCCGCGGCGATAAACCGCTGACGTATTTTGAATTTACGGGACTGGCGATTCTGCGCATCTTCCAAAAGGCACATCTTGACGCTGTGATTCTGGAAATTGGATTGGGCGGTCGTCTCGATGCGATGAACGCGATTGATACGGATTGTGCCATCTTGTGCAGCATCGGTATTGATCACTCGGCGTATCTTGGTGATACACGCGAAAAAATCGGCTGGGAAAAGGCGCATATTTTCCGCCATGGCAAGCCGGCGATTTGTACTGATCCGCAACCGCCTGAATCGGTGATTGAATATGCGCATGAACTGCTCGCGCCGATTTATGTGTGGGGTAAGGACTTTTTGACTTATCGCCACCATGGTATGTGGGACTTCGAGATGGACCTGCGGTCCATGGCAACGATTCACACGACCGAATGGCGCAATCTACCCAAACCGGCGATTTCAGGAGTCGCTCAGTTGCAGAATGCAGCGGGCGCTTTGGCCGCTCTCGCCGTGATGCAGGATTTTCTGCCGGTGACGCGCTCGGCCGTAGTCGAGGGTTTGGAAAACGTCGTCATTGCCGCCCGTTTCGAGAAGGTCAAGGAGTGTGATCAATACGGTGCCAGTGTCACGATTGACGTCGGACACAATCCGCAGGCTGCGGAAGTGCTCGCTGAGAATCTAGCGCGCACCACATCGCCAAAGGACAAGGTGTGGGCTGTTTTCGGTATGTTTGCCGACAAGGACATGGCTTCGGTTGCCAAGATCATGAACCGACATATTGACCGTTGGTTTGTAACGGGATTGCCAAAGCCACGTGGCGCCGAAGCTCTTGAGCTGATGGATGCAATGCAGGAAGGCGGTGTCGATATGGGCAAGGTGGTGACCTGTAGCTCTGTAGACGATGCCATTCGCAAAGCTTTGAAAGAAAGTCTCACTGAGGGGCCCGAGACTGTTAAAATTATCGGGTTCGGCTCTTTTGTGACGGTCACAGGGATTATTGAATCCCTCAAGCATGATCTTCGCGAAGAACAGCTTGCCGCAAGTCAGGTTAAGTAATCTGTAGCGGCAGCAACAAAAGAGGGCCCGTACCGGAGTATCCGGTCTGCGGGTCCTTTTTTTGATACATCGTCCAGTTGGTGTTTTTTATTGAACGACGTTTCGAGCGTTTCGGTTCGCATGATCGACAAGTTTCAAAAACTTTTTGGCCCCAATCCTCCTCGTAAAGGTGCTGTACACACCAGTTCGCCTATGGAAGATATGGATCTGGGAGCCGAAGACGAGGAGCACCGCAAACAAATTGCCCGACTCAAGAACAAACGTCGACTGATCGGGTTGCTTGCTATTGTGGCGGCTGTTGCGGTCGTTGCGCCGGCTTTGTTTGAGCCGAACGATATGTACTCGCAGCGCGGTGCCAAGTTGGAAATTCCTTCCTTGCAGGACAACACTGCAGCAAAGGTCGTACCGATCAACCGGAAGGAAAAACAGGTGCCGACAATCCCGACGGATCTCGCAACGGCAGAGCCTGCGGCAGCCCAAAGTTTGAAAAGCGATAATCCGGTTACGGCGGGTGCCAAGCAGTTAACAACGCCGGAACAGAAGTCGGTGGAGGCCAAGGCGGTTGCCAAATCTGAAGGGCAGGCAAAATCAGTAGAAAAATCGCAAAAAAATAAAGAAGAACAGAAAAAGGAGGTTGTAGCCACTAAGGCAACTCAAGGACCGTTGCAAGCGGTTTCAAACGGACGGTACTTTATTCAGGTTGTGGCTACAAGTCAGAAACAGTCGGCAGAAAAGGTAGCCGCAGATCTGCGAAAATTAGGCTTGCCTTCTTATACGGAGATTGTTCGTCGTCGCGGCAGCGACTTGTGGCGTGTACGTGTCGGACGCTTTGCATCGCAGGACGATGCAAAACGCGCTTTAGACATTTTGGCTCTCAATGCAATCAGCAACGGTGGCATTCATACGGAAAACAAATAGGCTAGAACACAAGAATGAATGAGATCGATTGGGTCATTTTGGCCGTTTTGTTTTTCTCGACGATTTTGGGTGTATCCCGTGGTGTTGTGCGGGAGATTCTCGCTATCGTTGGTTGGGTGCTCGGGATATTTCTGTCGTTGCGTTTTGCACCGGAGCTGGCTGAACTGATTCCGCTGCCGTCCGTGTCAATTCTGATTCGCACTGCTTTTGCGGCGGTGGGAATAGTTGTGGTGACTCTCTTTACGATTGGTATCGCCGGTAAAATTTTTTCCAAGCTTCTTGCCGCAGCGTCAATCAGTTTCGAAGATCGTGCGATCGGGGCGGTGTTTGGCTTGATGCGAGGCATTGTGATTGTCTGTGCCGTCGTTTTCGTTATGGGGTTGACAAGTGCTGTGAAGACGGGTTACTGGCGCAACTCCGTCTTAATTGTCCCCGCAGAGCGAGTGATCGACTTTTCGTTGCCGTATTTGCCGGCCACGATAGCGGAGATGCGTGCTAAGAAAAGTTTTTGAAGATAACGCCGGTCGACCGTTTGTAGGGCCGGCGTTAAATTTTTGATATTTTGAAAGCGAATCAGAGACCTGTCGGGTACAATTCGCGCTCTTTTTTAATGTTGCCTTGAGGAATAAAGGGAAATGTGCGGCATTGTCGGCATGATCAGCCAGAAACCGGTCAATCAGCGTATTTACGATGCACTGCTACTGTTGCAGCACCGCGGCCAGGACGCTGCCGGTATCGGAACTCTTGACGGGCTGACTTTTCACGTGCACAAAGCCATGGGGCTTGTGCGTGATGTGTTCCGGACGCGCAATATGCGTGACTTGACGGGGTGTTCGGGCATCGGCCACGTGCGCTATCCCACGCAGGGGTGTGCTAGCTCCAATGAAGAAAGTCAGCCGTTTTATGTGAATGCTCCCTACGGCATTTTGTTTGCGCATAACGGGAACCTCACCAACGCGCAGGAAGTTGCCGCCGAACTCTACAATCAGGATCGTCGTCACATTAACACTTCGAGTGATTCGGAAGTGCTTCTTAACGTGCTTGCCGACGAACTTATGAAGATTGTTCCTCCGTCGGGATATTTCACTGCCGAAGTGGCTTTCGAAGCCGTCAAGGGCGTGCACAAGCGTGTTAAGGGTGCTTATGCGGTCGTGGCTCTGATTGCCGGTAAGGGACTGTTGGCTTTCCGTGACCCCAATGGTATTCGCCCGCTTTGCTTTGGTACTCAAAAGCAGGCTGACGGCACGACTGACTATCTGGTGAGCTCAGAATCGGTCACTATGGTCGGTCTCGAGTACGACTTTGTTCGTGACCTTGCTCCGGGCGAAGCAATTTTTATTTCCAAGGATCGTGAATTCTTCAGCTGCCAGTGCGCAGAAAAGCCGCAGCTCAATCCCTGCGCCTTTGAGTATGTTTACTTTGCACGTCCCGACAGCTATATCGACGGCATCAGTGTTTATGGTGCTCGTTTACGGTTGGGCGAATACCTTGCCAACGAGGTAGCAGAACACCTGAATCTGCGCGATATTGACGTGGTGATGCCGATTCCCGATTCGAGTCGTCCGTGCGCGCAGCAGCTCGCCGAAAAGCTAAAGCTTACATACCGCGAAGGATTCATCAAGAATCGCTATGTTGGCCGCACCTTCATCATGCCTGGTCAGGAAATGCGCAAAAAGAGCGTTCGTCAGAAGCTCAATGCCATGCCGGTGGAATTTGCCGGCAAGAACATCTTGCTTGTCGATGACTCGATTGTGCGTGGTACAACCATGCGCGAAATTGTGAGGATGGCTCGTGAATCCGGAGCTAAGAAGGTCTACGTGGCTTCTTCCGCGCCCCGCGTGATGTATCCCAATGTCTATGGCATTGATATGCCGACTCGCTCTGAACTGATCTGCGGTCACGGGGCTTCTGCCGAAGAAGTTGCGCGTCAGATCGGTGCCGACGCTGTGATCTTCCAGACGGTCGAAGGACTTAAGGGAGCGCTCACCGATCTTAATCCGAATATTTCCCGCTTCGATTGCTCGTGTTTTGACGGCGAATACGTTACGGGCGACATTGATGCGGCTTATCTGGACAAACTCGAAGCCAGCCGTTCCAAGCCTGCCAAACCGGCAAGCAAGGATGACGAAGAGTAAAGACAACAAAAAGCCGACGCGCTCGAACAGGCGCGTCGGCTATGAGTCGATAGGCGCAGTCTCGAAAGGGCCTGCGCTTTTGTTTAGACGCGATGCTGATCGCGCCAGCGAACTTTGATGCGATCAGCGATTTCGGCCAGACGGCGTTCACACTGAATCCAGTTGCGCTCAAGTGTTTCGTCTGTTTCTTCACACACGCCTTCCATTGAGGCTTTTTCAAACTTATGTACGCCAAGCTCCGTGAAAACCGCAATCACAGCCTTATCGGCGTGATTGAGTGATTCGCGGGAACCACCGGTATGAAAGCCGGAGCTTCCAGAGCTTTGGAGCAACACCACAAGTTTGTTGTGCAACAAACCGTAGACTCGTTTGGCATTGCGGCCTTCTCCGAAGGTGTACGTTTTGCCTTCGCGGACGATATTGTCGATCCAAGCTTTCAAAGGGGCCGGGATGCCGAAGTTGTAGACAGGGCAGGAAATCACGAGTACGTCGGAAGCGAGAACTTCGCCCACCAATTCGTCACTTTCCCTCAGACGTTCAATTTGCTCGGGGGTGCGGTTAGAGGCGGAAGTTCTAGCTGCTTGCAAGAATGATTGATCAATCATTCCGGGCGGTTTGGCGGCTACGTCACGTTCAACGATTTTGACGCCGCGCCCTCGAATGGTCTCGCGCAGGATGCGAGCCATCTTTCGCGTATATGACCCCTGGTTCTCCTTGCGGACCTCAGAGGCGAACGCGCTTGAGTGAATAAAGAGGATTTGCGGCATTGAAACGATCCTTTCTTTTACAGCGAACTGTATGACAAACGGGCATACAGCCTAACAGACATAGTCGAAAAGAGCGGTGGAGTAGGTCGAAAAACCTGAAAAGATTTATTTCCACATAGGCAGAACTCCCCAATTTGACTAGGGAAAAGTACGGAGCTCTGATTCAAAAGATGCATTTTTGGCCTGTTGCGATCAATTTTGAAAGTGAATTGGCCTGTTCGCCTTTTTTCGTTTTTGTTTAGATGATGCCGTATGCCGTTTTCTTTTGATGATGTCTATCGTTCAGATGAAGATATGGCGAATTTTTAGCGAAAT
>OOBT01001853.1_pt1 | contig 10376 bp, 10 predicted proteins | sample 1671551 | NCBI WGS metagenome assembly OOBT01 (sample SAMN06348168, study PRJEB24527) | human gut metagenome | reverse complement strand
CATATCGGTGCCCCAACCATCCTTCCGGGACGGTCAGAACCCCCTCTGCCCCACCGGGGCGTACTTGGCGTAATCCACCACGCGCTTCACCTCCGCCGCACTGTGCACATCCGGAATAATGACCCCCTGCACGCCAACGTCCAGCAGCTTCAAGATCGCCGGGCGGCTGATCTCCCGCACCCGGGCCAGGGGCGTGATGTTCCGCCTTTCCGCGGCGCACACCAGCCGGGCGGTGGTCTCCGCCTCGATGGGGCTGTGCTCATTGTCCAGAATGACAAAATCCAGCCCCGCACAGCCCAGACATTCCACCACGGCAGCACTGCCGGTACCCACGAATGTGCCCAGCGGCTTCTCGCCTCTGGCCAGCTTCTCCTTCAATATGTTCCGCATCTCTTGTTCTCCTGTGTTGTTTTCTATTTGTCAACTGCGGCAGCTCAATAATCCGCGTTCAGCCAGGGCTTCTGGACACAGTACAGCAGCTGCGCCAACTGCCGCGCCTTTTCGGCGTCATCTGCGGACGCCGCACCCAGCCGCAGCAGCGCCGTCAGACCGCAGGACCCCATCAGCAGCGCCGCCAGATCACCCTGCCGGCAGATCACCGTCACGTCCGCCGCTCCCTCTGTCACGGCCCAGCGGCCATCGGCAAAGACAATACGCAGTTCCTCCTCCCGGTCCGCCATCTCATCCCGATAGCGGAAGGCCGCCGTCAGCGTCCCCGCCGGGAAATTCCGATAGCCGGTCCGCCGCACGAAGTCCGCCCCGTCCGTCAGCTTGAACATGGTCCCCACGGCGGAAACATTGGTCTGCAAAAAGCCGTAGTCGATGTAGTTTCCGGACACGTCCTGCGGATCGTCCAGCAGATGGTGGAAATCCTCCTCCCCTGTCCGCAGTATCACTGTCTGGGCCAGATCCTCCTGCATCCGCAGGCCGCCCAGCAGCGCCCGCAGCACCGTGCCGTTCTCATACACCAGTTCCTCCACGCTGATCCGGTTTTGGGTATAGCTGCACGCACTGGCGCTTTCAAACCGATAGGCCGCGTAGCCTAACAGGCGTCCGCCGTCGTAATAACCCATACGGCGCACCTGAATATCCCCCCGGGCTCCGCGCAGCTCCTCGTCGAACTTCTCCACCATGCCATGGTTTCGGGCGGCAAAGCGCCGCTGGCAGTCCATCGCCTGGTCAAACTCCTCCGGCTGCAGCAGGCGCAGGTGCGCCCGCACCTCTCCGTCCAACCGCGGCAGTGCCCCGGCTGGCAGATGGTATTCATATAACTTCCCGCCAAAGCCGTAGCCCATCCGACGATAAAAGCCGATGTTGAACGGCAGCAGCATGGTCAGCAGCGCGCCGTTTTCCCGTGCATAGCGCTCGGCATACCGTATCATATACAGCGCCGCGCCCTTCTTCTTGTGCAGGGGGTGTACCTCCAGCGCCATCACACCGCAGGCAGGCTGCATGACCCCAAAGAAGTTCATGGAGAACAGGATCAGCTTCATGGTGGCGATCAGTGTGCCGCCCTCAAACAGGCCCATCGTCCGAGTCTGGGTGTCCTCCCGCAGCTCCGTAAGATGCTTGCTCCGGTAGTGTGCCCGGCATTCCTCGTCCAGCGTCTTGTACGCCGGATAGGAATTGAGATAGATGTCCAGATACGCCTCTATGTCCGCCTCCGTCACCGGATGGACATCCCATGCGCGGTCCGCTGTCACATTACCCATAGGTTTCTCCTTTCTCGCCGTTCCGCAGTATGTTCTCCTTAGATTATACCTTTCCCCGGCCCGTTTCGCAACAGGCAGTTGAAGCCCTCCGGCAGCTGCCGGAGGGCTCATTTCGTTGTCCGTATACACGTATCCCTCAGATACTCTTTTACAGCAGGGTCAGAAAGTGCCCGGCGTGTACGCCTGGTCCACGGCCGCCGGCCTTATACCAACTTTTCCAGGGCGTCCAGATCGCCGGCCTGCAGCAGCGGGATAGCCCGCCGCACCTGCGCCTCCGGCCAGTCCCACCACCGCAGTTTCTCCAGCCGCGCGGCGGTCTCCTCGTCATACCGCCTGCGGATGGGCTTGGCCGGCAGGCCGCCCACGATGGTGTAGGGCGGCACATCCTTTGTCACCACGGCGCGGCTGCCGATGATGGCGCCGTCGCCGATGGTAACGCCCGCCAGGATCACAGCCTCATAGCCGATCCATACGTCATTGCCCACCACGATGTCCCCGTGGTTATCCCAGGCGGCGGCAATGTCCTCACACGCCGTCCCCAGGTCCCACTCCTCGAACATGATGGGGAACGGGGGTAAATTTTCCATTCCGGTATCATTATTGCTCCTTTTGCTTTACAAAAGCTTCTCCCACCGGGGCGTTCCCCATCCGGCGGTATCGAAGCACTCCCGCACAGCGCGGCACATCCACGTCAGCTTCTGCCGTATGGCGTCTGACTGGATCAGCAGCCCCGCCTCGTCCTCATGTACCATGAAATACTCCATGATCCGCGCCCGGTCCTCCTGTGCCGCCAGCTTGGCGTAACTGTCCACAAAGTACACGCCCTCGCCGTTGTCGAACATGGTCCAGCGGGCGTCGTACCGGTCATAGTCACCGCTGTCGTTCCAATAGGTAAAGCCCGCCGGGTTCAGCGCATTCCAGTCATCCCAGTTGAAGGCGGTGTAATCGCGTGAGAGTATCTCGTTCTCCGTAGCATGCCAGATCTCGTGGCAGACAGTGCCCTCCCGTATATAGTCGGCCTGCACGTCCAGTGCGATATACTGCCAGTCCGCCGTGTCATAGGTGCAGCCTACCACGCCATAGTCGCTGTCGATGTGAGCCACCAACAAGAAGCACAGCCCACCCTCTCCGGCACCGTTGCGGAACTTGGCCAGAAAGCCCTCCGGATACAGGGCAAAGCTGCGGTCCATCGCCGTCAGCACGGCACGAATGCCGTTCAGCTCTGCTTCCGTGTCCATGGTGTCCGACAGAGTGATGGGATAGCTGCTCAGCGCCGCTGCCTCCCGGCACTGGGAGGACAGCAGTATCCGCACGCCGTATCGCTGTTCCAACACATCCGCCTGCTGCCGCGCTTCCTGTAAGCTCTCTGCCACCGGCAGGCCGTTCAGGGCACCCCAATAGGCCTGCAGCAGTGTCTCATCCACCGTCAGCGGCGACGGGATGGACACCGCTGACGCTACCGGCTCGAAGGTCAGCTGCGCCGGGTCTATAACGTACAGCCGGAAGGCGCCGTTTTCATACATGCCGCCCACCAGCAGGCCTGCCTCCGGCAGAGCGCAGCAGTCGTACATCTCTCCGGCGATACCGTTAGCCGTCAGGTCGCAGGCCGTGATGCTCTCCCCCACGTTATACAGCGTCGTGCGGCCCGTTCCCACACCGATCAGCTCCTCCGCATCGCCGACGGCGTACAGCGCGCCTCCCGCGTCCAGAAACAGCGAAGCATCGGCGAACCAGAACGTATCGCCGCTGCCGCACAGGGCAGAATATCCCATTTTATCGTTGTCAAAGGCCAGCAGGCTCATGCCGCCCGCCGGATACAGCCCGGACAGGGATGCCGGGCGGGTACATTCCAGTGTCTGCACCGGCTCGCGATCCACCTTCTCCCCCAGGCTGCACCCGGGCAGCAGCACCAAAAAACACAGCGCTGCCAGCAGAGCCGCCGTATACGACAGCAGACTCACCAGGTCCAGCAGACACAGCTTCTGTGCCAATGTCTTATTTGTTTTCACTTCAACACTTTCTTTCCACCGGAGGAGTATACCGCCATTATCCCATGGCAGCCATTGCTTTCCCTTACATTTCCTGCGATTTTCTTACAATTTTGCAAGACGGCCTCTTAGCGGAATAATTGATGCACTGCATTCTCCCTCTCTGCAAATTCCGGCAGCTTCTTCGGCGGACCGTAATACGCCGCCAGTGCACGGAACTCCCGTCGAAAGGCTTCCCGAAGCTCCGTCTCTGTCAGCGCCAGATGCCCGGTGTTGGCGAGGATGGCCAGTCCGTAGGAATAATACGTCATATCCCGGTGAAAGGCCCGGGCCGTGACCTCGTCATAGCCGAATTCATCCATGACGGTCCGGATGATCTCCGGCTCCAGCACGTCCTCCTGATGGCGGCCCGGCTGGTTGTCCTCCAGGTACAGCCAGCGGAACAGCTGCTTTTCCTGGGCCGCGAACTGCACAAAGCCCATGCCGTAGCTGCTGTACCGACTGTCGCACCCCTCATGCGCCCGCAGAGATTCCCGTACCCGCTGGGTATGCTGCTCGATGGCCCGCTGGGTCAGCGCGGACTTCAACTCCTCCATATTACGGAATGACAGATAGATAGGCTGGGTGGAGCACCCCAGCGCCTTCGCCACACTGCGGGCGTTGATCGCCTCAAACCCGCCGGTGCGGAGCACCGCCGCTGCGGCGTCGATGATGGCCTCTTTGGATATTCGTTTTGCTGCCGGCATTACGCTCACCTCAATAATCACTATATGTTATCAATAACAATACGTTATTATATGCCGCTGCGCTTCCCTTGTCAAGCACAAAAACAGCGTCCCCGCACGCAGGCGAGACGCTGTCATCCTTCTAATCCGGTTTGTTCAGCAGTACAGACACGCTGAAGCGCCCGTTTTTCGCCAGTGTCCGCAGGCATAAACACGCATGATCTGACCGCCCTCCGGCATCACCGGAGGGTGGTTTTACGCCGCTTGGGCTGTACAGCTATTTGTGAGAAAACGGTTGAGTTTCCCGTTAAAAACGTGCTATACTGAGCACACTACGCACAAAGGAGACCACACCATGCGAAAGCTTGAATGCCGCCGAGAGGCGCTGTTTCAATACCGGGGCCTGCCACCTGTTGGCATGGCCGTATCCATGGCGCTGCAGCACCTGGTGGCTATGATCGTGGGCTGCGTGACCCCAGCCATCATCATTGCCAACGTGGCCGGACTGGCGCAGGACCAGCGGGTCCTGCTGATACAGGCATCGCTGGTCATGTCCGCCGTTACCACGCTGCTGCAGCTGTTTCCCATCGGTGGGCGCTTCGGCGCGGGGCTGCCGGTGGTCTTCGGTGTCAGCTTCGCTTATCTGCCCAGTATGCAGGCCATCGTCTCCGGCAGCGGCGGGTTGGCCGCTGTGTCGGGCGCTATGATCGTGGGCGGCGCGGTGGCAGCGCTGGTGGGCATCTTCATCAAGCCTATCCGCAGGCTGTTCCCGCCGGTCATTACCGGTACGGTAGTGTTCACCATCGGTCTGTCTCTGTACCCCACGGCCATCAACTATATGGCCGGCGGCACCGGCAACACATATGAAAGCGTTGTGGTGCAGCGGGGCCTGCCGGAAGCGCTGGTGTACGGATCCTGGCAGAACTGGGCTATTGCGGCATTTACACTAGCGGTGGTGCTGGTGCTGACCAATCGCGGCAGGGGCATTTTTAAGCTGGCGTCCATTTTACTGGGTATTCTGGCGGGCTACGCCGTCGCTTTTGGGGCCGGGATGGTGGATCTGTCCGGCATCGCGGGGGCCGGGTGGTTCTCTCTGCCGGAATTTCTGCCCTTTGGCGTGACATTTGAACCCTCGGCGTGCGTCGCACTGGGGCTGTTGTTCGCCATCAACGCCATTCAGGCTATCGGCGACCTGACGGCCACCACCGTGGGCGGCATGGATCGGGAGCCCACCACGCAGGAGCTGCGGGGCGGCATCGCAGCCTATGGCGTCAGCAACATTCTGACAGCGCTGCTGGGCGGTCTTCCCACGGCGACATACTCCCAGAATGTGGGAATTGTAGCCACAAATAAAGTTGTAAATCGCAACGTTTTTGCGTTGACCGGCGCGTTTTTACTGCTTTCCGGTATCATTCCGAAATTTTCCGCCGTACTCACCACCATCCCGCAATGCGTGCTGGGCGGGGCCACGGCGGCGGTGTTTTCCACCATCGCCATGACCGGCATGAAGCTCATCGCCGCCGAGGGACTGACCGCCCGAAACACCACGATCGTCGGGCTTTCCGCCGCACTGGGTGTGGGCATTTCCCAGGCGGCAGAGGCCCTGGCACAGTTCCCGGAGGCGGTGACGACCATCTTCGGAAAGTCCCCGGTGGTGGTGGCCACACTGATGGCCGTACTGCTCAATCTGGTGCTGCCGCGGGAGGAAAAAAGCGAGAAATAGTGCTTTCTTTTGATACATTTGCTTTACTTTTCCTGTACCTGCCCTGTACTCTTTGGTTCCCTTTTTGTGCTTTTTTTGTAAGCAAAATGCAGTATAAATGAAGTGACGGCCCCCGGCTGACGCCGGGGGCCGCTGAATGCCTTTTTTGCTCATCCGATCATCCTCCCCGGCTGACGCCGGGGCCGTCACCTCCACCGTCTGGTCGGCATCGGCCGGCACCGGGGCGGAATTCTGTACGGGGTCATTGGCGGATCAGCTGCACGGCGGAGATGTCCGCCGGCAGGGCGGCGGCAAAGGCCGCGCCGTCCGTCCTCTCCCCCACGATACAGCCGTAGTGGGTGGGGACGGCGATCTGCGGGCGGAGGGCGGCCGCCAGACCGGCGGCCTGGGCGGCGGTCATGGTGTAGGTGCCGCCCACCGGCAGGAAGGCGACGTCACACGACACGGCCCGGGCGTCGGGTGTATCGTCGGTATCGCCGGCCACATAGACCCGCCGGCCCTCCAGCGTGACCACATAGCCCACCCAGCGGTTCCCGCGGGGGTGGAAGGTCTTGCCGAGGTTATAGGCGGGCACGGCGGTGAAGGGCAGGTCCTTCACGGTGTACGCCTCTCCGGGCCGCACCGGCAGCAGCTGCGCCGAGGCAAAGCCGGCCCGCAGCGCCGCCGCCACACACGTCTCCGGCAGCACCAGCACCGCGTCGGGCTTCATCACCCGGCGGATATCCTCCGGGGAGAAGTGGTCATAGTGGTCGTGGGTGACGAATACCACGTCCGCATCGCAGGGCGCATCCGCCACGCGGAAGGGGTCGAACCACACCGTCATCGCGCCGGCATAGCGGATGCTGCTGTGGCAGTTGATGGAAAAACGGCTCAAAATGTCATCCATGGAGCACCTCCCTTTTCTGTATCGCTTTCAGTATAGCACAGGCGGCGGAAAAGGGCAAGAAAGCCGGGGCGAGCCCTTGCGTTTCCGGCCAAAATATGGTAAGGTAACAGCCGTTGAGTCGTATCGTGCGGAGGTGCATACATACATGAAAGTTCTCCAGTGGTGCCGCGCCAACGCCATGCCGGTGATCGCGGTGCTGGCGGCGGCCGTCACCGCCGTATTCGTGCCGCCGGACAGCGCCTATCTCGGGTACTACGACGTGAAGACGCTCTCATGCCTGTTCTGCATACTGGCGGTGGTGTGCGCCCTGCGGGGCGCGGGACTGTTCCCCCTGCTGGCGCAGCGGCTGGTGCGGGCGTTTCACACGGCCCGCAGCGCCGTGACGGCGCTGGTGGTCGTTACGCTGATCGGCTCCATGCTGCTGACCAACGACACGGCGCTGCTGACGTTTCTGCCCCTGAGCTGGTTCGTGCTGGAGGGCACAGGGCAGACGAAGCACACGGCGCTGACGTTCATATTGCAGAACTGCGCCGCCAATCTGGGCGGGATGCTGACGCCCTTCGGCAATCCGCAGAACCTATACCTATTTAATCATTATACGATCCCCAATGGGGAGTTCCTGACCATCATGCTGCCGCCGTTCCTGCTGTCCACGGCGCTGATCCTGGCGTGCTGCCTGCTGATTCCCCGGGAGACGCTGACGGTACCGGCGCAGGAGACGCCGGTGGACAAGCGCCGGTGCATCGTGTACGGCGCGCTGTTCTGCACGGCTGCGGCCATGGTGCTGCGCGGCATACCGTATTGGCTGGGGCTGGCCGCCATCACGGCGGCGCTGCTGGTGCTGGACCGCCGGGCGCTGCTGGGCGTGGACTGGGGGCTGCTGGTGACGTTCGCGGCGTTTTTCACCTTCTCGGGCAATATGGCCCGGATAGAGCCGGTGCGGACACTGTTCCGGCAGCTGCTGGCCCACGGGGCCATGCCGGTGGCGGCGCTGACCAGTCAGGTCATCAGCAATGTGCCCGCGGCCATACTGCTCAGCCAGTTTACCGACGATTACCCGGCGCTGCTGGTGGGGGTGAACATCGGCGGGGCGGGGACGCTGGTGGCATCGCTGGCCAGTCTGATCACCTTCCGGGAGTATACGAAGCACGTCAAGGGACAGACCGGACGGTTCCTGGCACTGTTCTCCGCCGTCAGCTTCGGCTTTTTGGCCGTGCTGCTGGCAGCCATGACGTTTTTGACGCAATAGACCGTGCGCCGGGGCTGCACGGGGGAAAGGAGGCCGATGGGTCATGCTCAGCAATCTGCAAGTCTGCTTTAACGCCGTGATGCCCCTGTTTCTTATTATGGGACTGGGCTACGGGGTCAAGTGTCTGGGCGGTATCCGGGTGGAGGACGTGCCCGGATTGAACAAGATGGCGTTCCGGTTCTTCATGCCGGTAATGCTGTTCTGGAACCTGTACACCTCCACCATCGACCAGGCGGTGCAGCCGAAGCTGCTGCTGTTCGCCGTGGGGGCCACGCTGGTGATGTACGGCCTGTCCCTGGCCATCGTACTGCCCACGGAGAAGAACCACGAGAAGCAGGGCGTGAAGATACAGGGTATGTACCGCAGCAACCTGGCCATTATCGGCCTGCCGCTGGCCACGGTGCTGGTGCCCGGGGCGGACATGGGGCCGGTGGCCATGCTGGCGGCCATCATCGTGCCGCTGTTCAACGTGCTGGCGGTCATCACCCTGACGGCGTTCCGGGGTGAGAGACTGCCCGCCGGAAGGCTCATCAAAATGGTGGCCACCAATCCGCTGATCCTGGGTTCCGCCGTGGGGCTGGTATTCCTGGGTACCGGCTGGAGACTGCCTACGGCGCTGGAGTCGGCGGTGCACCAGGTGGCCGCCATGACCAGCCCGTTCATGCTGTTCCTGCTGGGGGCCTTCTTCCGGTTCAGCGGCCTGCGCCGGTACCGGAGGGACCTGATCGAGGTGTGTCTGGTGCGGCTGTTCCTGATGCCGGCGCTGCTGCTGACGGCGGCGTTTCTGATCGGCATACGGGGCGTGGGCTTCGCGGGACTGATCAGCGTGTTCGCCAGTGCCACGGCCATCGCCTCCTTCACCATGACACAGCAGATGGGCGGCGACGCGGAGCTGGCTGGGGACATCGTGGTGTCCACCAGCGCGCTGTGCATGGTGACCATGTTCGCCTGGTCGGTGCTGTTCAAGGCGCTGGGCGCGTTCTGAGACAGGAAAAGATACAAGACCGACGGCTCAGCAGCCGTCGGTCTTTGTGTTATCCGGTTTTTGTCCGTGCCGACGGCAGACGGCGCGGTAGATCACATAGCCCACACCCGCCACAGCGAGGGCGAGAGCGAAGGCAATGACCGCCGCCCGGTAGTTCTGCTCCCCCAGGGCGCTGCCGCCCACGGTGGAGGTGACGATGGAGGGCAGGCGGCCCACTGTGGCGATCAGCAGCCAGGTCCCCCACGGCAGGTCCGTCAGGCCCGCGAAGTAGCACAGCAGGTCCTTGGGCGTACCGGGAACGGTGAAGATCAGCCAGAACAGGGCGGTGCGCTTGGGGGAGGTATGGAGGAGAAATTGGAGCTTTTCCAGCTTGTCCGCCGGGAAGAACACCTCCACCAGACCGCGGCCCCAGCGGCGGACCAGGGCAAAGACGGTCACGCTACCCAGCACGGCACCGAGCAAGCACAGGGCCGTGCCCGCCCAGGCGCCGAAGGCGTAGCCCCCGGCGATCTCCAGCGGCTCGCCGGGGATAATGGCCACCAGCACCTGCAGAAACACCATGGCCGCGTAGGCCAGCGGCCCCCAGGCGCCGTGGCCGTCTACCCAGGCGCGGAACTGCTCCGGCTGGCGGGCAAAGCGGACCATGGGCCGCCCCACGAACCAGGCCAGCGCCGCCGACAGCAGAACGAATATGACGATGGCCAGTACGGACAGCGTTTTTTTCTGTTGTTCGGTCAGCGTGCGCTTCACGGGCGGCACCTCTTTCTCTTGTACTACCCGCAGGATACCACGATTTTCGGAAAATCATGTGAACGAAACGTTAAGATTTGCTTATAAAAATGTCAGCCCCTGGGTTCCCGGGGGCTGCATTTTACTCATGAGTATGCACATTGATAAACTCCGCCTTCAGCTTGGAGTAGAGGATGGTCTGGCTGGAGTACAGTCCCCGGTAGCCCGAGCAGACATAGCTCACCGCACACACGACTGCGTAGCACAGCAGTCCGTCCGCGCTGAACAGCTCAACGCTGATGAGCAGCGAGGTGATGGGGCAGTTCGTCATGCCGCAGAAAAGACCCGTGATGCCGAGCGCCGCGGCAAAGCCCGCGGG
>OOBT01001852.1_pt1 | contig 10376 bp, 6 predicted proteins | sample 1671551 | NCBI WGS metagenome assembly OOBT01 (sample SAMN06348168, study PRJEB24527) | human gut metagenome | reverse complement strand
GGTCAATCAGCTTGATGTTCAGCTGCACCATGGCGCCTTTGTCGCGCAATGACAGATAATAGTTGGTGTACATCGTGGTGTCGATGGGCACGAAATAGTCGGGCATGATGCCTCCGCCACCGTACACGGTACGTCCTAGCTTCAGGGTCTTGGCCTTGAGCGAGTCGGGGAAGTGGATGCTGTCTGCGTTGGTCAGTTCGCCATGGTTGTAACGTTCGATGACGTCCATGTTATACTTCATCTTATCCCCCATGGTGTAGGGCTTTTGGATGCAGCGTCCGCTCGGGGTATAATAACGTGCCACGGTCAGCCGGATCATAGAGCCGTCGGGCAAGACGAAAGGTTTTTGTACCAGACCTTTGCCAAACGTGCGGCGACCTACCACCAGGCCGCGGTCTTGGTCTTGGATGGCTCCCGTGACGATTTCGGAGGCCGAGGCCGAATATTCATCCACCAATACGATGATTCTTCCTTCGCGGAACAATCCCGGGCCTTGGGCGCGGAATTCTTTATAGGGAGTGCGTAATCCTTTGGTGTAGACAATCAAATCGTTTTTGGGCAGGAACTCACTGGCTATACCCGTCGCGGCATCCATATATCCGCCGCCGTTCTGCTGCAAATCCAGTATCAAGTCCTTCATGCCTTGGTCTTGCAAGTCCTTGATGGCTTTCTTCACTTCATCATGGCTCGTGCTACCGAAACTGGACAGACGGATAAGTCCCACGGTAGGGGTTACCATGAAAGCCGCATCTACGGTAGATACAGGAATCTTGTCTCGCGTGACGATGAATTCCAATCGGTCTTTGATACCGTTCCGCACCACACCCAATTTTACTTTTGTGTCTCTCGGGCCGCGCAACCTGCGCATGATTTCCTCACGGCTCATCTTCACACCGGCAATGGCCGTGTCGTTCACGCTGACCATGCGGTCGCCTGCCAGGATGCCCACCTTTTCCGACGGTCCTTTGGCCACGGGCTGAATGACGACAAGCGTGTCTTCCAGCATGTTGAATTGTACGCCGATACCGTCGAAATTACCTTGCAACGGTTCGTTCATTTTCTTGGTCTCCTCGGCGTTGGTATAAGAGGAGTGCGGGTCCAGTTTGGAGAGCATCCCGTTGATAGCGTCCTCCGTCAGTTTCACTTCGTCCACACTGTCCACGTACAGGCTGCTGATGGCCAACTGGGCCATGGAGAGTTTACGCATGGACTGTTCCATTTCCGACATGTTCCCTTTCCGTTGTGCCGGAGCTGTCCACGGAAGGCAGAAGAGCAAGGCTGCCCAAAGAGTTTTTTTCATGATGTTTGTGCTGAGTTGTTGTTTATTCGTATTCCAGCCCTTCTGGGATATAAGGCGAGATGTCCTTCCCGAAGTGCATAAGTTCTTTCACCATCGTGGAACTGATGAACGCCCATTCCGGTTCTGTGAACAGGATAATAGTCTCCACACCTGTCAACCGGCGGTTCAGGTCGGCTATGTTCATTTCATATTCATAGTCCTTGATGGAGCGTATGCCGCGCAGGATGAAGCGGGCGTGATGGCGGGCTGCGAAATCTACGGTCAGGTCCGAGTAGCCCTCCACCTGGATGCGTTCGTCTTCGGCAAAAAGTTTACGCAGGGCGGCAATACGCTTTTCCGTACTTTGTTCCATACGCTTGTATTCATTGATGCCCACGCCGATAATGATGCGGTCGAAGAGCGTAAGTCCCCGTCGTAGCAGAGATTCGTGTCCTTTGGTAAAGGGATCGAAACTACCGGGGAATATGGCTATTTTTTCCATTGATGAATCTTTATATAGCGGTTTCTGCGGTTTCGTCTTCTTCCGCACGGTCTTCCTCAATGACCAGATTGTTGATAATGAAGTTTTGTCGTTCCATGGTATTCTTGCCCATGTAATATTCCAATAACTCTTTCACTTGGTCGCTCTTATGCAACGACACTTGTTCCAGACGGATATCCGGACCGATGAAGTGTTTGAATTCGTCGGGAGAGATTTCCCCAAGCCCTTTGAAACGGGTGATTTCCGGGTCGGGACCTAAGGCTTCGATGGCCGCTACACGCTCCTCGTCGGAATAGCAATAGCGGGTGATGAAGTCCGATTTGGCAGCCTTGGTTTCTTCTTCCAGTTCCTTCAGCTTTTGCTTGCCGATTTTGTTTTTGCGGTTGCGTACGCGGAAGAGGGGAGTCTGGAGAATATATACGTGTCCTTTCTTAATGAGTTCGGGGAAAAACTGGAGAAAGAAAGTAATCATCAGCAGGCGGATGTGCATGCCGTCCACGTCGGCATCGGTAGCCACGATGACTTTGTTATAGCGTAGTCCGTCCAGTCCGTCTTCGATGTTCAGGGCGGCTTGCAGGAGGTTGAACTCCTCGTTTTCGTACACCACCTTCTTCGTGAGGCCGAAACAGTTCAACGGCTTGCCGCGCAGACTGAATACCGCTTGGGTCGTCACGTCGCGGCTCTTGGTGATACTGCCGCTGGCCGAGTCGCCTTCGGTGATGAAGATGCTGCTATCCTCCTTCAAGTCGCCTTTGGCATCGTTCAGGTGGATGCGGCAGTCGCGTAGCTTGCGGTTGTGCAGATTGGCCTTTTTGGCCCGTTCGCGTGCCAGTTTCGTCACGCCGGCGATGGCTTTACGTTCCTTTTCGTTTTCGGTGATTTTCTGTATGATGATGTCGGCGATGTCCGTATTCTTGTGCAGATAGTTGTCCACCTGTTCTTTGACGAAGTCGCCCACGAACTTGTCTATGCTGATTCCACCGTCGGGTATGGTGGTCAGCGACCCTAATTTGATTTTCGTCTGGCTTTCGAAGAGCGGTTCTTCGATGTTGATGGCGATGGCCGCCACCAGTCCGTTACGGATGTCGCCGTAATCGAAGTTCTTGCCCGAGAAATCTTTGATGGTCTCGGCAATGTGTTTCTTGAAGGCACTTTGGTGCGTGCCCCCTTGGGTCGTATGCTGTCCGTTGACGAACGAATAATATTCCTCCCCGTATTGTCCCGTGTGGGTAAAGGCTATTTCTATGTCTTCTCCTTTCAGGTGGATGATAGGATAGAGCCCGTCGTTGGTCATATTGTCGTTCAACAGGTCTACCAGACCGTTGCGGGAATGGATGCGGCGTCCGTTGAACATGATGGTCAGTCCCGTGTTCAGGTACGTATAGTTGCGCAGCATCGTTTCGATGAATTCGGTACGGAACGTATAGTTCTTGAACAAAGCACTGTCCGGTTCGAAATAGATGAAAGTTCCGTTTTCGTCGGCTGTCGGTTCCGTTGATTCGCCGGTCAGGATTCCGCGTTCGAAAGTGGCCCGGCGCATTTCGCCGTCGCGATGGCTTCGCACTTCGAAGTGCGAGCTGAGCGCGTTGACCGCTTTTACACCCACTCCGTTCAGTCCCACGCTCTTCTTGAATGCCTTGGAGTCGTATTTGCCGCCCGTGTTGAGCATGCTCACCGCTTCGATGAGTTTGCCCAAAGGAATACCGCGGCCATAGTCGCGTACGCTGACCCGCAAATTGTCCTCTACGGTGATTTCTATCCGTCGGCCGGCGTTCATTTTAAACTCGTCGATGCTGTTGTCTATCACTTCCTTCAAAAGCACGTAGATACCGTCTTCGGCATGAGAACCGTCGCCCAGCTTTCCGATGTACATGCCCGGACGGGTACGGATATGTTCCATGTCCGACAAGTGGCGGATGTGGTCTTCGGTATATTCGGTAAGTATCGGTGCTTCGTTTGGTTTCTCTTCTTCTGCCATAGTGTGTTTCTATTTAAGTGACTTCTGATAGCAACGTCTGTGTTTATGTACCTCTGCGTCTAAGTAAGCCCATTGCCCCTGGCTTTTTTCGTTGGTCTCCAGTTGCGGATGCGTTTCGCCGAACTTAAAGCCCATCTGCTGGCAAATGGGGATGAGGTCGGCGAAGAGCATGGCATTGACCCCTTTGTTCTGATATTCCGGAAGGACGGCCACGAGCAACAAATCTATGATGTCCGAATGCTTGAAGAACAGCGCCTTGACCAAATGGTACCAACCGAAGGGGAACAGGCGGCTCTTGGCTTTCTGTAAAGCATGCGAGAGGGAAGGCATACCCACCCCCATGGCTATGATGCGTCCTTCGGCATCTTCTACGACCGTGACCAGCCGCATGTCTACGAGCGGAAGGTAAGTGTTGACGTATTGGGCGATCTGCCGCTCGTTCATTTCGGAATAACCGTACAGTGGGGCGTATGCTTTGTTGACTACGTTGAAAATCTTGGGTCCCCATCCTCCTCGGCGTATTTCGCGGGCGCTTTTGAATTTGCGTACGTGAAGGTTGTAGCGTTTGGCGCTCATTTCCGCCACGCGGAAATATTTGTCCATGTGTGCCTGATGATCGCGGTCGGGTACGCGTATCTTGCGCTCCACCCAATCCACTTCTTTCGTATAACCCAAACGTTCCATGTGTGTCGGGTAATAAGGGTAGTTATACGTGGTGGACATCGTGCTCAACTGGTCATAGCCGCCGGTGAGCATGCCTTCCGGATCCATGTCCGTAAACCCTAAAGGCCCTACCAGCTTGTCGCATCCGTGGGCACGTCCCCAAGCTTCCACCGTGTCCATCAGGGCGCGGCTCACTTCCGGGTCGTCCGTGAAGTCGATCCAACCGAAGCGGGCGTTGTTCGTCCCCCATGTCTGATTGGCCTTATGGTTGATGATGGCAGCCACGCGCCCCACGATTTTTCCTTCGCGCAGAGCCAGGAAATAATCCACGTCGCAGAAATCGAAGGCTGCGTTTTTCTGCGGGTTGAACGTGTCGAGCGTGTCTTCCAAAAAGTCGGGCACGGCGTACGGACAGTCCTTGTACAGTTCGTAGTTGAAGCGTATGAACGCTTTCAACTCACGGCGAGTCGATATTTTTTTAATGGTTACAGCAGACATGTCATATATGTAAAATGGTCAATAAATTGCGGCGATGCGCAAACGTGCAAATATAGCCTTTTTTTTATTAACAGTTGAGTAAAATGCTCCGCTTTTCGCTTATCCTCCCTTTTTTTTAAGAAAAAGTTAAAAAAGATTGTTAGCTTCTCGTATTTATCTTATATTTGTGAACTTAATCCAAGTTGAATCATAAAAATATAGACTGATGAGAAAGATAAGATGTATGCTCGCGGTTATGGCTATGGCCATAGGCACGGGAGTGGCTTATGCCGGAGAAGGAAACAGTGAGAAAGATTATCGTCCGTATCCGCACATGTTCTTCGGGTTGAACGGGGGCGCGCAAGTGTCTTTTACTCATTATGATTTCAGCAAGTTGATCACACCGAGTTACGGCGTTTCGTTCGGTGCTTATTTCAATCCGGTCATCGGGGCACGTTTGCATGTGAGCGGTTATGAGAACAAAGGCGGCATCAAGTCTTTGAATGAAACTTACGATTTCAATACGGTGACGGGTAGTGCGGACTTGCTGTTGAACGTGACCAACATGTTCCGTAGCGATAAAGATCGTGTCTTTAATCTTATTCTTCTTGGAGGTGTAGGATTGGCAGGCGCATGGGACAATGACGATTTCCACGCGTTGGCTGCCAAAGCAGCCGAAAACTATCCGATGGCATGGCAGGACCGTAGGCTTTCGCATAATGTGCGGTTGGGAATGCAGCTCGATTTCAATATCGCCAAACATTTCGGACTGAATCTGGAATTGGCCGCTAATAACAGAGCCGACCGTATCAATTCTAAAACGACCGACCGAAATGACTGGGCTGCCACAGCTTCTTTAGGTCTGATTTTCAAGTTCGGGCAGAAGAAGACCGAAAAGATGGCGGAAGAGCCGGTTCCGGTGGCAGAGGAATGGGCTACGCGTACGGATACCGTTTGGTATGACGACATCACGTATAGGGACGTGCCCGAAAAAGTCACTTATGAGGACAATATTTACTATAAAATCCGTTTGAGCGAACCGGATCCAGCTTCAAAGATTCAGAAGATAGCCGATTTCGTCAAGGCGCATAAGAATTGCAGCGTGCAGGTAACCGCTTATGCAGATAAAGCCACGGGAACGCCGGAGTTGAATATGCAATATTCCAAGGAACGGGCGGAGAAAGTCGTTGCGGCATTAGTGAAGGCCGGTGTGAGCCGATCTGTCATTACTTCCGAATATAAGGGCGACACTGTGCAACCGTTTGCCGAGAACGACAAGAACCGTGTAGCTATCGTAAAAGTCACGGGTGAGGGCGTGAAGAAGGAACAAGTGAAGACGAAGAAATACAGATTGGAAGAGACCCGTTACAGGGTAAAGTAACAGAGTAATTTTTTTCATGAGGAAGGGGTCGGCTGTGAAGCCGGCCTTTTTTATTGGGGTTCCGCTTTCCGGCACCGGAGCAACACATGCCGTCCGTCGGCCAACGTCGTGGCGAAGAGGTAAGCGTTGCCTCCCTCAGTTTGAGGCGTTTGCGGAGTCCGGCTACGGTGTCCGGAAAGTTGCGGACGGTCAGATTGGCTTGTCCGAGGCCGTTTAAAAGTCCTTTCAGTTCCTTTTTGCCGAACCCGCAACAATCCTCTATGGCAAACGTCCGCCCGGGAAAATCCTTGCAGGAATGGTCTGAGGTGTATAAATGGGAATTGGGATGCAGTTTCCGCAGGCCGTAACGTGTGGCCAGGCTGCGGAATCCGCCGCACTTCATCACGGAAGCATTCGGTTCGTAGAGAAATCGGCCCGGCGTGTCCGAATAAGTGCATGCGGCCTCCTCCTCTTCAGTCAAGGTGAACGTGAAGGTGGGGTCTTCCGTGCCGAGGTTGACGCAATGGCACGCCGTCTTTTCCGTCTTTTGCCGTGTCATGACCAACAGCAGTTCCTTGCATTCCCCTTGTACGCTGACGGCATGGACTTCGGCCACGTGTGCCAAGGTGCGCAGGGCCGTCCGGATGTCCAGCATGGGGGAGAGCTTGATGAGGCTGAAAGCCGCCTTGCGGCGGATGGCTTCTTGAAGGATGGATAAATCCGGCTCGCAGTCTTCTATGGCCACCGTCTTGCGCCCGACGGTGTCGCGTCGTGCCGGGTCGACGAAGCAACAGGCGGCGTCGGGCCATTCGTCCGGCGAAAGGGAAGAGTCGGTTTCCCGGATTTCCGCTTGTGCCAGTCCCAACGTTTTGAAGTTATGTGCTGCGATACGGCACAATTCCGGTTGGCGTTCCATGTAGACAGCCCGGTCGAACAGTGGAGCCAGAAAACTGAAATCGATGCCGAAACCTCCGGTCAGGTCCATCAGGGTATGGGGAGCTTCCGTACCGTCCTTGTCTAACAAGCGTTTTACGAGGGCTTGTTTGTACCTTGCCGTCTGTTCCGAAGAACATTGTTCCATCGGGAGACGGGGCGGATACAGTATCCCGTCTCGTTCCGTCCATGAGGGGAGTTTGCGCCTTGCCGTCTGCCAACCCTCGATTTGTTGCAAGGCCATGCGCAGGTCCACGTTCTCCGGGGCCGGTTTCAGGGCCAGTCGGCGTACGTCCTCCTCCCGGTGTGTCCGGATGAAGTCTTGTGTCTTTTCGTCCAGCATGTGTTTTATGGGATGGGTTTATAATGCGCTTTGGCTTCAGCGCGCGTGATGAAATTGAAATGCCACCATTCCGTGCGCAGGGCTTTGAACCCGGCTTGGCGCATGACCCGGCGCAGCAGTTCGCGGTTGCGCCGGGCTTCCGGCGTGAGTTTGCCCAGCTTTACCATTTCCGCCTCGTTGTCGATATGGGCCAATTTGCCTAAGTAATCTATTCTCGTGCCCATGGGCAGCGTGTCGCCTTTCGCGTCGCAGAGCGTGAGATCCACGGCCATACCGTAATTATGCAATCCCCCGCCGTTTTTGGGATTGCTCACGTAGATATTCTTCGGTGTTCCGGCCACTACGTTCCACATTTTTTGCTGGATGTGCATCGGGCGGGCTGCATCGTACACCTTCAGGCTCAGTTCAGGGTGGGAGGCTTTCAGGATTTTTTGGGCTTTGGCCAGGGCTCGTGCGGCTTTCGGGTGCAGGTAAGCTTCATGCAGGTCGGTGTAAAGCACCCGTCCCGTGAAGTTGTCCGCCCGTGCGTACATCAGGCTCACGCGTATCGTGCTGTCCATACTGCGGACATCCACGAAACCCGACCGTTCCATGGCTTGCGCCGTCCGTCCCGGAGTTTGGGCACAGACGGCACTTCCGGCTAAAAAGCATGCTAAAAGGATATATGGAGTGAACGTCATATTTATGGGGTTGTCATTTTGTACCGCAAAGATACGGATTATGCCTTAATCATGGGGCGAATCAACGGGGTTTTTGCTTGCTTTTTGTCAATTTTATCCTTGTCGTTTTATGGCTTCCGGAAGTTTTGTCGGCTCATGGAACGGTCTGTTTTTCACATAAACTTCATTCTTCTGCTTCTATTGCGCATTTCCGGTTTTTAATCTCAGCCGAACTGAAAATCGTTTGGCTGAAAGAGATTTATCGTTTGGCGCAAGGCGGTGGGGAGTTGTCGATATTTTGGGCCAGAAATGCCCGTCCGGCGGCGGATGGAAAGGCTTTAAGCACCTTGTAAATCTCTATTTGTAGAGAAAAGACGTACCTGAATGGAATGGCAGAAAGAAAGGAAAATGTTTGCAAGGATGACGCGCCCGGGAGTTTCTTCCGCATGGTGCGGGGAGGTGGGAAACGAAATGGCAACCGAAACGGGAAACGACTTTCTTTCCGGATTTCCCTGACGGCGCGAGAATCGCTTGAAATCTTCCACGGCGGATTTTCCCCGGAATACGCGCCGCATTTCGGATGGAAATGACAAAATGTCATCCGCCCCGTGAGGAGGTTCACGGGGCGGAGTAGCAGGTTTTCGGTATGGTAAACGGGGCATACGCGCAGTTGATGTATCGTATGTTCCGTTTTACTGTATGGAGTTTATAGCTGCGCGAGAATGTCTTCGGCAATCTGTTCCGCCGTCAGGTGGTTGTCGCGGAGGAATGCCGCCACGTCGAAGCGGTCTACGAACTCTTTGCGGGCACCGAAGTTGAGTACTTTCATGGGGCTTGTGCCGTAGTAGCGGGCGATTTTCTCACCGAATCCGCCGTCCAGTATGCCGTCTTCTAACGTGGCCACGAGGGCGTGGTCGGTTTTCAGTGTGTCTAATAAGGTGTCGTCCGTTCCGGTGATATAACGCGGGTTGACGAGAGTGGCTTCTATACCGGCTTTTTCCTTCAGGATATGTGCGACGGATTCGCCTAACGGGAAGAAGGAACCCAAAGCGAGCAGGGCTACTTTTGTTCCCTTCTTTACCATTTCATAGCGGTTCAATTCGCTGTAATCCGTGGCTATTTCCCGGTCGGCATGCGTCAGTCCGAGTGCCGGTACGCGGATGGCTACGGGGTGGCTGTCTTGCCGCAGGCTCCATTCCAGCATGGCGAAGTATTCTTCCTTGCAGGTCGGGGCAAGATAGACCATGTTGGGAATGTTACTGATGAGAGGGATGTCGAAGAAACAGAGGTGCGTCACGTCGTTCATGGTCGAGAGCGAACCCCAAAAGACGAGCAGCGTGGCCGGGTTGTTGTTGATGCAGAGGTCTTGCGAAAGTTGGTCGTAAGCCCGTTGGATGAACGAGCTGCATACGCCGAATACCGGTTTTCCTCCAGCCTTGGCGATGCCGGAAGCCAAAGCGACGGCGTGTTCCTCGGCGATACCCACGTCCACGAACTGCCGTCCGGCTGCCAACCGTCTGTCTTCGGTGAATCCCATGATGGTGGGTGTTCCTGCCGTGATGCCTACCACGCGGCGGTCTTCTTTCATCTTCGCCAACAGGTAGTCGGCAGTTAGCGTGCCGTAGTCTTCTCCGTCGTCGGACTTGTGTTTGGGTTCGCCGGTCGCGATGTCGAACGGAGCGCAGTAGTGCCATGGCTCCTTGTGTTCTTCGGCCGGGCGGTATCCCTTGCCTTTCAGGGTGTTGATGTGTACCACGACGGGGTGGTCGATGTCTTTCACCTTTTGGAATGCCGAGATGAGGTTTCCGATGTCGTTGCCTTGGTCTACGTACAGGTAATCCAGTCCCATGGCCTTGAAGAAGTTGCAAGGGCATGTGCCTTGGCTTTCACGCAGCTCCTGCAGGTTGCGGTACAGGCCTCCGTGGTTTTCGGCGATGGACATCTGGTTGTCGTTGACCACGATGATGAAGTTCGTGTCCAATTCTCCTGCGTAGTCCAATCCCTCGAAAGCTTCTCCGCCGCTCAGCGAACCGTCTCCGATGACAGCAATGACATTGCCTTTTTCGCCTTTCAGGTCACGGCCTTTGGCCAGTCCTCCGGCCAGGCTGACCGAGGTGGAGGTATGGCCGATGACGAAATGGTCGTGTGCGCTTTCCGACGGCTCGGAGTAGCCCGACACGTC
>OOBT01001850.1_pt1 | contig 10377 bp, 5 predicted proteins | sample 1671551 | NCBI WGS metagenome assembly OOBT01 (sample SAMN06348168, study PRJEB24527) | human gut metagenome | reverse complement strand
GGCATTTCCCGATTCCATTATGGTCTGAAAAATGAACCCGAGCACCTTTTTATAACCGGCAAAGGGATAGGTGTTTCCCTCATCAGAAAGGCCGACCGCTTTGTCATACCCATCAGCCCAAAGGTCAAATTCCTTGTTGTTCAGCATACTTATATCCTCGATGACTTCTGATTTATCTGCTGTTCCCGGCGGGCTTGCAGGGGACGCAGCTTTCCCCACAAGGCAGACCATAAAAATCAGGTCTGCCCCGGCGGTGCCGCAAACCATTACACTTTTTTTACAGGATACCGCACCCATGTGTGCTTGTCAAGGCGCGCTTGCTATACCCTGAGTGCCTCGGTTCTGCACAGCGGCTCGCAAAACAGGAAAAAGCCCATTGGTGGTTGTAACAACAGGCTTTCTCGGTATTTTATAGTGCTACTGCACAGTAGTGGTCATACGGTAGTCAAGAATCTTCCATGCGCAGCACGCAGCATTCCGGAAATATCTTGAAAAAATTGGGCGATTCACTTGTAAAAGGTTGACGCGGCTGCGTTCGGGGGTATATCATATTTGTATAGAACCTTGCGCGGAGGGAGGAACGCACGGTGATCCGAATCGGCATTGTGGACGATGAAAAACAAGAAAGAGACCAACTGAAACAGGCACTGGCGCGGTTTGGCGCGGAGAACGGCACAGAACTGAACGTACAGGAGTTCGACTGTGCGGCAGTCTATCTGGCGGCGCAAGACCGTGATTTTGACATTTTATATCTGGACATTGATATGCCGCAGATGTCCGGCATGGAACTGGCCGAAAAAATCCGGGAGACAGATCAAGACGTCATCCTCATTTTTTGCACGAATTTGCAGCAATTCGCGCTGAACGGGTACAGTGTCGGCGCGCTGGGCTTTATTGTAAAGCCGATACAGTGGTACTCCTTCCATATGTATCTGACGCGGGCGCTGAAGGTGCTGCAAAAGCGCGCCGGTCAAAAGACTGCGCCGCCGCACATTGTCGTCAAGGACGGCACCGTGACGCGGCTGCTGGATGCAGCGAAAATCGCCTATGTGGAGGTGCGCCAGCACGACCTGCTGTACAACCTGTGCGGCGGGGACGGTAAGACCGAGATCATCAAAAACCGCGGTTCGATGCAGGAAATCGCGGCGCAGCTGACACCTTATGGTTTTGTGCGATGCAGCGCCAGTTACCTTGTGAACCTGCGCTGCATCACGGCGGTAAGCCGTATGAATGTCTATATCGGCGGGGCGGCACTGCCCATCGGGCGCACCTACAAGGACGCCTTCACCGAAGCATTCTCCCGATATATGGCAAAAAAGGAGTGGGAAGACCCGTGCCGGTCATAAATTGGATACTGAATCAGCAAGTCCAGCTGGGTATGATTCTATGCGCTGGCCTGTTTGTCCCGTGGGGGCAGCGCCGCAGCTGCTTCGTTCCGCGGCTGGCGGCGGGTGTATGGAGCTTTCTTGCGCTGACGAACACCCTGGCATTTCTGCCGCTTTGGGCAAGATTGCTGCTGTATACGACGCTGCTGTTTGGTCTGATATGGTTCAGCTTTGACTGCAGCCCGCTGCACGCCCTGTTTTATACAACCTGTGCCTACGCGGTGCAGCACATTGCCAGTAAGCTGGCCTATATGCCTATTATTTGGCTGATTCAGCATGGGCGCACGGACAGGCTCGTTACCTTTGTCATTCTGCTTTTCAGCAACCTTGTGGTCTGTCTGGTCATCTACCTGCTGCTCACCCTGCGCATCCGGCGCGGGCGCCTGCTGTTTGACAATGTCAAGACTGTGCTTTACTCCGGCTTTTTCCTGATTGCCGCGGTCTACCTGAGTGTTGTGCTGGAGGATGTTCTGGACAGCAGCGCAGAGTCCTATCTGACCGCCTATCTGGCGCTGAATGCGTTCTGCATCCTGTTTGCCATCACGATTCTGGCGCTGGAATTTTCAAATTGCAGCATCAAGAGTCTGGAACACGAGAATGAAACGCTGGCGCAGCTGCTGGAATGTGACAAGCAGCAGTATGAGCAGGCAAAAAAAGACATGGAAAAAATCAACATCCGCTACCATGACCTGAAACAGCAGTATTCCCGCGCCACAGATGAGGAACGCGCCCGTCTGGAAGAAGAGATGAACAACCTGAACCTGCGCTATTTCACCGGGAATAAGGCGCTGGACATCACACTGACCCAAAAATCGGCACTCTGCGGGCAGGCAGGTATTCAACTGGTCTGCTCGGCAGACGGCAGCTGTCTGGAGAATATGAAGCACTACCACATTTACTCCCTGCTGGGCAATGCGCTGGACAATGCCATTGAGTGTCTGACGCAGGTAAACGATGCGTCTAAGCGGGTCATCACACTGGACATCAGCCGCTGCCGTGACATGGCGGTCATCCGCGTGCAGAACTACACCCCCGCACCGCCGACGCTGCGGGACGGCGCTATCGTCACAACCAAGCAGGATACCGAGGAGCATGGCTACGGCATAAAAAGCATCAAAAGCATTGCCGAGCTGTACGGCGGCACGGCAGACTGCTTTGTGGAGGACTCGATTTTTTACTTGGTGGTCACCTTCCCCTGCGGGAAAAGCCAAAAAGAAACTGCATAACCCAAAAGCGACTGCCGAAAGGCGGTCGCTTTTCTTCTTTGTCATTTGTGCCGTGTTTTTTGACATTTACGCCAACTGCATTGACCCGGTCAACGCTTCCCTTTATGATAGCTTTGTGAAAAAGATATGAACGGTTTCTGCAAAAGGGGAAGTGCACAGCCCTTGGCAGCAAGCGCATCGTATCATTCATCTGTGACAGTTTAGGAAGGAGAAAAACCTATGGCACAAAAGGAAACCTCAAGCAAGTCCCGCCGTTGGCTGGGCTTGTCCGGCGCGGCTGTGCTGGTGGCCAACCTTGTCCTGACCGGAACGACTATTGCGTTCCAGCAGGAAGGCGAAGTCAACCATGCACTCGGCATCGAAGGCGCTGGCGCATCTTACGGCGGCACGGAGTTCTCCGCTGACGGCACCCTGTCTGATGCAAGCTACGAAAAGTACATCGAAGCCGCTTATCAGTTCTGTGAGCAGGAAGAGGAAGAGGGCAGCGTGCTGCTCTACAACCGCAACAACGCTCTGCCGCTTTCCGAGTCTGAGCGCAACGTCACGGTCTTTGGCCGCGGCAGCATCGACCCGGTGTTCCGCAGCACCGCAGGCGGTTCCTCCACAAACCCGGATTACCAGAAAACCCCCGTTGACGCCCTGCAGGATGCCGGCTTCAACGTGAACCAAACCGTGCTGGACGCCTACGCTTCCGCCGCCGCGCCGAAAGAAAGAAGCGTTTCCAGCGTGGGCGAATATGACCCGGCGCTGTTCACCGGCAGCGTCACCGACTCGTTTGCGTCCTACGGCGATGTCGCGTTTGTGACGCTGTCCCGCTTTGCCACCGAGGGCAACGACCTTGCGATGGTCAACGACGAGGGCAAGCGTATGCTGGAGCTGGATGACAACGAGAAGGCAATCTTCCAGAAAATCAAGGATTCCGGCAAATTCAAGAAAACCGTCGTCCTGCTGAACTCCGTCTTTGCGATGGAGATGGACTGGCTGGACGAGTACAATGTTGACGCTGTGCTGTGGGTCGGCAACCCCGGCTTCTACGGTATGCCCGGCGCCATCCGCGTTGTGACCGGTGAGGTCAACCCCTCCGGTCACACCACCGCCACCTTTGCCGCCAACTCCCTGTCCGCGCCCAGTGCCGAGAACTTCGGTCTGCACGCCTACAACTACGGCAGCAAAACGCCCCGCGCGGCAGGCGACAGCTTTGTCAGCTATAACGAGGGCATCTATGTCGGCTACCGCTACTACGAGACCCGCTACGAGGACACCATCCTCGGTCAGGGCAACGCCGATTCCACGGTTGGCACCAAAGCCTCGACCGACGGCTGGAACTACGCCGAGGAGGTCTGCTTCCCCTTCGGCTACGGTCTGTCCTACACGACCTATGAGTACAGCCTTGACAAACTGGACTACAACAGCGACACCGACACCTTTACGGCGACCGTCACGGTGAGCAACACCGGCGACAGGGACGGCAAGGCTACGGTGGAGCTGTACGCACAGACCCCCTACACCGACTACGACAAGCAGAACAACGTCGAAAAGTCCTCGATCCAGCTGCTGGGCTATGACAAAATCGACGTGGCCGCAGGTGCATCCGAGACTGTCACGGTCGATGTGCCCGGCTACTTCCTCGCGTCCTATGACGCCAACGGCGCGAAGGGCTACATCCTCGATGCGGGCGATTACTACTTCGCCGTCGGCAACGGCGCACACGAGGCACTGAACAATGTGCTGGCCGCCAAGTGCGGTGACGCCGTTGCGGGCAAGCTGATCGATCAGGACGGCAATGTCGTCACCGGCAACACTGCCGCCGTGGCCACCTGGACCGCCCCCAACACCGAGGTCGATACCCAAAAGTACCGCAACTCCCGTTACAACAGCGATGTGGAAGTCACGAATACCTTCGACGACGCTGATGTGAACTACTGGGCGAACGACGACGAAAAAATCACCTACCTGTCCCGCAGCGCGTGGGATACGACCTACCCCACCACGCTGGAGACCCTGACGGTCAACGATAAGCTGTACGACGGTCTGAATATGCAGACCTACGTCAAGGCAGCCGATGCCAAGAGCGTTTCCGACTTCAACCTCGGCGTACAGCTGGATGAGAAGATCAACTTCAGCGATATGATCGGCGTTGCCTTCGACGACCCGAAGTGGAACGACTTCCTTTCTCAGCTGACGCTGAGCGATCTGCTCATCAACATGGGCGACTCCAAGGGTATCAAGGCTGTCAAGGCTGTCAACAAGCCCGGCTGCACCATCGTCGATGGTCCCGAGGGCATGAACGGTCAGTTTAAGTACGGCGACCGCCGCAACTGCACCGGTTGGGCTACGCTGCCCATCGTCGGCGCAACTTGGAACCACGATGTGCAGACCCGCTTTGGCGAGATGTACGGCGAGGATGCGCTGTATGCGTCCATCCCCATCGCCTACGCGCCCGGCGCGGACACCCTGCGTTCTCCCTACTCCGGTCGTACCTCTGAGTATTTCTCCGAGGACGGCGTTCTCAGCTACTATGCTGCCAAGGCCGTTTCCCGCGGTATGCGCAACAAGGGTCTGATCGGCACGGTCAAGCACTTCTTCCTGAACGAGCAGGAAGCCGGTCGTCAGGGCATCTCCACCTTTGCGAACGAGCAGGCCATCCGCGAGATCTATATGCGCGCCTTTGAGGGTTCCCTTGCTGAGGGCGATTCTCTCGGCGTTATGACCGCTTACAACCGTATCGGCGTTATGTACGCTGCCGCCAATCAGGGCATCCAGCACATCCTGCGCGACGAGTGGAACTACGGCGGCTACATCATCGATGATGCTCTGACTGCGTCCGAGTATTCCTCCGCCCCCGAAATGCTGATGGCAGGCAACAACATCTTCTGCCTGGATACCGCCCGCCCGAACGAAATCGAGAAGCTGATCACCAGCACCGATGACGGCGACCTGCTGCAGAAGGTCATCGACTCCAACCATTATCTGTACTACATCATGCTGCAGTCCTCTATGGGCGGCTCCGGCGCGGAGGACGTTGTCGTTTCCGACGCAGCCCCGTGGTGGCAGACGACCCTGCGCGCTCTCGATGTTGTGTTCTGCGCACTGGCCGTTGCCGCTGTCGTGATGTATGTGCTGCACACCTACACGGACGTTTTCTCCGAGGAAAAGCGGAAGAATCGTGCCGCCAAAAAGAATTGATGGAGGTGGAACCTGATGAATAAAGGCTTGAAAAATAAAGGGCTGGGCAGCTGGTTCTGCCTTGCCGCAGCGCTGGTCGCGCTGATCACCGGCATTGTATTCCTGCTCACACAGGCCACGGCCGCCCCTCTGGGTCACTCCGGCACGATGGCTGGCGTGGTGCTGCTGGTCGGTGCTGCCGCTTCGCTCGTTTTCTTCTTTGTTTCCGTTCCGTTCAGCGCGCTGATTCAGGCGGTCATTTATAACATTGCCCTGTATCTTGTCGTTGTGCAGTTGTATTTCGTCTTTGCCGATGTCATCAACCATGTCACCTTTGCGGGCGGCAACGCCGGTCTGTGCGTGTTTTATATGGTCGGCACGTTCATTGCCTGCCTGCTCAGCGTGATCGCCTGCTTCTGCAAGCAGACGAAAACCGGCGAGGCAAAAGCCACCGGCAAACAGTTTGCTGCCGCCGGTGCGGTGGTCGCGGTCGCTGCGGTCTGCGTGGGCGCTTTCTCCCTGCAGAGCAGCAGCCTGCCCTCGGCCGACAATGCGGAGGTTGCCCCCGATGCGGCGCAGACTTCTGCCGATGGTCCCGTTATGAACTACAACGATAACGAGTATGTTTCCAAGACGCTGGATGACCTGATTGCCATCCCGCAGGAAACCTGGGAAGCCAAGGAGCCGAACGGGGAAGTCGCCTACTTCTTCGAGGGCCAGTACACCGAAGGCTTCGGCACCTTCGTGGATCCGGGCTGTCTGGATATGTACTGCTACACCGACGGTTCGATGTGGGGTTCCTTCAGCGGTCCCAGCACCTCCGTGGGCAGCGACTCTATCTCCCATGTTTACGGCTACTGGTACAACTACGATGAAAACGGCGAGAAGAACTTCGTCATTCATCTGCTGGGCAATCAGGACGCCGACGGCACTGTGCGCCCCACCGATGTGGAGGGCGGCGCAGATGCGGATGTCTTCATCTTTGACACCGACCACGGCGCATACAGCATGGAAGCCAGCCTGAGCTATGGCGTTTATGGCGGTGCGTTCACCCGTAACATCAACATCTACGGTCAGCCCTATGCCCCTGCCAAGAGCCTGACGATCGATGCCTCCAACCTGCGCACCTTCTACACGGGCGACACCTTCAACCCGGGCGAGCTGGTTGTGACGGCTACCCGCGCCAACGGTGCGGAGGAGTCCATCTGGGGCGGTCGCTTGACCTTCACCGGTTACGACAGCGACACCACAGGCACCAAGACCGTGACGGCCTCCTTCCTGGGTGCAACCGCTACGTTTGAAGTGCAGGTCGAGGATCTGGTCACCGAGCAGTACACCGGCAGCTATGAGCTGGTGCAGGGCGAGACGCCCACCGCAACGGATGCCGTGCTGCTGGTGGATTACTCCCACAAGGTCTGCACGCTGACTGCCGCCGACGGCTCTGCCTCTATCACCGGCACGCTGGTGGATGCGCAGGACGATGCCCTTACCATGACCCTGAACGGCAGCGATGCCCTGACGGTGCCCATCACCGAGGGTGAAGACGGCAGCAAGCAGCTGACCATCCCCGCCCACGACGAAATCGTCTCCGGCTGGGGCTCCAGCACCACCTACTCCATCAACGAGGCTGTGGTCACGCTGGCGGCAGAGTAAGCGTCCATTGCCCCTGATGAAACATAACGGTACTTGCTGAATAAAAGCCGCGTCTGATGTCTGCTTGCAGGCGTTGGATGCGGCTTTTTTTATGAGAAGGGAAAAATATATGCAAAGTACAGAACTTTTGCTGAAAGAATTGACCTTGGAAGAAAAATGCGCCCTGCTTTCCGGCGCGGAAACCTTCAAAACGCGGGGTATGCCCGAACACGGCATCCCGCAGATCTGGCTGTCGGACGGTCCCCACGGCTTGCGCAAGCAGGCGGGGGAGAGCGACCACTTGGGGCTGAACCCCAGCGTGCCCGCCACCTGCTTCCCCACGGCGTCGGCTGTTGCGAACAGCTGGGATGCCGCGCTGGGCGAGAAAATCGGCGCAGCCTTGGGCGAGGAAGCCGCTGCACAGGAAGTGTCGGTGGTGTTGGGACCGGGGCTTAACATGAAGCGCAACCCGCTGTGCGGTCGCAGCTTTGAGTATTTCTCCGAGGACCCGTATCTCGCGGGCAAGCTGGCGGCGGGATATATTCGGGGCATCCAGTCCAAGGGCGTAGCCGCCTGCCCGAAGCACTTTGCCGTCAACAGTCAGGAAACGCGGCGTATGGCTTCGGATTCCATCGTGGACGAGCGCACCCTGCGGGAAATTTACCTGACCGGGTTTGAAATTGCCGTCAAAGAGGGGCATCCCCGCAGCATTATGTCGTCCTACAATCTTGTGAACGGTACCTATGCCAACGAGAATAAGCACCTGCTCATGGAAATTTTGCGCGGTGAGTGGGGCTTTGACGGCGCGGTCATCACCGACTGGGGCGGAAGCAACGACCACGCGCTGGGTGTGAAAAACGGCTCCACGCTGGAAATGCCCGCGCCCGGTGGGGACAGTGTGCGCGAACTGCTGGCGGCGGTGGAAAGCGGGAAAATCTCTGAATCCGACATCGACGCCCGCTTGTCAGAGTTGCTGCCGCTGGTGTTTGATACCAAGGCTGCGCTGGACGCTGCCCCGCGCGAGTTTGATGCGGCAGCCCATCATGCGCTTGCCCGCCGCGCCGCCGAGGAAAGCCTTGTGCTGCTGAAAAACGAGGGCTCTTTGCTGCCGTTGGCGGCGGGCAGCAAGGTGGCTGTCATCGGCGACTTTGCCAAAAATCCGCGCTACCAGGGCGCAGGCTCCAGCATGGTGAACTCGACACAGGTGGATGTGCTGCTGGATAAGCTGATCGACTCCGAGTTGAACGTCATCGGGTATCAGCAGGGCTTTGACCGCCACGGTAAGCCGGATGCTGCTTTGCAGAAATCTGCCTGCGAACTGGCGATACAGGCGGATACAGTTATTCTGTGCATGGGTCTGGATGAAATCGCTGAGAGTGAGGGGCTTGACCGCAGCAATCTGCGCCTTGCGCAAAATCAGGTGGATCTGCTGCAGGCTGTGGCGGCCGTCAACCCGAAAATTGTCGTGGTATTGTACAGCGGCAGCGTAGTCGAAACGCCGTGGCTGGACAACTGCCAAGCCCTGTTGTACGCCGCCTTAGGCGGTCAGGCGGGGGCGGGCGCCGTTGCGGATGCACTGACCGGCAAGGTCAACCCCTGCGGCAAGCTGGCAGAAACATGGCCGTTGGCCTACGCCGACATCCCCAGCGCCGCCGACTTTGCCACCCGCCGCAAGACTGTGGAGTACCGCGAGGGGCTGTACATCGGCTACCGCTACTTTACCACGGCGGAAAAAGCTGTGCGCTTCCCGTTTGGCTATGGTATGAGCTACACGACATTTGCGTACAGCGATATGGTCGCCGATGAACAGGGGGTCAGCCTTACCGTAACGAACACCGGCAGTGTGGCAGGAACGGAAATTGTGCAGCTGTATGTTGCTAAAAAGAACAGTGAGCTTTTCCGCCCTGCAAAGGAACTGAAAGGCTTTGCCCGCGTAACGCTTGCCCCCGGTGAGAAACAGCGCATCACCATCATGCTGGACGATAAGGCGTTCCGTTTCTGGAATGTCAAGGCTAACCGCTGGGAAATCGAGGGCGGCGAGTACGAGCTGCTTGTCGGCGCAAGCGTGGAGGACATCCGGCTGTGCGAGAAAATCTCCGTACATGGAACGGCTACCGTGCATCCGTATGAGGATAGGGACTTGGATTGCTATTATAAGGGCGATGTGCTGCACGTTTCCGATGCAGACTTTGAAAAGCTGTTGGGGCATCCCATCCCGAAAGGCAAAACCAAAATTGACCGCAATCTGACCTTGGGCGAACTGAACCACGCCCGCAGCCCGCTTGGGTGGCTTGTCTGGCTCGTGCTGACGATCCTGCTGGATGTCAGCTATAAACGCGGCAAGCCGGACCTGAACATTTTGTTCCAGTACAATATGCCCCTTCGCGCCTTGGCAAAGATGACGAATGGTGCCATCAGCATGGGCATGGTGGACGGCATTGTCATGGAATTGCAGGGCTTCTGGATCCTGGGTCTTGTGCGGGTGATTTATGAAGCAATTAAGAATGTGGTGCTGAATGCGCAGATGGAAAAGCGTCTGCGCGGCGCTTGATGGAGGTTGCATTATGCAGTTTTGGAATAATTTTGCGGCAAAACACCCCGCCGCAGCCAAGTGGGTGCGCGAGGGCGGTTTGTTCGTCATCGTGTCGAACCTGATTACCGTGTTCAAGTATCTGCTGCTGCAATTTTTGCCCGCTGCGTTCAGCAGTCTGCCGGTGGTGGATTTCGGCTGGCCCGGCGTGGATGTGACCCTGTTTGGCGAAACATTCAAGTGGAACATCCTCGGCTACGATGCCGCCCACGGCGGGCTGCCGTATTTCTGCGCGTATATGATCGCCATGGTCATTGGCGAGTGCATCAACTTCCCGATCCAGCGTAATTTCGTGTTCCGCAGCAAGGGCAATCTGGGCAAGCAGATCGCGTGGTATGTGCTGGCGTTCTGCGTCATTACCTGCATTGTCAACTCCATC
>OOBT01001848.1_pt1 | contig 10380 bp, 9 predicted proteins | sample 1671551 | NCBI WGS metagenome assembly OOBT01 (sample SAMN06348168, study PRJEB24527) | human gut metagenome | reverse complement strand
TGAGACTCAAAGCCATGACCATTGCCATAAAAATGGCTAAAATTCTTTTTTTCATGTTATTCCTCCTGTTTTTGTTTTATTTTTGCCCGTTTTAGGGTAACCGACAGTAAAAGCACTTGCCTTTTTCAAGATGACTGTGAAATTATGACTTCATAGTGGCGTCCTCCACCAGAAGAATCAACGTAGAAGTCATGGGGTCCTTTCTCAAAATCAAGCTGCAATGTGATTGGAGATAATGTTCCAACCAATTCATCGTCTACATACAGTGCATTTCCGTTGAACATAGCAGTAACATAAACACTGGACATATCTTCGCTTGCCGGAATTGCAGCACTTGCCTGATACCGAATCGTAAAGGTATCTTCTGCCGAACTCCGCTCGGTGATGGAAGCAACGGTAAAACTGGTATCCTCGTATTTCAGGACCAATGCACAAGGTGAGGATAGATCTTCTTCTATCTCTGCATACATGACTTCGTTGTCCGAAGTGTGTTTACCGCAGCCTGACAGACATGGCAGGATGCAGAGCACGGCCAGCACTACGCAGCATATCTTTTTCATATCGTTACCTCACTCAGAGCGGATGGCCTCGTTGGGGCTGATGAGCGTTGCCTTGCGTGCGGGCATCCATGCGGCGGCAATGGCCACGCAGCCGGAAAACACCACACCGCAGACCGCCAGCCACCAGGGCAGCACGCACCGCAGCTCACGGGACGCGAAGATCACAGGTATCAGCCACTTGGCGATAAAGCTCAGCACCAAGCCTGCCGCGCCGCCGATCACGCCTACGATCAGTGCCTCCGAGAGAAACATCTTGAAGATGTCGCTGCGAACGGTACCCAGCACCTTCAGCACGCCGATCTCCCGCGTCCGTTCCGTAATGGACATCATCATGGTGTTTGCCACGCAGATGGCGGAGATCAGCACGGCGATGCCGCCCAGCGCGCCCAGCATCCCCTGGATCTGCCGGGACTGTGTCCGCACCGTCTCCAGCATGTCATTGAGCGAATAGGTGTTCAGGCCCGTGTCACGGATCAGCTTGACGATCCGCTGCACGTCGTTGACGTTTTTGACCTTCACCCAGACCAAGTCGTAGGTAGGGCCGTTGGCCTTCTCCTCCGCCGTCTTGGTCTGGGCGGTGGCGCCCATGTAATTGGCGTTGGTCTTTGTCATCTCCTGCAAGCGGTCAAAGGACATGAACGCGGCGGTGGCGAAGTTGTTATTCAGGGTGGAGCAGATACCCGTCACCTGCAGGGTATAGAGATTGCTGGAGGGCAGTGCCCGTCCGTCGGTGTCGGCCTTCGGCTCGCCGGTCAGGCTGGAGGAATCGAAGGTCATGCGGACAGGTACTTCCAGCAGGTCAATCAGAGCGTTGCCGTTCTCGTCCACCGCCAGCTCCCAGTCCTTCGCCTTGTTGGCAAGTCCGGCGGCCACATCGTCGGTAAACAGCACCTCCGGATGCAGGCGTGTGCCGTCCTCGGCCATAACGCCCCGCTCCGGCGTCAGCATGAAGTTTTCCGCCGTGGTCATGTCAATGCCGTAGACGCGCACCATGTTGACATAGTTGCCGGACACGATATAGGCGGACTGCTGATAGACCGGCGTTACCGCCTCCACACCGTCGATGCCCCGGAACGTCTCCAGTGCCTTGTCGTTCAGCAGCGCCTTGCGCCCGTAATCGCCGGTGGCAGGCGTCACATCGATCTTTGTCAGGCTGCCCAGTGCCTCGATGCTCTCGCGGTACGCCTGCTCATAGCCCAGACCTACGGAGATCAGCACCACGATACACATGACGCCCACCGCCATGGAGAGGGCTGTCAGTGCCGTGCGGGTCTTTCGTCGGAACAGGTTGGTGCAGCCGTAGCGAAACAGGTCTTTTGGCTTCATACATTCCCGTCCTTATTGCTTCCATCGTGGGTCAGCGGCTTCTCTCCGATGTCCGGTGCGCCGCCGTCTGCGTCAAAGTCGTCGTCAAAATCGTCCAAGGCAGCGGTGTTTTCGGCACCGGGCCCGATCTCGCCGCGCTTATAGCGGATGATGACATAGACCACAATGCCGATCAGGATGAGCGCAAGGATCAATATCAGCAGCCACAGCCACCAGCGGCTGCCTGTGCCGTCTTTATTTGCGTTGACGCTGTTGGCATCTGTATCCGCAGAGCTTTCCGCCACGCTCAGGGGCACGGAGATGTCCTGAGAATACGTCTCGCCGTTGGCGTCCTCATACTGGAGGATCATCTTTCCCACAAACGCGCCGATCTTGGAGAAGCCCACCGTTACATCGGCACTGGTGGAGCCGCCTGCCAGCAGGTCTCCCACATAACAGGGGGTGGAGGCGGTCATGCCGTCCGTGGCCAGCACCCGGATATTCATAGCCTTGGCGCGGCCCATGTTGGTCAGCGGCACGGAGATGGTAACTTCCTTATCCTTACTGGGTGTGCCGTACACCTCCGGCGTACCGGCAAGAACATCCATCTTCTGGCTGACCGGCAGCATGATGTTCTGCGCCGCCTTACCGGCCACCGCCTCGGTGGTCTCATAGGTCAGATTGATGCCCAGCATGGCGGGGCCAACCTCCGCGTCCTGCTTGGCCATGATCTTGTATTTCAGGATCGTCGTACCGCCCGGCTTGATGGAATCGGCATAGGCGGTATCCGTGCCGCCTACGCACAGCGTCAGGCCGGGAGAATTGGTGAATACCAGGCTGGAGATGATTTTCTTGGCCGTGTCATATTTGGAGTTGTTGATCAGGGTCAGGCGCAGCTCCGTTTCCTCGCCTGCCATCAGGCCGGATACCTCGGTATCGTCCACATACAGCTTATAGCTCTGCACCATCACCGACATGGCGGAGGCGTCATAGCCGTCGATCACGGTAAACTGCGTGGAGAAGGAGCCCTCCGCCGGGGCGCTGTTCTCGAAATAATTTGCCTTGAATTTAATGGACTTGTTGCCGGAGGTGGCAAAGGGCGACACCGTGAAGGTGTAGTCCAGATACTTCACCTCGCCGCTGGCCCAGTAGTCGAAATACTTGCCCAAATTGGTGGAGTCGATCACGAAGGGGAACTCATCCAGCGCGGCGGACACCACGGGATAGACCGTCACGCTGGTCAGGGTGCCGCCCACATTGATCACGGGGATCCGCATGGAGATAGTCTGATTGGGTGTGCCGGTAGGCACGGTATAGGAGCCGCCCGCGTTGGTACCCGCCACCTGAAGGCTGCCGAAGGAGGTAGTGACGCCGGACATATTGCCGTTGTCGGTAACGGTCACATAGGCACTGACCTTGAAGGTCACATCCTCGGTGATGGTGGTGCCGTTCACGGCATCCTCCCGCCATACGGTGGCGTTGATCTTAAAGGGCACGGCATAGCGTCCCTTACTGGCAAACTCGCTGATCTTGAACTCGAACCACACCTCCGCTGTGGAGTTGTAGGACATATCCTTTAAGTGCTGCACATCGCTGGCATAGATCAGCTCAAAGGGCCAGTTGGACACGCTGGCGTCAGTAGGCACATCGGGGTAGATGTTGATGTTGCGCAGCATGTATTTCTCGCTGGGCAGATATTCCTTGTTGACCGCCAGCGGCAGCACGATCTTCACCACCTGACCGGGAACGCCTTTGGGGGACTGTGCGCCGGTATCCATCAGGATCAGGGCGTTGGCGTCGCTGGGTATGACCTTGATATCCGTGTTGGGCTTTTCGTCTGTAACCGAGACCCCACTGACGCCGGCGTCCTCTCCGTTTTCGTAAGACGTGTAAGCCTCAATAGTGCTGTCATCTATCACATCCTCTGTGACTTCTTCCGCCATAGCGACGGCGGGCAGCAGGGATACTGTCATCCATACGCAGATCAACAGGGCCAGTACCCGTTTTACCGTTTCTCTTTTCACTGTGCGTTCTCCTCTCCGGTGTGGTGATTTTCTATCTCTATCTTTCCGTCACTGAAATAGACGGTACGATCCGTGTAACACTGCATCTGCGGGTCATGGGAGCTGAGGATGAAGGTGGTGTTCCTCTCCCGGAAGATCTCGCACAGCAGCTCCATGACCTCCTGGCCGGTGCGGCTGTCCAGATTCCCGGTAGGCTCGTCCGCCAGCACGATGGAGGGCTCCGTAATAATGGCTCGTGCGATGCTGACGCGCTGCTGCTGACCGCCTGACAGCTCCGCAGGCCGGTGATCTACGTGTCCGCGCAGTCCCACGCGGCTCAAGGCCTGCCACGCCAGCCAGTTCCGTTCATCCTCCGGTACGCCCCGGATGGCCAGCGGCAGCGCCACATTCTCCAGTGCCGTATACTGGGGCAAATTATTGTAGTTCTGAAAGACGAAGCCGATATAGCGGCGGCGGAACCTTGTCCGCTGCTCCTCGTCCATAGCCTCCAAATGATGCTTGCCTCGGACAATGATCTCGCCCTCCGTGGGCGGCTCAAGACCTGCCAGCATATTCAGCATGGTGGACTTCCCGGAGCCGCTGCGGCCTGCGACACAGACAAATTCGCCTTGCAGCACGGACATGTCCACGCCATCCAGCGCACGAACCGTGTTGCCGCCGACGGTGTAGTGCTTCTTCAGCCCCACCGTCCTGATGATGGTTTTTCGTTCACTCATAGTTCTCTCTCGCTATCTCAAATGTGGAGGGCGGCAGCACATAGTTCCGCTCCTCCGCCGTCAGGCCGAATTTGATCTTGATGCGCTCCAGCTTCCGTACCCACGGGTCGCCCAGCGCCCACAGCACCAGGAACGTACACAGTCCGTGGCAGAAATCGAAGAAGAAGCTGGATAGATAGGCCGCGCCTATCGTCTGCCAGGTAAGGGGGCTTACATACCCGATGATGAAATACAGGTTCATGATCCAGCCGTACAGAAAGCCGGACAGGAAACCATAAAGGCACAGCCGCAGGGGCGCGTGGTCGGTAAGCTGCCGCACAAAATGCAGCAAATCGCCCCGGTTGGTATTCTCCGGACACAGCCTGTCCCACAGCTTCGCTGTGAAGTGCTGCCGGTTCTTTCCATCAAACACACCGGCGTTCTTCAGAATACCGGCCAGAAAACCCACCAGACCCCAGGTGAACATCTGCCACGGCGTCCATGGGCCTTGTCCGAAGATGAAGTTGCTGACAAACCCCGTCAGCGCGCCGGTAAGAAAGCCCGCCTCCGGCCCGAAGGCCACCGCCGTAATGATAATGATGGCGGAGCAGGGCTTGAAGTTGGGCAGCGGGATGATCTCAAACACGGTGCGGCCTACCACGGCAATGGCCGCCATCACCGCAATCGGCACCAGCTCGCGAGCCTGGGGCTTCCTCTTATCGAATACCAAAAGGAAGGGGATGGCGGAGGCCAGCAGGAAGAAAAGCCCCAGCAGAATATCGGAGTTGAGAATAACGTAATCCCAGAAGGTACGTGACCCCACCGGATTGACCGCGGGACGGTGGCTATGGTAATAGCCGAAGGCCGCCATCAGGGCGGGCAGCACCAGCAGGATCACCCACGCGGCGGCTCTGGTGCGGCGGCTGACAAAGAGCTTCGACACGACGCGATCACCTCCTCGCAGGTAATGTCCATGGGGAAGTGCTCTGCCGCGATACGGTTGGCGTCGGTGGTATAGAACCGGTTCCCGGCAAAGAAGGCGTGGGGCTCGCCCTCAGACAGCAGCAGCCCGTCAAACATCAAGGCGCAGCCTGTGGCATACCGGGCGGCGAATTCCACATCGTGGGTCACCACCAGAATAGATGCGCCCTCCCGGCACAGTGCCAGCAGCAGCTTTGCCAGCTCCGCCTTGGCATAGGCGTCCAGCCCCTTGGTGGGCTCGTCCAGCAGCAGCACTGTGGCCTCCCGCAGCAGCAGCTTGCCTACGGCAAGACGCTGGATCTCGCCGCCGGACAGGTCGTAGGGATGCCGCGCCAGCAAAGGCGTCAGCTCCAGCCTCTCCGCCATCTGCACAGCCTTGGCTTTGTCCTGTTCAGCACTGTCCAGCAGCTCCTTCTCCACCGTATCGGCCACAAACAGCGACCGGGCGTTCTGGGGCAGCATACACAGCCGCTGACCCTTTGCCAGCTTCACCTTGCCACGATAGGGCTTTCGGAAGCCGGCCAGTGCCTGCATCAGCGTGGTTTTGCCTGCACCGTTGCCGCCCAGCAGGCATAGCAGCTCCCCCTGATGAAGCGTTACATCTGTGCCCCGCAGGATGTCCTTGCCCTTTTCGGTATAGCGGAACCAAAGCTCCTTACCCTCTAAAACGGCAGGGCGCTTCGTCTCTTTCTCGACCCTTGCGGTTTCAGGTACGGAAGTCTCTTCCGTGATGGGCAGCAGCCGCTCCAAGCGGCGGCGGCCATCCCGCACCGTCAGGGGCAGATCGTCCGTTTGCTCCAATTCGCTGAAGATACGGACAGCGGCGGGAAGTCCGAAATAGATACGGCTCTTTTCCGCGCTGCCGGACAGCTGCCGCGCGATCTCAGCCGGTGCGCCGTCTGACAGGATACGGCCCCGATCCATAGTCACCACACGGTCGGCGGCGGGGAATACCTCGTCCAGCCGATGCTCCGTTAAAAGGATGGCTACGCCCAGCTCGCGGTTGATCCGCTGGACGGTGGCAAGCAGATTGCGGGCCGCCAGCGGATCCAGCATGGAGGTGGGCTCGTCCAGTATCAGCAGCTTCGGCCCCATGGCCAGCGCCGAGGCCAGATTCATCAGCTGCTTCTGCCCGCCGGACAGCTCCGTGGTCTTGCTGCGAAACCATGTCTCCATGCCGAAGAAGGCAGCCATCTCCGCCACGCGGCGGCGGATCACCGGCACGCTCAGCGCCATGTTCTCAAGACCGAAGGCCAGCTCGTGCCATACGAAATCCGTGACGATCTGGTTGTCCGGGTTTTGCTGCACGAAGCCGATCTCCGCCGCGGCGGTCAGCTCCGGCAGCTGGGAAAGGGGCGCGTCCTTATAAAAGGCCTCGCCGGTCCTTGCCCCCACAGGCAGCAGACCGGGCTTGGCATGGCGCAGCAGCGTGGTCTTGCCGCAGCCGGAGGGGCCGCACAGCACCACATACTCGCCCTTATGTATCCCCAACGAGACATCGTCCAGTGCCCGCGTGTCAGCCAGCGGGTAGGAGAAGCTCAGGTGTTCAAACCGTAAGAGCGCCATCTGATGGCCTCCTTTGTTTCAAGAATACCGGGCAGGAACATCAGCACGGCGTAAAAGACAAACATGGTATAGCTGGCGCTGCCCAGCAGCACCGGCGTCATGGCAGGATAGAACTCCATATACCCGTGGCCGAAGGCGCGGGCGGGGATGCAGACGCCTGCCACCGCCAGAATAAGACCCAGCGTCCGGGCGTCCCGGCCATCGAAGCGGAACAGGTGGAAGGTGGTGCGCCGCTTGGCGCCATAGCCCCGGGACTTCATGCTGTCCGCCGTCTCCACCGCCGCCTCCATGCTCATGGTCAGCAGCACTGACAGATTCCGCAGGGCGCTGCCCAGCTTTTGCAGCAGGCGTGTGCCCTCCTCCTGCAGCATGGCCTGAGACTGACGGATCTCGCGGCGATTCTGCTGAAGCTGTGGGATGAACCGCAGCGTCATGGTGATCAGCAGCGACGTACCGGGAAAGGGCTTGCCGAACAGGTACAGGAACTTATCGGAGGTCATGACCTCCTGATAGCAGGTGAACCACATAATGACCGCGCACAGGGAGCAGCCGGACACCAGACCGTAGCACACGGCTTCCAGCGTGTACCACAGGTGATTGATGGTAAAGAGCATGGTCACGCCCCGATGGTTGAATAGCGGATTGGCGAGGGCGATCAGCAGAAACATAGGCCCCACAAACCGCATGGTGTGGCCGTAGGCTCTCCAGCCCCGCAGCCGGATGGAAAACCAGCTGGCGCCCAGAAACGACAGCACCACCGTGACTGGGTGCATACAGGCCAGTGTCAGGCTCAGCACCAGCACAAAGTACGCCATACTGACCGCCGGGTGCAGGTTCCCGAAGAAACGCATCCGGGTATCACTCATTGTTTTTCTTCCAGTCCTCGGCACCTTCCATTCCGGCATCCAGATCAAGGCCAAGGTCGCAGGTGTAGTTCCACTCAATGACCTCTCCGGCCTTGACGTAGTACACGCCGCAGCCGTAGTTGGGATACCAGCCGTTGACGGCATACATCCAGCCGGAGAGCTTCCCTACATCGAACTCGTACAGATTGTGAATACCCTCGATATAGGCACTGTTATACACCGGCGTAAAGCTGGACTCCATGTGTATCTTATTTGCCTTGCAGACACGCTGCAGTACATCGTAGACACTTTCGCCGTCGCTGAACGTTACCTCTGTGGCTGGAAGGATGATACCGTCCTCCGGCACAAGGGCTTTCTTGCTCTCAACGCACTTATCAATATTGTCCAAGATCGTCTCGCAAGAGATGGATATGATGCAGGTATACTTTGTGTCCGCATCCACATCGCTGTCCTGTGGCTCTACAGGAGCCGGTTTTCCCTCCGGCACAGGTCAGCAGGAGCAGTGCCAGAAGCAATGTGCACAGAGGTTTGGATCGCCGCATATCACTTCACCTCAATATCCGTCATGTCGAACAGGCGTGTCTGGCCCTGCCGGAAGCGGTCGCAGGCGGCCAGTGCGTAGAAGCCCTGCTCGGTAGCCATACCTCATCGCTGTGACGGAAGCCGCCGCCCTCGCAGGCAAAGGCGCACAGGCCGTCCAGCGGGGACGCGCCGTTTTTTACGAAGCGGCTGTCCGCTGCGGAATCAATGCCCAGCGCCGTCAGAGCCACGATGACCTGTGCGCAGGACTCGCTGTTGGCCGCGCCCCAGCTCATGAAGCCGCCATCGGCCTGCTGGGCATCGGACAGATAGGTCAGCGGCGCGTCAACTGCCGCCTTGATGTCTGTCTCCTCCTGATAAGGGGCCAGAGATGTCAGGGCCATGGCGGTCATGTCCACATCGGATTCGTCGCCCATCAACGCCCAGCCGCCGTCGCTGCACTGATAGGAGAGAATCTCCGCCACCAGTCCCTCGCAGGTGGTCTGCTCCTCGCCATCGGCGCACTGGGGAATATCGTAGCCATGGCAGTCCAGCGCGATCAGCGCCCAGATGGGGCCGTTGGTACCCTGTGCCCGCAGATAGGCCATGTCGGTTAGGCCCGCCGTCAGATCAACGCCCGCCATGTTGGCGGCATTATATCCGGCAGCCGTCAGGCCCAAGATGGCGCGGGAGTTCTCAGTGGATTTCGCGTGGTGCAGCCGCACGGAACCTGCTTGCTTGACATAGTCCTCTACCGTCTGCTCATAGCTCTGCGCAGTCTCATCACTGAGAAGTCCGGCACGGCTCAGGCCGATCACCGCCCACTCGCCGCCAACAGAGCCTGCGGAAAGCGCATCTTGCTCTTGTAGATATTTACCCGTTTCACGGTAGGCGGTCTGCCATGGTGCCTCCTCTGTCTTTGCGCCGCAGCCGGTCAGCAGCACCAGCAGGAGCAGCAGCGCAATGGAATGTTTTTTCATAGGCGTCTTCTCCTTGCAGAAATGTTTTTTTGCCGTCAGTGCGGCTTACCCACCGTACAATGCGCACGGTGGGCAAGCTGGGGAGGTCATTTCATATCCGGGTTATTTCCGTGTACCACTATGATTTATTGTTCCACCGGGAACTTTGACAGCTTTCCGTTTGCTACACGGTAGATCAATGCAGCATCCGTCGTGTTCACGACACCATCACCATTTACATCAGCTGCCAAAAGTTGATCCGCAGACAACTGATATTTTCCATTTGCATAACGGTAGACAATGGCGGCATCCGTGGAATCGACTTTACCATTCCCATTTACATCACCGTATTTGACCTCGGTCTGGTCCCCAATGGTCAGGGTCAGGGTAGTCATGGGCTTATCGCAGTGGACGCCGTATTCCATCTCCAGGGTGTCGCTGTTTTCTCGGTTTTGGTACATGGCGTAGGGGAAGGTGATCTGGAAGTCGGTATCACTGGCCTTCAGCGGCTTATCGGACCAGGTGACATACTTTGTCACATCGCGGGTCATGCCGTTGGCGTAGTAGGCCGTTACCTGCATACCGGTGGGGTCGAAGGTGTCTTTTACATTGTAGGTCGTCTTGTCCGGCAGCTTCGTGACCTCGATGCGTTCAATGGTGCTGCCCACGGCCATCAGGTAGGCGGAGTCGTTTTTGAAGTAGATCGTGCCGTACTCATCCATGATGGGGCTGCAAATGGCATACTGGGCCTGTGCGCCGCTGGGCGTGAAGATGTTGTAGGGCGTCGTATAGGTCTCCGTCTGACCGCTGGCCGTGTAGGTCTCCATGGTCTTCAGAGACACCTCGGTTTGGCCGGGCTTGTCCTCCAGCACCCGGAGCTTGCCGGGGGTGAAGTTATCGAAGAA
>OOBT01001846.1_pt1 | contig 10389 bp, 7 predicted proteins | sample 1671551 | NCBI WGS metagenome assembly OOBT01 (sample SAMN06348168, study PRJEB24527) | human gut metagenome | reverse complement strand
AAAACGCATTAGTTAAGGATGAAGCCAGAGTATTTGGCAAGTCACGATTGGAAGGCAATGCTTTGCTCGAAGAATATGCCAGAACATATGACTTTTCTCATATATCAGGGAACACCCGTATAGGGGGAAGTGCACAGGCTTCAGGCTATTCCCGGATTTTGGGATTTGTACAAATGTCAGGTGAAAGCCGTGCAGAAGAATATGCACAATTATCAGGCAGCGTAATATTAACAGATGGAGCACGTGTCAGTGACCACGCAAAGCTTTCCGGGAACGTGCAAATGTCAGGAGATAGCATTGCATCCGGATTTGCTGAAATAAAAGATAATGTACACCTCCATAATGAAGTACTTGTCTTTGGGCATGCGAAGATTTCCGGAAATGTCCGTCTATACGACAAATCCTCTGTCACAGAGTTTGCAGAACTAAAGGACAATGTACTCATGTGTGATGAAAGCTCTGCATTCGGAAATGCTCGCCTTTCCGGGAATGTACAAATGAGTGAATACTCATGCATCAGCGGTCATGCACAAGCTAAAGACAATGCAAAGCTGAAGGATGATTGCAATGTTTGTGGGAATGTAAAACTCTCAGGTGACTGTAATATATCTGGCTCCGCACAACTGTATGATAATGTACAGATACGTAAAAAAGGGCAGGTGAGTGGAACTGCTGAACTAACGGGAAATGTATGTGTTACCGAAAATGCCAAGATTGACGGTTATATAAAACTTTCAGGAGATACCATTGTCAAGGGTAACACACAAATCAGCACCCAGGAACAAGCTGATAAATTATGCCGTCAATTCCTCCATCAAAAGACTATTGAATCAACTCTCGAAATATAAATCAGGATATGGGAAAATTAAAAGAAATACGGTTCGTATATGCTGGTAGTGGAATATCCATTTCAGAAGAAGGAGATAATGATTTTACTGCCCATATTTCAAAAACCAGAAAAATAAGTATTAAACAGGGAAAACAATTTACTCCTGAGAATCTTCAGAAAATATACCAAATGGCCGATTCGGGAAACATGGTTTTCTCGAATGATAGCTCTCTTGGATACCTTGTGCTTAATCCCTTACGTAAACCTACAAAAGAATATATTAACAGCTTAACAGACGAAGTTTTACAGCTGTCTGTAGAGACGATAGACGGTAAAGAATACGTCTGTACTCGTGACGGACATGTATTTTCTGATAACCCAAACAAGTTTAGAGATATACCTCTTATCTCAAATCCGGAAGATAAGAAGTACATGCTTACGAACTATACGAAAGAATACGACGGTCAAACATTGTACCGCATCCGTGCTTTAAAGGACTTCGGTAGCGTGAAAGCTGGAGAACTTGGCGGTTACGTAGCAGGAGAGCACAATCTATCCCAATACGGGAATAGCTGGATTCATTCAGATTCAAAGGTGTTTAACCTCGCATATGTGGGTGATAATGCCATTGTTAGAAAATCTATAATGTATGGAAATGCGAAGGCAATTGAAAGCTGTAGAATCATTCATACCACAATGTACGGTGATTCTATAATTAAGGGATTTGCCATTTCAAACAACTCATACATTTATCATAAATCTGTAATATGTGGTGAAAGCCGTGTAAGCGGTCACCTTGCGTTTGAAGGCATCATTAAAGATAAGGTTTTTATTAAAGATCCGGGTGCACGAATCACTGGTAACGGAATTGAAATTTCTGATGAAGTACAGATTTCCGAGAATGTAAAGATAGACGGTCACGCTAAGATTCGTGGGAGAAGCCGTATTATGGGAAATAGTGAAATCACCGATTATGCAGAAATTTCGGGGGAAGCGATTATAAAAGATAATGTCTGCGTTGGGGGCAAATCAAGGATATGGGACAACGTAATACTTTGTGGAGATGTAAAAGTCAGCGGTCGTGCATTGATACGAGAAAATGCATCACTATATGATAAAGTCCTTGTTTGCGATGCTGTAGAGATATGTGGAGAAGCTAAAATTAAAGATAATGCAATTATAGCCGGTTGTAGCATTGTAAGAGGATATGCAAAAGTTTCCGGAGATGCAATAATCACAGATTATGCACAAATTACTTCTCACGCACAAATACGTGGTCATGCACAAATAAAGGGAAATGCCCAACTAACTGAGTTTGTTTGTATATGCGAAAATTCACGTATAGAAGGCAATGTAGTTCTATCAGGAGATACCATTGTCAAGGGTAACACACATATCAGCACCCAGGAACAAGCAAATAAAGTGATTAAACCGTGTATCAGCAAAACATCATCTAACGAAATTACACTATAACTTAAAATAAAACTATATGGAAATTACAGGAATTATCAAGAAAATCTACCCCTTACAACAAGGAACAAGTAAAAGTACCGGTCAACCTTGGAAAAGCATGGAGTTTTTATTAGAAACAGAAGACAGATACCCACAAAGTGCCTGTTTTCAGCTTATGAATGATAACTGTACCAGGTTCAATATTAAAGAAGGGGACAAAGTCAAGGTACAGTTTGACATGAAAGCCAGAGAATGGGACAACAAAGCATATAATACACTTAATGCCTGGAAGGTCGATAAAATTTTATGATATGAGAAATATAATAAAGAATTGGATAAAGCAATATAAAGAGATTGCCACAATTAAGAAAAGCCCTCATTTAATAAGTTTATACACGAATCCGGCAGAGGAACTGCAGTTGGCTGCAATAAATAAACACACGCGTAATATTAAATATATTTCAAACCCTTCTGAAATGGTACAAATGGTTGCGGTCAAACGAAATCCTGAGTCAATTATATGGATAAAAAAACCGAGTGAAAAAGCACAGCTTGAATGTATCGGTCAGAATCCATATCTGATAAATCACATTCAAGAGCCAACAGATACAGTGCAAATGGCAGCATTAAAACAAGTTCCTACATTACTCAAAAATATTCGAAAACCAACGCTTGAAAGTATATTATACGTCGCAAAAGTTTCACCCGCAAGCCTTTCTGGTCGTGTATATGACTCTGTTACAAGGAAAGCTATTTTGCATGAGAATCCTCATTGCGAAGCCTTTCTTAATATAGCAACTACTAAATCATATCTGAATACCATAGAAAATAATCCTGATATGTTCAAACGTGTTGAACTAACATCAGACTTACTAAAAGAAATATATATAACAGAACTAAGCAGTTGGTGTAAAGAACAATTATTGTCTGCAAAAAGTAATTCCGATAAAATAAAAGTCTTTCTTGATGGAAGAAAAATTAATGAAGAGTTACAGGAACTTATTGTTAAGGATAATTACTACAATTACCCCTATATAACAAATCCATCACAGCAAGTTACTTTATTCGTACTAAAAGCAGTAACAGGAAACACAATTACAGAGAATAAAATACATTTTGTTGAGAACCCTTTAAAGAAACTTATACTTTCTCTTTATGAATCATATCAAACGAGTAAAATGCCTTTATCATATATGAAAAGGGAACATCTAAATAATATGAACATTAATCTTGATGATTATGAAATAAGACAGAATGAATACACGAAGCAACTCTACGAACAGTATAAGGAATTTAGACAATCCACTTGTATAGGTTTTAATACAACCTCATATATTCAAACAACTAAAACCTTTTTATTGGAGAATTATGCTAAGGATATTAATGGAGAATTTGATAGTCTGAATATTCCTCAAGGAATGGAATTGTATAATGATTGCCTTCAAAGAAGTAAAGTGATGAATGGAATTGAGTCTGCATTTGCTGTCGATATGAAGGAGCAAATATTGGATGCACTTAAACAAGCAAAACTACCCCAAAGAAGTTTTTCGGATTATGAAATTCAACAGATAAGTAACGGGAAACCTATCCAAGTTTCTGAAGGACACTTTTTAATGAGAGTGAAAACGCCAAAAGGAATGGCGATAAAGGTATGCCATGAAAAGAAATTAAAGAACATTATTGTAACTGAATTATAACAGAAAACTCATGAAAGCAAAAATTACAGAAATCTTTGAAGCACTTTTCAATCCTGAATTGAGATTGATTCTTAAAAATCCTATATCAATTGGTAGTATAACTGAACCTTCAGAAGAATTGCAATGTATCGCAGTTCGTCTCGATGAGCATGCTATCAACATGATCAGCAAACCCTGTGAGCGTGCAAAAAAATATGTCATACTCAAAAATCCATACCACATTAAATTCATCGAGAATCCTTCTGAGGAACTACAGATTCTCGCTGTAAGCAAAGAACCTGATGCAATCGAACTTATAGAAAAACCTTGTTTGCGTGCAAAATTTGCATGCATATATTCTAAACCCGAAAATATCAAATATATAAAGAATCCGGATAAAGAGATTCAGGTGTCGGCAATTCAGAAATCTCCATGCCTCATAAGTGAGCTGGAGAATCCATGTGACGCTGCTCAACTTACTGCTGTTCTTAACACACCAGAGACTATTTTTAGCATCCCTAAACCAGGTATCCGTACTATGCTGGTTGCTGTCGAGAAACTTGCTGGTTTCAAAATATTCCCAAGTGACAAGAATTTGGATACCATTACAGGAATCATTACACAATGCTATAAGCTCAAAGAAAATGAGCTGAACTACAAGGAATATTTTAAGAATGAAATTTTAAAACTTAAATTAAACGATACGCTATGAGATTCAATTTAATAGAAAGTTTACGCTCACTCTTCAATGCAAGAGCGATAAAGAAAGATCCATTCAGCATAGTTTTACTGGACAACCCTTCAGAAAAGTTACTCTCTTCAGCTGTAAGTAAAGACAGCAGAGTCTTTCTTTTACTGAAGAACCCTTCAGAAAATGTCAGCCGAATTGCAATTACTAAGAATCCATCTTTTATAAAACTTATCCCAAATCCACCTGAAACACTACAGTTATTAGCGATAAGTAAAGACCCTACACAAATAGTCAATATTAAAAACCCTACATTAAAAACTCAGTTAAAAGTAGTGTCCGCTATCAAACTAATTGAAAACCCTTCATTAGAAACGATTAAAGTATATGTAGGAGATGATTACAAGAGACTCTGGGATCTGAATTTAAGTAATGACAAACAAGAAAAAGTATTTAATGAGATATTCCGTGGGAAAGAATCATGGAACATTCCAACAGAAGAACTTATTACCTGGTTAAGCAACTACACAAAAATTAAAGCTAACAATATAAAAGACATCTATAACACTATTAAAGAGTCTATCAATGTAGATAGAATGAGCATTAAGCAATGGCAGGAACTTATTACGACCGGTATGTGCCGTGTAGGGAAAAAAGAAATCGTGCTATCACAGAAAGATGGAGTTTATAACATAAATATAAACCAAGAAACAATAGAAAAGCAATCAGATATTAAAAAAGAAAATGTCAAGTCTGAAGAGACAGTGAAGATAACACCGGAAGTAGAGAGAATTTCACCCCAACAAACACACCTTCGCGAATGTCTGAAAGGCACGAAGAAGAAAATAACTGAAGTAGAACTGTTGGGTGAATTAAAGAACAACAATCTTACATTAGATGAAATGAGCACTGACCAAATCAGCGAATTAATCAAAAGTGGAGAAACATCAATTAAGGACAAAACCATTAAACTTAAGAAAGAACCGTCTGGATATAAAATCAAGATAACAGAAAAACAAAATGATCAGACTGGAGAAGCTGTCAAAGAATTACCCAAGATGCAACTTCAGGAATCTCCGGAAACTGTAGAAGAAATCCACCTCTCTAAAGCTCAATTAAGAGATATTGAGAAAAAAGGGTTCGCCAACATTCCGGGAGGAAAAATTATCAGCAAGATACAAACCCCAGCCGGCTATACATTAAAAGTTTATAATGTGATTAATACATTGACACGTCAGGGTCAAGCAGAAGCATGATATTATGGTACATTCAAAATATTACAATGAGCTTAAAGACTATTTAGTCAAATACCATCCAGATATGGCTATGGATGATGATTTCATCTCATTACGTAGTGAACTTGCACAGGAAACATTCATCGAATGTTCAAGAGAAGGCATGAACATAGAAGAGTGCCAGAATGAAGTTAATGAAGTTCTGTATTCAGGACTTCATTTTTCTCTCTATCAACTTGTCGAGGATATAATAGAGGAAATGAATCTCTCATTCAGCGATAAAGATAAGTTCATCATGCAAATGTTCCTGCTCATCCAGCCCATTGTCGAGAAATACAAACTGGATGACAATTTTGAGAGAACATCAGAATATGACAAACTGTATACAGAAATCAGCCAACATATTAACCAATACATCAAGGATTATGAGCTACAATAAAAGTCAGGTACTGACAGACAACATAAATGCCATTCGTACAGCTTTTCTTCTTCAATCAGAGAACCGTACAGCCAATAGGGAAGAAAAGTCTATACTGGAGAAATACAGTGGTTTTGGTGGGCTTAAATGTATCCTTGATACGCGTCCGGTAGAAGAGTGGCCAGCTTCTGAAAAGATGCTCTTTCCACTTGTTGAAGAACTCAAACAGGTAATTAAGGAAAACAGTGATTCCGAATCTACTGCAGAGTCCTTCTACCGCAGCCTGAAAAACTCCGTGCTAACAGCTTTCTATACGCCAGAACAAATCGTCAAAACAATAGGAAAGCAATTAGAAAATTCAACCAAGGGAAATATTGATTATATGCTGGACCCTTCAAGCGGAAACGGAGTATTCCTGAATTTCACGGAAGGGAAGGTACATCGTACAGCGTACGAAAAGGACTTATTGACTGGACTAATTCTATCAGCCAAAGAGCCGGGAACGGAAGTCCGTGTAGAAGGTTTTGAAAATCTTCCGGAAATGGAAGAAGGAATATACGACCTGGTTATGTCAAATATTCCATTCGGAACAGTGAAGGTATATGACTATAGCTATCAGAAAGGAAACGCAATTAAGATGATGGCAACAAATACGTTGCATAATTATTTCTTCGTCAAAGGGCTTGATGCTGTAAAAGAAGGGGGACTGGTAGTATATATTACTACCAGAGGCGTTGCTGATTCACCATCAAATAAAGAAATCCGCCGTTACCTGATGCAGAATGCTAACCTGATTAGTACAATACGGCTTACCGATGATTTATTCACACAAACGGGAGGAATAGAAGTGGGTTCTGACCTTATTATCCTTCAAAAGAACACACAAAAACGACAGCTTAGTTATGATGAAAAACTGTTTATAGGGAGCCGTGAAGATAATCCTATTACACCCAATAATTATGTAAACAATCCGATTGAATTACATTATCTCGGTATTCCATATGCAGGTACTAACCAATATGGGAAAGCTGTAACTAAATTCAAAAGCAATGATACAACTTACAGCACCTTGTCTGAGTTACTCCAACGTGACTTCGACCAAAAATTTAATCTGGAGCTATATCTGAAGCATAGTTATCTTGGTAAATCAGTAACAGGTGATGAGCAGAAATCTGTAACCGGTGAAAAACTTGTAAGTCTTGGTGATCTGTTCAATCTTCCTGAAGAAAAGCCTGAGCCAATAGAAACCTTTGAAAAGGTTACAGATGAAGTCATGACCAATGAATGGCTTATGGACCATTATAAGCCAGGCACCTTCGTCCTATATCGTGACAGAGTAGGGACTATGGAATACAACGAGAAAAGAGTTCTCGGCTTCATCCCTGCCACCTATCTGACGCGCAACGAGCAATGTGTGATGAAAGATTACATACATGTCCGGGACGACTATTACCGATTGTTTGACTTTGAAAAAGACACACAGACAGAGAGCCGGACACTTCGGGATAAGCTGAACGATAGTTACGATTATTTTGTATCGCAACATGAAGGGCTCCGTGAATCTGCCTCAAGTATTATCATGTCGGATAATTTATCGTCCGATATTTTACCTCTGGAAAGATACGAGAACGGAGAACGCATCAAGGCAGACGTTTTCTTTGAACCGGTTGCATTTTCCAAGAAAGTTACAGAAACTCTTACATGTGACGAAGCTCTGGCATCTTCACTTAACCTTTATGGCTGTGTTGACTGGTCACACCTGGAAGAACGTACCGGGCTTGACGATAATCAGATACAAGCAGAACTGAAAGGTAAAATATATTATAACCCAACAACATATCAATGGGAACATTCCGGAAGTATGTTATCCGGAAACGTGTATAGGAAAATCGCGGAGATTAAACCCTATCTTACAACAAGACCGGAAAGAGCACATGATATTCAAGATACATTAAATGCACTCGAGGAAGTTAAGCCGAAGCCTATTCCTTTCAATGAACTGGATTTCAATTTAGGTGAAAGGTGGATTCCGCAAGAATTATATTCAGGTTTTGCATCTGAGCTGTTCGGTGTAGAGACGGCTATCACCTATACGCCCGCTTCAGACTCATTCCTTGTTAAAATGAAAGAATATTCTTCTGCAGCCAACTCCTTGTATGGAATCAACTACCAAATGAATGCAGAGGATATCATGAACAATGCACTGCAGAACACATTTCCTCAGATTACGAAAACTGTCTATATAGACGGCGAGAAAAAAACTGTTGTTGATACAGAATCAACACAGCTTGCAGCCAGCAAGGTGCAGGATATTCAGGACAAATTCATTGACTGGTTGAATAACCGGCCTGATGAAGTGAAACAATCGCTAGCAGACATGTATAATGAACGGTTCAACTGCTTTGTCCGTCCGGATTATGACGGTTCCTGCCAGACGTTCCCAGATTTGAGCTTTGAAAAGTTCGATTATAAGGATTTGTACCCATCACAGAAAGATTGTATCTGGATGCTGAAGCAGAACGGTGGAGGAATAGCCGACCATGAAGTAGGAGGGGGTAAAACCATGATCATGTGTGTAGCATCATACGAGATGAAACGTATCGGAGTCTGCAACAAACCTATGATTATCGGTCTGAAGGCAAACGTTCATGAGATAGCTGCCACTTACCGGAAAGCCTATCCACATGCTAAGATTCTGTATCCAGGAAAGGATGATTTCAAACCTGCCAACCGTCAGGAACTGTTCCAGCAAATAAAAAACAACAACTGGGACTGTGTGATTCTGACACATGACCAGTTCGGGAAGATACCGCAGTCACTCGACATTCAGAAGGAGATTATCGAAGATGAAATACGAGATGTGGAAGAAGCTCTTGATGTTCTTAAAAATAGCGGTATGGGATATTCAGGACGACAGCTGGAAAAAGGACTTGAGAAACGTATTGAAAACATGAAGGTCAAACTAAACACCATAATGAACGACATAAAACTGAGAAAAGACGATACGGTTGATTTTCGCAGCATGGGTATCGACCATATCTTTGTGGATGAGTCACATCAGTTTAAGAACCTTATGTTTTCAACACGTCATAACCGTGTAGCAGGACTTGGCAATCCTGACGGAAGCCAAAGAGCCCTGAATCTCTATTTTGCAATCAGAGATATACAGAAAAGAACGGGACGTGATTTGGGGGCCACTTTTCTTTCCGGAACCACTATCAGCAATTCTTTGACAGAGCTGTATGCATTGTTCAAATATCTCAGGCCGGAGGCACTCGACCGACAAGGCATTACATGTTTCGATGCCTGGGCAGCAATCTATACGAGAAAAACTACGGAGTTTGAGTTCTCTGTAACCAACAACATTATACAAAAAGAACGATTCCGTCACTTCGTGAAAGTACCGGAACTTGCTCTATTTTATAACGAAATTACCGATTACAGGACAGCCGACATGATTGGTCTTGACCGCCCGGAAAAGAACCCGATATTCAAAAGTATTCCTCCAACATCGGCACAAGAAGAATTTATAGATAAACTGATGAAGTTTGCTGAATCCGGAAATGCAACCTTACTCGGACGCCCTCCCTTGTCAGAAACAGAAGAAAAGGCAAAGATGCTTATTGCCACTGACTATGCAAGAAAAATGGCTCTTGACATGCGGATGATTGACTCTTTAAAATATGCAGGAGAGACCGGGAACAAGGCAAGCGTATGCGCACAGACATTATACGAATACTATCAGAAGTTCAATGCGGTTAAGGGAACACAGTTCGTTTTCTGTGACCTTGGCACGTACAAGCCGGGAGAATGGAACATCTACAGTGAAATCAAGCAGCAGCTTGTAGAGAACTACCAGATTCCACCGGAAGAAATTCGGTTTATTCAGGAGGCCAAAACTGAAAGCAGTCGGAAAAAACTGATAGAAGGGATGAATGAAGGGAAAATACGTATCCTGATGGGTTCTACAAGCATGCTGGGAACAGGAGTAAATGCACAGCAGCGTGCGGTAGCAGTCCATCACCTCGATACACCGTGGGTGCGACATGAAGTCGCATAGATAATTGTTGGAATGATACTTACGGGTATCA
>OOBT01001843.1_pt1 | contig 10395 bp, 5 predicted proteins | sample 1671551 | NCBI WGS metagenome assembly OOBT01 (sample SAMN06348168, study PRJEB24527) | human gut metagenome | reverse complement strand
GCAGGCGGCAAACTCTGTGAGACTTTTTGACAATCTCAAAGGCCCCCGCCATCCGGCGGGGGCCTTTGCTGTTGTGCTATGGATTGCTATGGGGTGGTCCGCTTATACCAAAACCTGTTAAAAAGCTTGAAAAGCTTTTTATAGCGCCGAAGGTGCGTCAGGTTTTGTATGAGACGTCACAGCGTGTTTTCGCACGCTGTGCGTGCGCGTAGCGCACGGGATTCTTGATTCAATTTTTGAATCAAGAATCAGTATTAGCTGTTGCGCTTTTTGCGGGACACGATGACCAGCACCACAGCCAGAGCGGCAGCGCACACCAGGACGATGATCCACATGGTGGTGTTGCTCTCGTCGCCGGTCTTGACGCCGGGCTGGGTGGGCTGATCGGGCTTGTAATTGGGATCGGTCTCGCCGCAGACGGTGCACTTGCCGTCCTTATAGTCGTGACCGGCAGCGGGGATGACCCGGGTCTCCACTTCGCCGCAGGCGGAGCAGGTGCGGGTCTCCAGGCCGTCCTGGGTGCAGGTGGGGGCGGTGGTGACCACCCATTCGCCGAAGGTGTGCTCATGGGCGGTGCAGACCACGTCGTTGCGGTCGCGGATGCGGATACGGGGGGCCATCTCGGTGCCGTCGGCCAGGACGAAGGTGTTGTCGTAGGAGGCCAGGCCGGTGGCGGAGATCTCGCAGCCGATGGACAGGTTCTTCACGTCATAGGAGGTGGTGATATAGCCGTCGATGAACACCCGAGCGATCTTACCCTCGCTGTCGCGGACCAGGATGGTCTGCACCAGGCCGTCGGCCATCTCATAGCCCACCACGAAGCCCTTCAGGGTCACCAGCTGGCCCAGGACGGAGCCGTCGTTGATCTGGGTGGAGGTGACGGTCTTGGGGGTGACGGGAGTGGTCTCGCCGATCTTCTCGATGGAGGAAACCTGCAGCTCGTTCTCGCCCTGATAGGTCTCCGTCACGCCGGTGACCCGGACCACGTCGCCGATCTTGAACTCACCGGCCACGGGGAAGCAGTTGATGCCGCCGGTCTCATCCTGGACATAGATGCAGTCGAAGAAAGCGGTGGCCTTGTCATAGCCGGAGGCATTGGAGGTCACGACACCCTCGATGGTGTACTTGTGACCGGCCTCGGTCTGGGCCTGGACAGTGGCGATGTCGGTGACCTTCACGGGGTTGATGGCCCGCAGCAGGTTCTCGCAGATCTTATAGTTGGAGTAGTTCTTCTCGGAGCCGTTGTCGCTGATGGTGGCCTGGACCTCAAAGTTGGACATGAAGGCCGCGCCGGACACGATGATCAGGCCCTTGCCCTCCAGCTGCTCGCTGGCCATGGCCAGCAGGCGGCTGTCGTTTTCGGCATAGGCGTACTTGGGCACGTTGGCGCCGCCCAGGCCGTCCTTATCCACGTCCACGGAATAGGTGGTGCTGTGGGCGTATACCACCGGGGAAACGGTGGCGGGCAGGGTGGAGGTGGGGTTGCCGTCTGCATCCACGGCATACACGGAGGCGCCGCCGTAGTGGCTGAATACCTCGGTGTACAGGCGGTCATAGGGATGAGCGGGGTCCACCTCCACGCCATCGGTCAGGAAACTCTGACCGTAGGTGTTGAAGTACAGACGCCACTTGTCCACGCCGTCGGCCGCGCTGCGGACGTCGTCATAGGTGGCGTCGTCGCTGATGCGCAGGCTGGAGCCCAGGGCCTGGAGCACCTCGTTCTGGGTGGCGGCCATGTGCTTGATGGCGGGGTTGCTCTGGATCACGTCATAGTTTTCGTAGTTGTCGCTCCAGCCGGCCAGGATCACGGTGCCGCCGCCGGCGTTGAAGGCCGCAATGGCCGCCAGCTCCTCCGCAGAATAGGTCCTGGGGTCCGTCTGGGCAGCCGCCAGGCGGCGGGAGGGCGCGGTGAGGATCAGGGCCTTGAACTTGGGATTGGAGCAGGCGGCGATGAGCTCGTCGCTGGTCTTCAGCTCCACGGTGCGGACGTTGTACTTGCCCGCCAGGTTGCCGAAGTTGCCCATGGAATCCTTGTAGTTACCGGCCACATACTCGTTGTAGTGGGAGGCGTCGATGCCGATATACACCAGGTCGTCGGCGTTCAGCACGTCCAGGGTAATGTCCTTGGTGAACACATACTCCTTGCCGTCCTGCTCCAGCACCACGGTGGCGGTGACCTTATAGACCCGGGCGGTGTCGAAGGAGACGTCATAGCTCAGGGCCAGGGTGCCGCTGGCGGGAACGGTGCCCACATCGGTGGCGGAGGCCAGGACCTGACTGCCCACGGCGTAGGTGATGGACTTGATATTGGCGTCGGTGCTCTCGCTGTTGAACAGGGTGGTGGTGACGGTCATGGCCTCGCCGGTGACGGGAGTGGAGGTGCCGCAGGTCACATCGGAGATGCCCAGCTTCAGGGTCTCGCCCACCCACACGGGAGCGGTGACCGCCAGGTCGCCGTCACCCTGGGTGACGCGGATGTAATAGTAGCTGTAGTCGGGGTCCAGGGTCACGGACAGGTCGCCGGTGGCCAGGACGGCGGGATCATCCCAGGTATAGGCGGTCTTGCCGGAGTTGACAATGACCTCCACCTTGGAGATGGAATCGCTGGCGTCGGGGTCGTTGACGGTGACGTGGATGTTCAGCTTCTCGGGGACCTCGGTGAGACTGCTGCCCAGGAGCATGCCGTTGACGGTGTAGCCGATCTCCAGGTTCTTGTCCTCAGTGGCGTACATACGCATGGCCCGCAGCGCGTCATAGATGCCCTGCTCGCTGAAGTCGTCGGTGAGGATCACGTCGCGGGCGTCGTTGGCGTTGCCCCAGCGGCCCTTGTGGTTATCCTGGTTGTTGGTGGGGGCCAGGTGCCAGCCCTTATCCAGCGCCATGGTGTAATACTCATAGCTGGGATAATAGCCGCCGGCGCCGATCTGGCCCTCGCCGTTGCCGGCCTCCACCATGTACATGCGGCTGTCGATGACGGGATCCCAGAAGGCGAAGTCACCGAAGGTGCCGAAGGTGTTGCCGGGGTGGTTGAACTGGCTGAGGCTGTCTGCGCCCTCCTGCTGGCTCAGCAGGGCATAGTAGGCGCGCATACCGGCATAGTCGGTCTTGTTGTTCAGGGTGGAGTTGTTGCGGGAGACGATACCGGGGGTGTTGAAGGTGTTGATGTGGCCGGGGCCGCCGGACCAGGTCATCTCGAAGCCCGCCAGAGCCACCAGGGAACCGGCGTTGGCCTCGTTGAAGGCGGCCACGGAGGAACGATAGCTGTTCCAGGTCTCCTGGCTGGAGGCGATGGCCAGGCTCATGTCGTACAGGGCGCCCTCGGGGTTGGCGGCGCCGGTGGTGTCAAAGTAGTTGGAGTGGTCGGTGAAGGCCACGAACTGGACATTGGCGCTTTCGGGCAGGTTCTTCACATAGTCCAGGGCGGCATCCAGGGAGCCTGCGCCGTCGGAATACTGGGTGTGGCTGTGGAGCTGGCCGAAGTACAGCTGATACTGGGCCTGGCCCACGGTGAAGAACCAGTTGAAGGAGGCGGTCTTGCCGTCGGCGCGGGTAACGGTGACGGACACATTGGTGCGGCCGTCGGTCATGTCGGCGGCGGGGGTATAGGTGAGCCTGCCGCTGGCGTACACGGCGTTGACCTTCTGGCCGTTGACGGTCATCTCCAGGGTGGGATTCTCACCGGCGTTGATGATCTCGGCGGAAATCACGGGCCGCTTGTCGCTGCCGGTCTGGCTGCCCTTCAGGGGGGTCACGGCCCCGATGGAGGGCTCGTCCACCACGGTGAGCACCAGGCTGCCGGAATAGGACGCGCCGGAGGCGTTGGTGACGCGGACGGTGAGGGTCACCTTGTCGGCACCGGCCAGCATGGCGGCGGGGATATTGGCGGTGTAGTTCTTGCCGTCGGCGGTGTAGTCGGTGATGACACCGGCGGCCTTGCCGTCCACCAGGATCTCCAGCTTGGAAACGGCCTTGACATCGTTGACGGTGAAGGTCAGGGTATAGTCCTGACCGGCCTTCACGGTGTCGGCGGAGGTGAACACCACGGCGGGATCGTTGACCACGCCGCCGTCCAGCTTCACGCTGTCGGCCACACCATAGAAGAAGAAGGAGTAGATGGTGTAGTCGGTGACGTTGTACATGCTGTAGGTCTTATAGCTGTCGCTGTAATACTCCAGATACTGGCTGTACCGGCCGTTGAACTTGGCGGTGCGGCTTTCCAGCTGATAGCCGCCCACGCCGCCGCTGCAGGGCTCCACGGTCCAGTCGGCGTCCTCGCTGGCGGTCTGGGAATAGAAGGCGTTGTTGCCGGTGCCGTTGGAGCACAGATAGCCGTAGGTTTCGTTGCGGAAGCGGTAATACTCGCCGCTGCGCTCCACGGTGAACACCACGCCGCCGTTTTCGGGGATGGCCTTGCCGTCCGTGATCTGGGCGGAGACACTATTGATGGCGGGGCTGTCGGTGTTGTCATTCTGCTGGGCCAGGACGCCCTGGGCATTCTGGTTGAACAGCACCACCTGCGCACCCTCCTGGGGCAGGCTGCCGGCGGGCTGGTCCATCTCGTCGCCTACCAGATAGAGCTGCTGGGCAAACAGAGCCTCGTTGCTGCCGATGGTGCCGAAGGCACTCCAGTTGTTCTTCTCGGCATACCACTCCAGATAGCTGCTGCGGCCCACGTTCTTAATATAGTAGCAGCCCTCGGTGGCAGCCTGCTCCAGTGTCCAGGCGGTGTGGGCCTTGTCCAGGGGAGTGCTGGAGTATTTTTCGTCCATGGACAGCTTCTTGCCGTCGGCGGTGGAGAAGGTATAGCTGCCATCGTCGTTGACGCCCACGGTCCAGATGTCGGCCTCGGTGAAGCCCGCCAGCTTGCCGCCGGTGAGGGTCACGTCGGTGCCCTTGTTATAGAAGCCGGTGTACTCGCTGGACAGGGCCTTCAGGTTTGCGGGGTTGTAGATGACCACCTGGTCGCCGTTCTTCAGAGGAGCGGAGGGATCCTCCGGCTGACCGGGCTGGCCAGGCTCCTGGGGGTCTGCCACCAGATAAAGCTGCTGGGCAAACAGAGCCTCGTTGCTGCCGATGGTTCCGTAGGAGCTCCAGTTGTTCTTCTCGGCATACCACTCCAGATAGCTGCCGCGGCCCACGTTCTTGATGTAGAAGCAGTCCGCCGTGGCGGCAGCGCTGAGCTCCCAATCCACATTGGCCTTGTCCAGGGGAGTGCTGCTGTAGCTGGTGTCCATGGACAGCTTCTTGCCCTCGGCGGTGGAGAAGGTATAGGCGCCGCTCTCGGTGCGGTTCACGGTCCACAGCTCTGCATCCGTGTAGCCGGTGAGCTTGCCTCCGGTCAGCTCCACATCCACGCCTGTGTTATAGAAGCCGTTGTACACGGAGGACAGAGCCTTCTTGTTGGCGGGGTTGAACACCACCACCTTGTCGCCGTTCTGCAGGGTGGTCAGATCGGTGACGATGCCGCTTTCCCGGGCGGGGACGGTGCTGAGCTTATACAGGGCCACGGGCTGCTGATTCTCGCTCTTATAATAGCGGAACCGGGTGCCGTTGGTGGCGGCTGCGTTATACTGCAGCGTGGTGTTGTTGCTGGCGATCTTCACATTACCATCAGCAAAGGTGATGGTGTTGAGCTCCGGAGTGGAGCCGGTGATGATCTTGTTGCTGCCGGACTTGCCGGAAATGTACTTTCCGCTGGCGGACTGTACGGACCAGCCGCCGGTCATGGGCGCGATGGTGAACGCGTACTTGGCGTAATCACCAACGATCTTGCCGTCGGTGATGGTCACGTCCACCTTGTTGCCCTCCTTGTCCAGGGCGGACAGGGAGCCGTCCATGATCAGGCTGCCCTTTTCATAGACGATCAGGTATTGACCGGACCAGTCCTCCTGTGCCTCGGTGACCTTTTCCCAGGTCCCGGACGCAGGCTCTGCCGCGAATACCGACACCGGCAGCAGGGAAACCAGCATGACCAGTGACAGCAGCGCAGACAGAAGTCTGGTGCGAACAGGTGTTTTCATCAAGCTATTACCTCCTTTAATTTCCCCCGGGGCTCTCCCGCCCCACAGGTGCTTCTATTCTATCATACCCCCGTACCGGTTTCCAGCTTTATTTACAGATTTGACACAAAATTTGCTGATATGTGCACAAAGTATGGACGAATGCACAAAGGAAAATGAAAAGTTTTACCCGGATTCCTCTTGACGTATCCCGGGGGACTGTGCTATAATTTCAAACTGCGCGGACTATATTCCGCGGAATTTTCCATGCGTTTCAGGAGGATGCCCCCGTGTTGACAGAGCTTGCTTCCCGGGAAAAGGTGATTGGCGTGAAACAGTCCGCCAGAGCGATCCGGGATGGACGGGCCCAGCGGGTATTTCTGGCCTGCGACGCGGACGAGCTTGTTCTGGAACCTATCCGCAGCGCCTGCGGCAGTCTTCCCGTGGAGGAAGGCTACACCATGGCCCAGCTGGGCCGGGCCTGCGGCATCGACGTGGGCACCGCCGCCGCGGCGCTGCTGGCAAAGGAAAAACCGCTTCCAACGGAATAAAATCCTTTGTTCCGTGGAAAATATAGGGAGTCATCCCACAAATCTTTAGAAAGGAGTTCATTGCATGCCTACTTTCAATCAGCTGGTCAAGCAGGGCCGGAAGAAGAGCACCTACAAGTCCAATTCTCCCGCTATGCAGAAGGGCCTGAATACGCTGAAGAACAAGGAGACCGACCTGAGCTCTCCCCAGAAGCGTGGCGTCTGCACCGCCGTCAGAACTGCGACCCCCAAGAAGCCCAACTCCGCGCTTCGTAAGATCGCCCGTGTGCGTCTGACCAACGGCTACGAAGTCACCGCCTACATCCCCGGCGTGGGTCACTCCCTGCAGGAGCACTCCGTCGTGATGATCCGCGGCGGCCGTGTCAAGGACCTGCCCGGTGTTCGTTACCACATCATCCGCGGCACTCTGGATACCCAGGGCGTTCAGGGCCGTATGCAGGCGCGCTCCAAGTACGGCGCCAAGCGTCCCAAGAGCAAGTAATCCCCGCATGAAATGAGCTTTGCCGAAAAGGTTTATATTATATATCGTATGTACCTCTTTGGCAGGCCGTACAACAGCCTCTCCGGCTGTTGAGTACCTATGAAATCATATTTTTATGAAGGAGGGAAGCATAGTGCCCAGAAGAGGTAATGTTCCCAAGAGAGAAATTTTGCCCGATCCTATGTACAACTCCGTGCTGGTGACCAAGCTGGTCAACAGCATCATGTTGGACGGTAAAAAGGGCGTCGCCCAGAAGGTCGTTTACGGTGCCTTTGACATCATCAAGGACAAGACCGAGAAGGATCCTCTGGAAGTGTTCACCCAGGCAATGGAAAACATCATGCCCAGCCTGGAAGTCAAGGCCCGCCGTGTGGGCGGTGCCACCTATCAGGTCCCCATGGAGGTTCGTCCTGCCCGTCGTCAGACCCTGGGTCTGCGCTGGCTGACCAACTACTCCCGCGCCCGCGGTGAGCGTACTATGGCCGAGCGTCTGGCCGGCGAGATCATGGACGCCGCCAACAACACCGGCTCTGCCGTGAAGAAGCGCGAGGACACCCACAAGATGGCGGAGTCCAACAAGGCTTTCGCCCACTTCCGCTGGTAATCATACCAACGACACAAAAAGGAGAACGGTATGCCGAGAAAGGTTACACTGGAAAACACAAGAAATATCGGCATCATGGCACACATCGATGCAGGCAAGACCACGACCACAGAGCGTATTCTGTACTACACGGGCGTGAACTACAAGCTGGGTGAGACGCACGAGGGTACCGCTACCATGGACTGGATGGAGCAGGAGCAGGAGCGTGGTATCACCATCACCTCCGCCGCGACCACCTGCTACTGGAAGGGCTCCAAGGATCAGTTCCCCCAGACGCGTATCAACATCATTGACACCCCGGGCCACGTGGACTTCACTGTTGAGGTGGAACGTTCTCTGCGTGTGCTGGACGGGTCTGTCACCGTCATGTGTGCCAAGGGCGGTGTGGAACCCCAGTCCGAGACTGTGTGGCGTCAGGCCGATCACTACCATGTCCCCCGGATGATCTACGTCAACAAGATGGACATCACCGGCGCGGATTTCTATCACGTGCTGGACATGGTGCACGACCGGCTGAAGGCCAACGCCGTCCCCATCCAGCTGCCCATCGGGAAGGAGGATACCTTCAAGGGTATCATCGACCTGGTGGAGATGGATGCCGATATCTATTACGATCAGTTGGGCAAGGATATGCGCGTGGAGCCTATCCCCGAGGATATGGTCGACCTTGCCAACGAGTACCGCGAAAAGCTGCTGGACGCAGTTTCCATGTTCGATGATGAGATCATGGAGCTGTATCTGGAGGGGAAGGAGATCCCCACCGCCAAGATCCGTGCCGCCATCCGCCAGGCCACCTGTGCCGTGGAGATGGTGCCCGTGGTTTGCGGCTCCAGCTATCGCAACAAGGGCGTACAGAAGCTGCTGGACGCCATCGTGGACTATATGCCCGCCCCCACCGATGTCCCCGCCATCAAGGGTGTCAACCCCAAGACCGACGAGGAAGAGGAGCGCAAGTCCTCCGATGACGAGCCGTTTGCAGCCCTGGCGTTCAAGATCATGACCGACCCCTATGTGGGCCGTCTCAGCTTCTTCCGTGTCTACTCCGGCACGCTGACCACCGGTTCCTCGGTCCTCAATGCCACCAAGGGCAAGCGCGAGCGTATGGGCCGCATCCTGCAGATGCACGCCAACCACCGCGAGGATATCGACACGGTCTACTCCGGCGACATCGCCGCCGTGGTGGGTCTGAAGAACACCACCACCGGCGACACCCTGTGTGATGAGAAGCATCCCATCATCCTGGAGTCCATGGAGTTCCCGGAGCCTGTGATCCGCGTGGCCATCGAGCCGAAGACCAAGGCCGGTCAGGAGAAGATGAGCGTCGCTCTGGCCAAGCTGGCCGAGGAGGACCCCACCTTCCGCACCTATACCGATGAGGAGACGGGCCAGACCATCATCGCCGGTATGGGCGAGCTGCATCTGGAGATCATCGTGGACCGCCTGCTGCGCGAGTTCAAGGTGGAGGCCAACGTGGGCGCGCCCCAGGTGGCCTACAAGGAGACCATCCGCAAGGCAGTGGACCAGGATACCAAGTATGCCCGTCAGTCCGGCGGTAAGGGCCAGTACGGTCATGTGAAGATCCACGTGGAGCCCAACGAGTCCGGTAAGGGCTACGAGTTTGTCAACGCCGTGGTGGGCGGCGCCATCCCCAAGGAGTATATCCCCGCTATCGATGCCGGTATCCAGGGCGCCATGCTCTCCGGTACCGTGGCTGGCTATCCCGTGGTGGATGTCAAGGTCACCCTGTTCGACGGTTCCTATCACGAGGTGGACTCCTCCGAGATGGCGTTCAAGATCGCCGGCTCCATGGCCTTCAAGGAGGCCATGCGCAAGGCCGATCCCACGCTGCTGGAGCCCATCATGAAGGTCTGTGTCATCGTCCCCGACGAGTACATGGGCGACGTGATCGGCGACCTGAATGCCCGGCGCGGACAGATCCAGGGCTATGAGATGCGTTCCGGCGCACAGCAGATCGACGCGTTCGTGCCGCTGGCCGAGATGTTCGGCTATGCCACCGACCTGCGTTCCCGCACCCAGGGCCGTGGTCAGTACACCATGGAGCCCAGCCACTATATCGAGCTGCCCAAGGGCCTGCAGGAGAAGCTGATCGCCAAGCGTACCGGCCGGGAAAATTTCTAAAACCGTATTTTACGATTGATTTTCCCACCAAAATACTGTAAAATGGCAGTGTTAGATTGTAACGCTGCCCCACACACGATACAAAAATGTTAAGGAGGATCATTTCAAATGGCTAAGCAGAAATTTGAGAGAACTAAGCCCCACGTTAACATCGGCACCATCGGTCACATCGACCATGGTAAGACCACCCTGACCGCCGCTATCACCAAGTATCTGGCTCTGCAGGGCGGTGCTGAGTACACCGATTACGCTTCCATCGATAAGGCTCCCGAAGAGCGCGAGCGTGGTATTACCATCAACACCGCTCACGTGGAGTATGAGACCGCCAAGCGTCACTATGCGCACGTTGACTGCCCGGGCCACGCCGACTATATCAAGAACATGATCACCGGTGCTGCCCAGATGGACGGCGCTATCCTGGTCATCGCTGCCTCCGACGGCCCCATGGCTCAGACTCGTGAGCACCTGCTGCTGGCCCGTCAGGTGAACGTGCCCTCCGTGCTGGTCTTCCTGAACAAGTGCGACCAGGTCGACGACGAGGAGCTGCTGGAGCTGGTGGAGATGGAAGTCCGCGAGCTGCTGGACTTCTACGGCTTCCCCGGCGACGAGACCCCCATCATC